>Ga0007859_1000295_pt1 | contig 13993 bp, 20 predicted proteins | sample CryBogCBH27Jul07_FD_71222 | JGI IMG/M metagenome (GOLD analysis project Ga0007859, IMG submission 71222) | Freshwater microbial communities from Crystal Bog, Wisconsin, USA - CBH27Jul07 | ecosystem: Environmental > Aquatic > Freshwater > Lake | place: Crystal Bog, Wisconsin, USA | collected...
GCTGTCCAACAAGGGGAATTGCTGCAAAGCTGTCGTCTGGCGCGGATCAATGTCAACACTTGCGTATGGAGGCGCCAAGTTTTGACCCACCAAATAGGATGGATACAAGGGAAAGTACTGATTCAGACTGAGCCAAATTGGAAGGCTATTTGATACCACAACACTTTCAGTATCAAACCCCGTCATCGAATCGATCAGCTGCGTATCCATGATCGAATACAGCGCGTCGCCTCGATAATGATACAAATCCGCCTGTTTGTAAAAATTTTCTCTGCGGCTGAACGCAAAACGCATACCCTCATACGTCGCCACGTAGATAAGGTTTGGATTGGTCAAATTGAAATCTTGGATGAGATCCAACGAAGTAAATAAGACATGGTTGTACGCTGTAGTGCGGTCTTCCAGCTGATGCAATTCAGAATTGAAATGAAAGGAGCCTTTATGCGTCACTTGGCGTGCAGGCAAAGTGTCGCCCGGCTTGTTGTATTCGCCAAATCCGTATGTCAATGCATTGTAAATAGCCGAGTCATTTAGCAACGTGGCGTTTACCCAATACACATATCCATCCAAAGGCAAAATTAATTTCACATAAAGTGTGAAAGTGACTGTCTCATTGCCAGAAAGCGTGTTCGTACCCTCGGCCAAACCGGAGGCAAGCTGTGATTTAGCGGTTGCGGCTTCAGTAGCGGTGGCCATCAGTCAACCCACACTTTCAAGGACGATTGCAAGACCCCTGAGTATATAAAAGAAGGGCGACGTGCCCCAACAATTTCTTTAAATTGTTGACCTTTTTTAACTCTGCTGACGGTTTTACCACCTTTTGTGCGCAAAGTGCGGCCTTCCAAAGCGGCTTTTGTTGGCACGCCGGGAACACCCATAGTCGCTAAAGTCTCGTTCTGAATGAACTTTTTAAAGCTATCGGTGATCTCTTCGCCTGCCGCTGCAAATGGATCAGTAGGCAATTGGCCTGTCATCTGCATAGTTTCCAGAGCACCTGCCGCTGACTCCGACAACATTTTCACAATGTTATTCATGTCGTACTCGGCAAATTTGGAAAACAGCTGATAATTTTCTTCGAGCTCTTTACCGACGGTATAGCTCGTGCCGCCTTCTGGCTCGGGTACATCGATGACCCCGAGCTTTAATTTCATGTCAATCCCCAAAGGGTTCCAAGGGATTGCATAAAGGAAACGGCTTGACGACCGTAGGGGTCTTTGATGCGCTGCAAGCTCATCATGTCAAGGTTTTGTAAACCTTTGCCGATTGCCAAACTCTCGCTGGTGGAGACATCTGATGCAGAACTGACAACACCTGCCACAAAGTTATTTACACCAAACGCTGCGCGTAGGTCTGAAAAATAAGTTTGGCCGGAAATATCTTGCTGGAATTGAATCAGTTGACTTCCTCCCCAGTTGTACACCGTCAAAGTGTAAATATCTGGAGAAGCCGCAGAATAATCTTGTGGCACTACGTCAAGCGCTATCTGAAACGCATACGCATAGCCGGGATCGTTATCAGCGATTGCCATTGTGGGTACGCCCATCACTGCCCGTGTCCAAGCAATGAAACCTGTCAGCGTTGGTGGGGAAATGATGGGGTCGCTCATGGCTATATTGTACCCAGTTAGTTAAAAAAGTCAGCCTTTTGATGGGCGACCACGACCACGTTTGGGCGCGGCTGTTTCACGTGAAACTTCGATTGTCTGTTGAAATTTAGGATCAGTATCCGCAGCGTTGCGTTTTTCTTCAATTACTTCAATTTCCAGACCTTCAGTTTGACGCAAACCCATCTCTTGCGCTTTTTGTTGGATGATCTGATCCGATGCCGCAGCCTGAATCTTACGCGCTTCCAGCGCGCGGTCAATGGCCTCTTGTTCGGATTGGGTAAAACCATTTTCAATTGCGTCTACGCTGATTGGTTTGCCAATGCGATAAGCCAAGCTGCCAAAACCTTTTTTTACCTCATCGACATTCATCATGCCGTAGACGGTATGTTGTTTGACAATCTGATCAACTTCAGTGGATGTACCTTGGATCTTCACTTGCGAACCCGCGCGGATGCGGTGCAAGAAAGGGCGGGGATTTTCGGGCAGCATGTAAGTGAAATCAAAATCTTGCTTGCTGCAATTAGCTACATAAAGTTCCATCATTTCTTCCTTTATGGGGGTGGGCGGGTAGATGATGCGGTCAGATTTCCGAGGGCTCACAACAGAAACCAAACCCTACCCGCCCAAAACCTTTTACTTGGCATCACACAAGTTCATCGCAATCATAACAAAAAACCCCACCGTAGTGGGGTTCCTTGCTAACCAAATCTGTGCTTAGTAAGCAGCAGACAAGATGGTCAATGCTTCAGGACGCAAGCCCCAACCAGAAGTTGAGCGCATTGTGTACAGAGTGGTGATACCACCGTCAGCGATTGGAGTGGGGATCTCTGTAGGAGCAGACACGTCTGTCAACATCAAAGATGTAGCAGTTTGGTTTGGAGTCAAACTTGCAAACACGTTGGTATTGATGCGGGTATTTGCTTTAGGGATCTTCAACTCAGGAGCGATCAACAGGATAGCGTCGGTGCCGCCAGAACCTTGACCGATCAAGGTGTCATCAGCAGCGAAACTAACGTCATCACCGCCCGCCCATTGAGCAACGGTTTCAACCAAGCCTGCGGCGGTTTCAACACCAGCACCGATACGTTGGAATTGAGTCAAAGACACAACGCCAGAGTAGCTGATTTGGCTGATGAAACGCTGAGGTGCCAAGAACACCAAACGCAGAGGTTGGCCGATTTGCAAAGTGCGAACTTTCAAAGCGCCGATCATGTTCAACAAGAACTGAGCCAATTGACCAGAATCCCATGTGCTGTAACCAGTGTTGCCATTGGTGTCAGAACCGAGGTTCAGGGTGGTGGCGCCAGCGGTGTTCAACAAGCCTTCGCCGTTGGATGGGTTGAAACCATACAGCAAAGCGTTACGCAGTTGTTGAGCAATACCTTGACGAGCAGCCAGACGCATTGCTTCGGGCAAAGCGTAACCCCATTGGCCAGTAGCAGCTTCGTCGAAGTTGTCGTACTGAGCGCGGGTTTGCAGGCGGTAAGTAGCGGTGCTGATCATCGAAGGGATCACAGATGCGCTGGGCAACTGGTTCACAGTCGATTGATTGGCGCTAACTTGTGATGTCAACTGAATTTTCTTCGCGTAGACATACAGGTCAGCTTCACCCAAACGAGCCATTGGGTTTTCTGTGGCCAGCGTGGTGAACGCGCCGGAAGCCAAAGAATACTGCATGATGAGCTCAGGCATCATGTAGTGCGGATTGACGGTAACAAATGACGGTGCAAAGCCGGACATGGTGAGGCTCCTTTATTAGATTAAGACGAGAGCGATGTTGCCAGTAGACGTCCAGTTGGCGTTGCCTGTTCCCGAGCTATACGAGACAAGTTTGTTGCCAGTGGTGCTAGTGCGCAAAATCTTTACTGGCAAAGCTGCTTGGCCAGAGGGCTGAGTTGTGGTCAACAAGTTGGTGCTGTAGTTGTAGTACACAGTCTCAACAATGCTGCTGCCGTCCAAGGCCACCACGCTAGAGTCGCAAGCCATAGGAATGCGTGCGCCGCTACCGAAACGGTAGAAGTTCACAGACATGCCGGGCGAGAACAAAGGCGCGTTGGACTGAGGAGTTGTAATGCCACCGAAAGCTTGGTTGTACACGCAGATACCTGTAGGCACTGCGTTGGTGGTTGCTTGAACCACGGTTGCACCCAAAGTGTCAGTGCCGGGCTGTGAGGGGGCGCCGGGGATCTGTTCGATGATTGGCACACCGCCCCACAAAGGAGTAGTAGCAGAGGTAGACAAAACACCACCAGCCAAAGCGAATTTGACTGCGGGATCGTCTTGTGCATCACCTTGCGTAAAACCTTGAGAATTGACATTAAAAAGGTTTGCCGCGTTGGTGGTTGCCATCGGGTTGAGAGAGATTTGTGCTGTCATGGCTATTTACCTCTTAGCGTGCGTTGTTGGCTGTGTGGAAGCTAGTCACGCGATGAGCTGGCAACTTGAAGTCGTCGAGCCATGCAGACATAGAACCTTTGAACTTGGTGATGATGCGGCCAGCGCGGTCACGTTCGTGGATTTCCACCAGTTGACCAGCGGGGACACCAGCTGAATTACGTGAAGCCATAGCTGCATCAGCAAAAATTTGTTTCTCAGCCAAATCCAACAACTTGGCGTCGCGGATGCTGTTCAAATCAATACCTTTGAAGCTATCAGAGTAGGCTTGCATACCGCGCAACAGACGTTTGCGATAAGACGTCACGCTTTCACCTTGCAAGGGGCGTGAAGCAGACTTGCCAAATCCAGCAAGAACACTGTCGGCTTTCGCTTGCGCGTCGGCGTACTTTGCAGCTTCTTCATCAGCTTTCTTGGCCATCTCTTCTTCGTCGTCATCGTCCATTCTGCAATCGTCGTCAGGCTTCATTTCGCCAGCAGGGGCTTCTTCTTTGCCTTCATCCGAACCTTTTGCATCTTTACGATGTTTTTTGGCTTTGGAGTCGTCGTCTTTTTTAGAGTCGTCGTCATCCATTTGGACTTCTTCGTCTTTTTTGGCTTTTTTGTCAGCCGCAGTGACTAAAGGGGGAGCCGGAAGGTTTTTTTCCATCGAATCGACGCGGGCAGCAAGTGCGCCCACAGCGTTCAAGATGGCATCGAGTTTGTCGCCTTGGGCATCTGCCTTCGGCTCATTCACTTTTTCTGTCATATCAGACACCTCAGGGTTGGTTAATAAAACGCCAGCGGGTTCACCGCCCTTGTCCCAAACCCCTTTTGATCCACGCGCCTTCGTAACGATGGCAATGTGGTCTAAGAGGAATGGTACACCTTCAATTAAAAGCGGCTCGCCGTTTTCAGTTGTAAGTGTAGTGTTTCCCGCAGTGTTGTCAAACACTACGGCGGGAGAGGTACTAATGTCCCCTTCCAGAATTTCGTTGATCGAAGGTTGATCGTAAATCTTTGCGATACCCCAAACTTCGTCGCCTTTGATGTAAGGCAAGATCACGCTGCCCACGGCACGGTCATTGAATTCTTTTGAAGTCAACACCGATGTGTCAGGGTGATCCATCAACACGATCAAACCGTTGCAGCGGTTCAAAAAGTCTTGATTCAAATACAACGATGGGTCGCGCCAAACGTGTTCACCAATGCTTGAACGATATGCAAGTCCTGTGCCTGTGATGCGAATGGCCAACAACATTACATTGGCGTACATCTGTGGGCTGGGCAACAAACCGTCGCGGATGAGCTCGGCTACCTGATATTCGGTATTGGCTGAAGCGATGCGCATACAGATCGCTTGACCGGGATGCAAAGGCTGAGGAGGGGTGTCAATAGAACACCAATCGTAACCTGTTGATTCATCGTTGAGTTTGACAGGCACTTTTTCAGCATGGCGCGCAATGTACGTGCAAAACTGGCCGTCATCGTACAAAACCTCAAGCGCGCCTTCGTATTTGATGCCTGTCTCTTCAAAACATTCACGGCGCGCGCACTCTTCAAGAGTCTCGCCAGAATTTTGATGGCCACCGGGCACAGCCCATGTGCCGGGATAGTCACCACCGTTGCCACGGCGGATCATTAAAGCTTCGCCTGTGTCGGTCAAAAACATGATGCCTGACGCGCGGCCAGCTGCACCTGCATCTTTGTCAACAGGTACGGTTGCATGGGGCTCTTCACCCAAGCGTGGCACAACTGCATCAGGAACGCAATTTGGCACCTCTTTACCGCCTTTTTCCTTCATGCCCACTTGTTGATAGCCTTCCCAACAAGGGTCTTCATCAGGCGTACTCAACACAGTTGCTTCTTCAGGAATATCGCTGTCACTTCCGTGACGCACGAATTTTTCTCCAACGCTTTGTGGAATGCCAATGTTGCTGTGGCCAGCGGCGGCAGCGTACATTGCTTTGCGTTGTTGTTCCGATTCAAAGGGCATAGATTAAGTACCTAGCTTAGATTTTGCGGATTGTAGAGCAGCTTTACCTTTTTGCGTCAACAATTCTTCTACTTGACGTAAATTATATAGGTACACATAGCGACAACGGCAAAAAGGCGCTTGGCTAGGGGAAATAATCTCATCTGTGTAGCCCTTATCTGGCTTCACAAAACCTTTTTTTACAGCCCAGCTGTCACGTATGAGATATACATCTCCGTCAAGTTTCTTGTGATCTTCGCGGTAGTTGTAGCCCATCTGCTTCCAGTTGGAGTGCCAACGCGCAGCAATCGCGCCGCTGTCCACAGCTGTGATCTCATTGATGTTGGCAATGAGCTTGTGCGTTTGGTCAATGATCACGCGGCGCTCTTCAAACGGCAGTTTGCTTAGAGCTTTGCGGATTTCTTTTTTCTCTTCAATCTTGTCAAGAACTTTCGTACCGCCTTTAGGAATGGATGTAGACCACCCTTCAAAGCGGCGCAGTGTCTCGTTAATGGATTCTTCGCGGCGATATTTGATTAAATCCGATGACGCCATGATGCGGCGGTCTAGTTCGGCACGCAGTTTTGGCTTGAGCCTGTCCACTGTAAATTTACTTACATTGGCATTGACTAGACCACCTTTTGTGACTAGCCGACTGTAAGCGGCCTGTAAGGACTTTTCCATCTCCATATTGATGCGGTGCTCGGGTATGAGGGATGCGCGCGCGGCGGTGCGCAAACGCTCAACCCAATAGTCGATGCGACGTTTGGTGTCGAAGCCATGCAACATGATGTCGTTGATGGCTTCGGTGAGCACCTCATAAAAAGTCATTTTTAGCCCCTAGCCGCAGGCAAGCGCTCGGTGGGGATAGCTTCGGCTGGCGGCTCGTACTCGGTGATGAGCTCGGGATCGAGCGTGAGCGTGCTGGAAAACATATCAGGCATTTCGTTCAAGTTGTCTTGTGCCCACTGAATTGCACGCGCGCGGTTTTGCGGATCCATGATCGGCAGGATGGTGCGCAGCAATTCGGTCATGCCTTTGAGTTTGATCTCATCGACCTTGACTTTTTCAGATGGAGACTCTTCCATCAGGCTGTGCCAAGATGGTTTGAAAGCTTTTTGCCATTTGTAGAACGCTTGTTCATATGACAGCTTGCCGTAGACGTCGGGGTATTCGTTTTTCACCGCCTCAAAAAACTCGGGGTTCCATGCGCGGTGCATGACGATGTTGTCAAAGAACGTGAACAGCGTTGCCATGTCTTCGCGGATGCCGTCAATGTATTGCACGATGGCCTTGGTGTCCTCGGTGCCTTCGCCAAACCCTTGCGTGAACGCTTCGTCTTTTAGCAAGATCGATGGCACGTCCGATGCTGACGCAATGTTGGCGATGATGTTATCGCGCGCGGTGGTCATGGCCGTGTCGGTGTTGGTCAAATTGATCGCCTCGATGTTCTCATCGATGTCGATCGACAGCACGTTGCCCGTGGTGCCTTGCTGCAAGTACGTGCGTTTGATGCCAGCGGCGGTCTGCATGAGTCGGTTGACGATCGAGCCTGCTGGTTTTTGTTTTGCAATCAACAACCCCGCCTTGTACGTCACCATGTCGTCCGTCACCATCGACTGAATGAACGACTTAAGTGGATACAGCGCGCGCTGAAATACGCTGCGACCTGTGTAGCCAAAGCCCGAAGCTTGAAAGCTCAGATAAATCGGCGTGCCGTTGAACACCACGGTGCTTCGGCTTGGGTGATAGGGTTGGCCTGCGGCTGTCGTGTAGGGCAGGGGCTTTTGAAAGTCCGGTGCATTGGGGTTTTGGTTGGTCACGATGGAGCCAGCCAAGTTCAGCGGGTCGAGCTGGTTGAAATACAGATCGAGCTTCCACAACTCCCAAGGGTTGATGGGTTGATCGGTGGGAATGTTGGGTGTACCAAACACAATCGCCGCCGCGCCGTATGCGCGGTTGATGAACATGGTGTCGCGGATGTGGTTGGTCGCGCCGAGGCTTTCCCACTCGCGCCAAAATGCTTCTACCAACATCTCCTTGGGCTCAACGTCCACGGTGATGCGTCGGGGCTTGGACAGCGCCATGCGAATTGGTTTTTCTACGAGCTTACCGCCAAGTGGGTGGTATTCCCAAATTGCTTTACAAATTGCGTAACTCGCATCGGTACCCGGCTGAATGCTGTCAGCATTGAGCAATTCAATCAACTGTGAGTTGAGTGACGATTGGTTTACTACGACATCAGACATTCAGCACCCCTTAATACCCGTATTTGTTGCCTACGCCCACGGCCAGCGCATACACGACGGCATCGAGTAAGTCATCCGCCCTGCGGAATGCTTCTTTGTCCCCGAGCCTGAAGCTGGCCAATTGTGTCACAAGATGGTTGCGCGTGGCACCTTTAAAGCTTACCGTCTTGTTCAGCGCGAATGAGCTGATTTTAAGCTTCTCTTGGTGAAAATAGCCAGACACCGAGATGGCGCGCTCATCTTTTCCTGAATTCGTCAATTTACTGTCAATCGCGTAAGTAGGCCAGCCGCGAGCTTTGCCTTGTTGTAAAAGAATCGCGCCAGCGGCGGCGTCTTCGATGAACACGCCCACCGAGCCCTTGCGCGCGCCCGTGAGTCCGGCCAAGTCATCCAGCCGCATGAACACGCTGGGCATCCAGCGCTCCAGCATCGCGCCGTCCACTTGTATGATGTCCCAATCGAGAATCGTCAGCGGGTGTTGCGACTGCGAGTTGACGCTGATGTAAACGATTGCCGTTCCGTCGTTTTCTTTGCCGCCCTTGACCGCAGTGTCCAGCACCGCGTATACCCCATCACATGTGGTGGGGTAGGGCACCGCCTCGCCGTTGACCAACATTTTGTCCAACGAGAAAAACGCTACGCCCGACCAATCAATGAATTCGGCCAAGTACTCTTGCTTGAAAACTAGCGGGTGGTTGCGTTCGCGTTCGCGTTCGAGCTCTTCTGGCGGCACATACGGATTGGTGATCGTCGGCGCGTGAAAGTTTGTGAAGTTGAGCTCTTCGTCGTTGCACGCGGCGTAAAAGAAATTGTCAGGGTCTACGCCATTGGGTGTCGAGAACACCCACGCAATACCTTTGGTTGTCAGCATCGTCGGTTTGATGGACTTGAACCAAATATCTTTCATCTGCGGCGACTTCGTAAACCCCGCCTCGTCAATGAGCACCAAGTTGTATTCGCGCCCCCGACCCGCTAGGTCGTTGTCGTTGAGCGTCCAAAAGTCCACTTTGCCGCCCGTGACCGTCTTGATCGTGCCGTCATTTTTGTTGGCCGTTTTCTTGACGGGATCCAGCGTGTCAATCAAGTGATCCCACGGCTCGGCCAACTGCTTGTACTCAGGTGCGAACACTCCGACACTCAGCCCATTGCACGCGCCTTGGGCTGCAAGGTATTCGAGAAAGCGCGTCTTCCCCCAGCGCCGTCCACAGCGCACAGAGTTCAATCGCGTTTGTTGGTGAAACAGTCTTTCTTGCCCACTGTGTAGCCTAGGCAAGTTGACGGTGATCTCAGGCATCTTCTGATTTCTTCTCGTCGGGTGATGGCAATGAGTTTACCACCTTCACGATGAGCGTATTGTCGTCGCCGCCTTCGGGTCGTGCAGGCATGTAGCCGTGCATGTGCGTGAGCTTGAATGCAATCGCCTTGGTGTCGCCAGCTTCGACATTCTCAGAGAGTTTTTGTGCTGCGTGCAATTCGCTCTCAGCGCGCGCCTTCTCGATCGCAATCTCGATCCAAGGGTCGTTGGCTAAGAGCTGTCGGAATTCGGCTGGGAGCAGTCCGGCTGCCAGCGCAAGGCTTGAATCTTTGAGCCCGAGAAACGCAGCTTTGTAGATGCGATCAACCTGCGCTTGCGTGGCTTTGATCTCCTTGGGCTCGTAAGCGAAAGAGTAAAACAAAGGTTCTAAAGAATAGCGCATATTGCTCATGGCTCAGACTCCGATTTCAAAATTTCAATTTTTGGGTACCCGTCTGGTAGGAGTCCCCTTTTAGATTTTTGACTACCTTTTTTCGGTATGGCCTGATTATAGGGGCTTACAGCTTTTGTCAAGTACCAAGTTTTGCCCGATCGCTTTTAGATAGGGGGTTGTTAATGGAGTCCCTTTTTCCTAATTTCAAAGTAAAATTTGGCACAATAGTAGTAGTTTTACCCGTCGGCGCGGGGTTTTTGCGCGAAAATGCACGCCGTCGCGTGCCCGCTAGCCCCTAGCCGATAGCCGCAAGGCATAGGGCATAAGAGCGCGCGCCCTTAGACTGTAAAGTAATTTTATACAATGTCCATTATGTTAAGTTATTAGGTCAAATTGTCAAATTGTGGGTTATAGGTCAAATTGTCGCTATGCAAGGGGTTATAAATTTAAGGCTATCGGCTAGGGGCTAAAAAATTTGGGGCTATAGCGGGGGGCGTGCACGTTACAAAAAATTTTACCCGTTAGCCCCTAGCCCCTAGCCCCTAGCCCCTAGCCCCTAGCCCCAAATTTTAGCCCCTAGCCTTAAGCTATCGGCGTGGACTTTTTGCGCGGTAATTTAGGGGGTTTTTTATAGGTCAAAAAAAAGTGACAATTTCAATAGGTTTGACGCCTACAAAAAAAAATTATGTAAGTAATATCCTTACAATTAAGAAATCTTGAGATTAGTATGATAAATGACAATTTAAACCATAAACCCCGCAAAGCCGCTATTTATAAGGCTTTGCCCGTGGGTCAAAACTACCCAAAAACAATGACTATTTCATAACCTACATTTTGACCTATAAAAGCCGTTTTTTGCCGATTGTCACATTGTCACCCCCTAGCCCCTAGCACAAAACCGCAAGTCACATAGTAAAAACATTACATAGAAAAAATATATGCTGTATAATTTGGCATGGACAAAAAAAATAATTTCCATATTTGAAAACTTTAAGGGTAAAAAATGAAAACTGAAAACGGCACAATTCACCACTACATAGCGTCGAATAGATACCGCGCCCGCGTTATGCTTGACGGCGTGCAACACTACTTAGGCACATTCAAAACACGCGACGCCGCCGCCGCCGCTATTGAAAACGCCATTTTTGACTATAGCGCGGGGCAATTTACGCCGCCCGCGCTTGAGCGCGAGCAACGGCGCGAAGCTAAATTAAAAACCACGGCGGCGCTATGCTATGCCCGCGCCGCGTTAAAAGTACAAAAAGCCGAAGAGAAAAAAGCCGCGCAAAAAATCGCGGCGGCTCAAGCGTTAGAAAAAATGAGGGCGAGAATCGCCGCGCTAGCCCTCAAGCCGAAAACAAAAAGCCGCGAAGTGAGAGCCGCCAATCTTCGCGCCGATTATGAGGCAATGGCGCGAGAGTACGGCGACGCCTATGGAGTGTAAAAAATATCTTTACAATTCTTTACAATTCTTTACAATCGCCCCTATTGACACTGTAAAAAATTCCCTTACAATACAAAACATGGCGGGGCAATAGTGCACCGCCGAAAACGAAAAGGGCTCAAAATGACTTCTCATATCGTCGACAAAATTCTAGTCGTCACCGCGCCAGTGGTGCTACTTGTCGCCATTGTGTTAATGGCTATCGGTTTTTAACTAAGGGGCAAAACATGAAAACTACTGTATATCTCAATGAATTCCGCGATTATTTCCAAAAGATTCGCCCTGATAACTTTTCTTATGAGGGTCTAGGTGCTCTCTTTGAATATCTCGAAGAATGCGAGAGAGACACGGGCGAAAATTACGAATTAGACGTTATCGCTCTATGTTGCGATTTTAGTGAGGATACGCCAGAAGCTATCGCCGAAAGCTACAGTATCGAAATTTCCGATTGTGGCGGCGATTATTACGAAATATCCGCAAAGGTGAAAGAGTACCTAGAAGATGAAAACTATCTAATCGGCGAAGTGTCCGGCGGCTTTGTCTATCGTCAACATTGAAAGGGGCACAAAATGCAAAGTAAATATTCGCTAGTTATAGAACGCACGTTTCAAGGCGCATGGAGAATCTCCGCGATTGTGGGTGACTATTTAGTTACAGAGCAATTTTTTGGATACACAAAGCGCGAAGCCGTGGCGCGGTTTCAAGAGATGCACAAAGACTAAGGGGCTAAAAAATGAACTTTGAAACCGATAAGAATGGGCAATTAGTGCGCTTAACTATAGGCGCCCCCGCCGTATGGCGTAACCCCCTGCCGCACCATAAAGCGGGTTTGTCTTACACCGCCACGGGTTACGGCTCAAAAATACCTACACCGTATATGGTGCGCACAATAGACCAAAAATGGCGGCGGGTCTATTGTGCTATTTTTAGTAACGTGGGCACGTGCTATGTGCACCACGGAAAAAATAAGACAATCGTAAATTTTGAGGGGGTCTAAAAATGACGTTTTCACGCTTACCCGTGGGCGCGGTTTTTTACTGTAACGGCAATAAGTGCCGCAAAGTATCAACGCGCACCGCGCTATTAATTGAGTTTTCCCGTGTTTTCTACTTTGAAAAAAATGAAAGGGTTTCGCTATGCTAAATGAACTAAAAGAAAAACACGCGCTATTTTTAAAATTCGGCTTATTTGCATCCGCAAGGGCTATCGCTAAAAAAAATCAACTACTTACAAGGGGCTAAAAAATGAAATTTTCAGAGATAAAAACGGGTGATTTGTTTATTTTCGCGGGCGTCATTTTTTGCAAGGGCGACGAAAAAAGCGCACTAAATATGCAGACTATGAAAAATCAAAAATTTAAACCAGATCAAAAAGTTACGGGGGCTTAAAAATGATGTTCGTAGAATTCAAAATTGAAACCACAAACTACAAAACCCGCGCCGAAAATGCGGAGAGAATCCGCAAGGACGCCGCAAAGCCGTATAAACACAAAATAAAAATTGACGCAAAACATAGCTCTATGCGCCGCGATTACCCTGATTTTTATGTGGGCATGGAAACTAGCGAATATTTAAGCCGATATGCTAGCTTAAACAATAGATTACTTTTAAGTACTCTTAAATTTGACTACTTAGACCGCGCCGCGCCGATATTAGACGTGTCAATTCCTGAATGTATCGAAGACGAAAACCCCGATTATGTGCCTGCGCTTGAGCCGATAGCAAAAAGCAAAAAGCCCAAAAAATCGGCCTTATCAAAACAAACCCTAGAAAAAATAGCGGAAATTTTAAGCTATGTAATGGGTAGCGAAGAATCACATTTTGAGGAAACATTAGCCACATGCGGTAGAGAATCGGCGCAAGTTCAAAACCATATCTATCAAAAAAACCCGCGATTTGTGGTGCGAATTAGAGTTAGACCATTTAGGGGCTAAAAAATGAGAAAAACCACAATCGATAAATTGTGCGAAGCTATCAACGAAGCGCGGCGCGTTACTTACCCGCAAAGAAGTTATTTAATGTTCGCGGATATTCGCGGCGACGGGCGGCGCATACGGCGGGTTTATTGCATAACCAGCGACGGGGGCGGGGTATCGGCTATGCACAATGGCGCAACTTATCGGGCGACGGCTAAAAACTTGCGCGAACAGTTAGAAATTGAAAACATTTTTTAAGGGCTAAAACATGAAAAAATTTAAAGTAACCGCGTCATTTTCAACTGTATGCCATGTTTTCATTGACGCCGAAAACATGGACGAAGCGCTAAAAATTGCCCGCGATATGGATGGCGGCCAATTTGAACCCGGCGCAATGGATGATTGGTTTATCGAAAACGCCGAAGAAGTGACACAATGAAATTAGATATAAGGCTTGAGATTTGGGGCGACGATGTAACGCGCCCGATTTTGTTTTTTGTAGATGATGTAAACCCACAAAACAAAATGATTGAATGCTATAGCCCCCGCGACGGGCACGCCGAAGCGTCGCGGGCTTATATGCGACGATGTAAAAAGCCCGAAATCCCCGCCGATTTTGCTAAGTGTTGGCAATTTTTAGAGTCTTACGCGCACGCGATAAAAAGCAAAATTTAAAATTTCCGGTTTCCCGTTAATCCGTTAAAAACGATAAGCCTAGGGGCTATCGGTCTAATTTGATCGAT
>Ga0007859_1000296_pt1 | contig 13985 bp, 8 predicted proteins | sample CryBogCBH27Jul07_FD_71222 | JGI IMG/M metagenome (GOLD analysis project Ga0007859, IMG submission 71222) | Freshwater microbial communities from Crystal Bog, Wisconsin, USA - CBH27Jul07 | ecosystem: Environmental > Aquatic > Freshwater > Lake | place: Crystal Bog, Wisconsin, USA | collected...
CCCCCCCAGAGCATCGCTCCCGTCGACATGATGCTCCGTTCAGCCGCCTGAATCTGCTTGGTATGACATGAACCACAGGCCTGCCTCACAATCCGGTAGTCACTGGGGTTCATGAAGCGGATGAATTCAGGGCTTTCGTCATTGAGCCTAGCGTAGGAAATCTCAGGATTTCGACTACTGGGATAATTCCAGAACTCAGGGAAACGCGGCTGGACATGGGCCTGATCCATCAGGCTGCGATAAAGGCTCGAATCCCGGCTGAGCGCCATCGTCGCAACGACCTTCTCGTTGCCGCCATGACAATCGACGCACCCCAAGGTCACCGCCTCGTTGTCATGCATTGAGTTGCGATCCGTCTTGGTATGACAAGAAATACAGCCCTTGCTCTTGGCGTCCGCTTCTGCCTGACTCTGGTGAGCCGGAGCCTCTTTGGCCTCGACATACTCGCGCTCGACCGGCTCTTCGCGCTCACTGGCCAGAACAGAACCGATCCCCAGGAGGATGAGGAGGACAAACTGGATTAGGCTGGGTCGTGTCATGGGATACGTCGGTAAAAAGGGGCTTAAAGCGTCGTTTAAATCAGTAGGTCAAAATGACGTCGCACAGGAATGAGTACAACATTCGGTCACCATAAAGTGCTGTGGCGCCTGCACCGGGAATGAGGGTAGCCCCTGAGAATCGCGTGACGACGTTCTGGGTGAACAATGGGCGGTAAATGACCGCAGCTGAGACATCCCAGCCAATGCTGCTCGGAATAGAACCCTGATTTCTGGCCGCTTGCAGCGCTGACGTGTTATCAAAAGACAAGTAGTTGATGTTGGTCGAGAGCCTGAGTTCCGGCAGGATTTCGTGATCGGTACCGATACCAAACAGATTAAGGCCGGGATTCACAAAGTTGGACTGACCTAGAATTTTGGATGAACGAAGATCGGGAAGCAGGCCATTTTGCCCTGAGACAGCCACGGCACCACCGCCAATCAAGGGGACTGCCTGACGAATCCAGAAACTGGTGTCTGCCCCGGCAATCTGGGGATTTTCCAGAATGGCATCAAAGCCCTGATCGATACCGTCATAGGGATTTTTGTCACCGCTGGCATGAATGGCCGAGATTCGAATCCGGTTCCAGTCGAAATCAACGGACCCTTCGGTGGCCGTAAACCAGGCACTCACATCAGCAGGTTTCGAAGTGAACGTACTTTTATTTTCAGTACCGGCAGCGTAATACCAGGAGGTGGTCAGGTTGAATCGATCAAAGTGGCCATCACCGTTGTAACCGACATAGCCAACGTCATAGTTTCTGCTTTGATCTGTCCCAATCAAGGCCGGTCGTTGAGGGAATCCGTTCTGATCATAGTAGGTCGGATTATTGCCTTCCCGATTCATGTTGTAGACCCCCGCTAACTGGGAGGTAAAACCTCGGAATGGAAAGTCCTGCCGGAAAACGTTAACCAGATAGACATCGTCGTTTCGAGGCGCCTGAGTGATATCGTTCAGGCCGTTATTGATGTTCTTTTCCAGACGACGAAACCACGCCACATTGTATTGCCAGCGGTTATCGTCCCGATTACCGAAAAGGCGAACACCGAGCGCGTTATCCAGGAAAAGAAATCCCCTGAAATCAACGTTCATCGGCTGGATACCGACGCGGATGCTGTCAAAGTCATACCGCGAGGACACATCCTGGATGTGATAGTCGACGAAGGACTCCTGAAGCCCCACCCAGTAGATGCTACGGTCCTCGCCCCTTCGGGGATCAACGTTCAGGAATCCGTATTCCTGCGCATGCGTATAGTTGTAGTTGATGACGGGCGTGACCCGGAACTCCCATTCCGGCGGCATGAACACGGTGTCACCCTTGAACATGTCAATCGAAAGAATGAGGTTCTGATTGAACATCAACTGGGATCCACGCCCTTGAATATTCAACTGGCCGTTATTGTCCAGGTTGGGGGCGCTAACCTGCGAGGATACCGGGGTCGGAATCTCACGAGCCTCAAAAAGGGAGTCGGAAATGCCAAGGACGTTGACGAACCAATCGTCAAAAACCGGATTGTCGCCTTTTAAGGGGTTACGGTTGTAGGGGTCCCAGATGGATTCGTTGACCAGACTAAGGTCTTTGGCCAAACGCCAGCGGTCCGGCGTTGGAAGAAAATCCGATCGCACATGGGGATCGGGCGCATCAACGGGTTTGAGTCCCGCATCAGGGTTACTGTCCAACCAGCCCGTTCCACCTTGTGTGACTTTCCCGGTTCCAGGAATGAGTCTCTTGGTCTTGTCCGTCCCAATCCAGTTTTCGATCCAGAAGTCATCATCAGGATCGTCGTCGACCACCGCCTTCTCTCCAGGGATATCGCGCTGCTCGGAGGCTTTGGGCTTTTCGGCCTTGGTCGGTGGGGCTAACTCGGGTATCGCGAAGCCCGGCATCGCCGCGCCCATGAGCAAGGTTCCCAGAACAAGCGCCAGGGCACTCGAAGGCAGGCGATCCTTCGCATGGGGCGTTTGTGGGATTTGCTTGCTCATAAATTATGTGTCCGCATCAATCATTGTCAGTACCCGTCGAGGTCTTCTTGAATACCGCCTCGTTCAGGATGATCCGGATCATTTCCCGGAGCATGCCTTCTGGGTGTTGTTATCGAGAAAAGGAGCAAAAGGACATTCAACGAAACGCAGAGCCACCGTTTGACGTCCATCATTGAACTTCACAAGGTTAGAGCGAATACTGGTCTTCGGGAGAGTGACACGGGGCTTGGTCGTCAAACCGGTTCGGTAGGCTGCCAGAAAACTGCCCATGTCATCCTGATCGATCCCATCCCCCGAAGTTCCGATGGCACCCACGAGAACTCCCGCCTTGTAAAGCGGAACGCCACCCGCAAACAGCTGAGGACCATTCGCCAGAGCTTTCGGCCCCAGATTCGGGAATGAAGTCGCGCAGTTCTGGATGTTCTGAGGTGTTGCAGTAAAAGGATTTGCAATGGCATAGATCAGATTGCTGAATTCCAGATCCAGCTGAATCCCGATGTTGAAGGGACTCCACTGATTAACCCCCTGGATAAAAAGATTCGTCGGCTGATATGACAAGCTAAAGGGGCCGTTCGGAGTCTGGAAGATGCCATCGGGGAGCAAGGGCCGGGCCAGATTGCCCATGGCTCTCGGGGTCATTGCGGTGCCATCTTCGAGGAATTTTCCGCGGGTTGCCCGCGGAATCACGTGCTGCGCCCCAGAGACATAGGATGCAAGCGTGGGTGTTCCATTCAGAAGGGATGCGGCATTCGTCTGGGTGAAGAAGGCTGCCGTCCGTGCTTTTTGAAGAGCGACGTCCGTACTGAAGACGGGGGCATCTTCCGCACGAAGAATCCCCAGAATATTGCCTTGAAGATCAACCACGGCTCCCGAGAGCCGTGCATTGGTCGGCAGCGGCTGACGGATCTGTGCACGGGCACTGTTGGACACCCCCACCACATTTTTCAGGAGGGTCGTCACGTCCGATGCCGTCAGCTGCTGACTGCCATTGGGGACACCATCTATCGGGGGATAGCGATTGTTCCCCTGGGTATCCGTCATCATGTAGGCATTGATCCCCGTAAACGGCTCTGTGGCCGGGGCGATGCCGGAGGCGGGGGTCGTGAAGGCTGTGCCGGATCGAGCAGTCGTCATTTCGAAATAGCCCGGGACGGCGAGATAATTCCCCTCGCCTGCCGCAATGACGCTTTGGAGCGGTGGAGCCGTTGCGGGATTCGATGCAATCTGGTCATCATTCAGCGAGGTATAGCGGAAGGTCAGCCCGCCGACTTGAATGACATCGGCGCGGCGATTGACCGGCGCCAGAAACCCATAACTTCCAGCGATGGCGATCTGCTCATCGACGCTCACACCGGGATTATCAATATTCAGCTCAATCGCATACTGACTGGTTGCAATAACCCCAATACCTCCCACCGGCGTGCCATTGAGATAAAGCGGAAGTCCGCCACGCTGGCCAGAAAATCCGAGGGGCGATCGACGAGGACCCACGCCCAGATCAGCCCCTTGGGTGACGAAGTCACCGCAGGGCAGCTGACTGAATTGAACACCAAAGAGTGGGCCCGCCGGCTGGTTCGTGACCCCAGGATTAAAATGCTCCTGGATGATCTGTGCTGCGGTGAAGCTGGAGAAGGCATTGCCTTCGCTTGAAAGGTACGCACCCGTAATGGCCTTGGCGATGGCTGCAACCGAACTTGGAACCTGAACGTTCTCAAGACCCGCCCCCTGATATCGAGTGGGAGGAATCTTTCCTCCGACCCCGCTCTGGGCGAGAGGATCTGTGGGAATCGGTGTGGCCAGCAAGGTATTCAACGAAATAAACGGCGGCCGTGCATCATTGAATCGCCCCGAGTTGATGGTCACCAAACCGCCCACCGTTGCAGGAAGTTGTTGGCTACTCGCCTGGTTATACGCAGCCGTACTTTCGAAGACCCCAAGCACGTTGCCGACCCGGTCAACGACAGCAATCGTGACCGCCTTGATGCCTTGTGCCTTCGCTTCGTTGTACGCCTGCCGAATGATTCGCTCGACCATGTCAGCCGTCAGATAGGTGCTCGCGTTGGCACACTGACCGGTGCAATTGGAAACGGGGGTCGCATCAACCTGGGGGGCTCCCACCAGGAGTCCCAGCAGGACCGCCGAAAGAACCGACCGAGCGAAAATAGGGCTGAATTTCTTCATGGCGCTTACTTCTTGACCTCAGAGCCGTCCGCATCGGCTCCCTTGGGGGACATCAAGGCCTGACCATGCCAAGGCTTGATCTCTTCCTTTTTGGGCAGCAGGGGTTCGCCGTTCATTTTGAAATGCTTCTCCGAGTGGAAGGTGTGACATTTCAGACACGAGGAGTTTTCAGAACTGTGACATTCCGTACAGCTTTCCTGACCCTTGATGTTGACATCCTTAGGGCTCTCCGACTGGGCAGCGTCATGGCACCCCCCGCACTCATAGATGTCATGCGCATTGTGATTGAACTTGGCCTTGGGGAACCAGTGGGTTGAGATCTTCGGCTTGATGATCCTCCAAGTGGCGAAATCGTCGCTGGGCTTCTCGGCCTCATGACATTCAGAACAGACCCCATTTTCGAAGGTCCGCTGGCCCATGGCCTTGGCGTACTGATCCAGGGTGTAGTTACCCGCATTGAAGTCGACACTCCCGCGACTGATCAACTTCCCAGGAAGCGTCCGCTCACTGTCCGGATGATTAGGTGGCAGATCGATCAGGGATCCCCGGGGGCTTTTGGCGTAAAAGTCCTTGAGGAATCCAAAGATATCTTCCGCCTTGCCATGCGGTAGTTCGACGTTGGGGGACAGTTGGTCAAAGGTCAGCTTATGGCACTGGTGACAGTTGTCATTGAAAGACGCCGTACTCATGTGACCATCATTCGGATCTGACTTATGGCAACTCCAGCATTCGAGCTTCATGACTTCGGCGCCCCCCTTGCCATCGGGGGCTAAAACGCCTTCCTTCGCCATATGATCTCGATGGGAGAACTTGCGAAGGCCCGAGTGCTCGACCAGCTTTTCCTTATCCGCCATGGAAATCCGGTCAATGAGAACCTTGTCATTCCCCTGGTTGTTGACCACGCTGGCCTTGAACTCCGGATGATGCCCACCGAACAGAGATTCATGACCAAAGCTTTTGGGGATATTGTTCAATTCGGTCTTGCTGTAGGTCTTCTTGATATCACCGTGGCACTGGAGACACTGCTCCACACGGTCGCCCATTACCAGGAAGTTGTCAGCGATATGCTCCTGATGGCAATCTCCACAAAGTGGCATTTCCTGCGTAATTCCCTTGACCCGGTCTACATTGACGTGATTCTTGATGTCATCGTGACAGCTTTCACACGCCTTGTTGGGGATATCCGTAAACGCGCCCCCGGCATGACATTTCTCGCAATCCCCTGCGATGCGAATGTGGTAACGACTGACCGGGCCGACGCTCCAGGAGTCCCCACTGATTGATCGCATCAAAGGCCCGCCTCGATTAAGAAACCGATCGACGGCCGGAATCTCGATCGATGCCAACGGAATCAAAAGGAAGAACGCCATGGCGGTAATGACCGCCACCCAGACCAAAGGCCGGATATAGGCGATGTGTTGCCCATCCCAACTCCAGCGCAGAAAGTTTCCCCGAAGCTCCGGGCTTTTGAGGTCCTTCTGCGCAATCATTTCCCCGCGAAATTCCTGATTTCGACCATTCTCCATCACCCGAAGGAGATGACTTCCGATGCGAATCACGTCCCCTGGAACCAGCACATGACTTTGGACTGAGCGATCATTGACCAGCACCTTGCCGTCGGTCAGGGCCTCAATGCGGTAATGCCCGTCTTTCCCGGAAATTCGCGCATGATGATCAGCGGCTCCTGGAGAATCGAGAACCAGTGCGTTGTCTTTGGCAAAGCCGATGGTCAGGAATTCAGCATCAAGCTCGAGCTTGGCATCCTGCTGGGAGCCACTCGCGGGTGAGAGACGGATGAGGAATTTCACGTTCAGGTACCCACAAGACTAGTAGTAGAAAACGGAAATGATGTGCACGAAGAGTCCAATCACCGTAGCAAGGGAGAGCGGCACATGAAACAAGAGCCAGATTCGGATTCTCCGATTCGCCACCCGATCCTTTTCAAGGCGGGTCAATCGATCAACCATGTCGTTGATAAGATCCAGAAGCTTTTGAAGTTTTTCCCCTGGAGATCGATCGAAGCAAAGATCAATGACAAAAGCGTGCAGGCGAGTCGCCTCGAAGGATTGCTCCCCCGGCCTCATAGGATTACCCAGTTTGAGTTGCTCGGCACTCTCTGTCGCCTCACTGGTCATCACGCGACCACGACGGGAAACCAGCGATGCGCCTACTTTTTCGAGCTCTTGAAGCCCCTTGCGAGTCGGGAGTCGATGTCCGAGGAACAGGCGATCCACACTAAAAAGAATCAGTTCATGGACATCCGGGTCAATCTCGCGAGCCACTTCCAAGGCCTCCCGAGTGATCTGATCAAACTCTTCATGCATCTGGACCGATGAAGCTTTCGCAAGGTTCTTGGAAATGGTCGCCGGAACCTTGATGTAGAAATAAACCCCCACCATTCCCGAGAGGACGGTAAGCACCATCACGAAATAGAACACCGTGTGAATGTTCGGATCGAATTGGAATCCGCAGTGAAGGGTCGCGAGAATGAGAAGACTGGTTCCGAGCCAGACATGACCTGAAAGCCACTGGACGAGACTAAACCGATTATTGATGTAGGTCCTTTTCCGGACACCGAACCACAAGAGCCACAGGATAATGAAGCCCCCGATGGTTCCCAGGGTATAACCCAGCCACGAATTCCCACTCGGCGGTCCGACGGGGTCATGGACCACATACAGAAAAATCGAAATCAGTGAAAGCAGACTCGCTGCCTTCAAGAAGAAATAGTTATCCTTGTCGATGAATGAACGGTTCACTCGAAATGCCCTCGAAATGGATCTCTACTTCAGTTTGGATTCTTCAAAAATCGTCACCAGCGTATCGGGTGAGGATCGGATGGCCGCTCCCGTGGGACAGGCCTGAACGCAGGCTGGCCCGCTGGATTGGCCGTGACAAAGGTCACATTTCATGGCCTTTTTCACCACCGTTCCAGGCCCGTGCACATGCTCGGTCTCCTGACCCGGGGGCCGCCCTTTCCCCCAGAACAACCACGACCAGAGATCCAGGGGTTGTTGAGGCTCAGGAGCGACCATCTGGATCACCCCAAACGGGCAATTGGCGGAGCAATTACCACAACCAATACAGGTATTGGTATCAATCAACACCTGACCACCCGGTTGTCGGCTGATACAGTTGGCCGGGCAGTCTTTCATACAGCCCGGTTCGTAGCAGTGACGGCAGGCAGTCGGCACGTGAATCGTGGCAAAGGTGTCGCCGGCTTTACGCCGAAGCCTTGAGACGCCGCCATGGGTTTCAGCGCAGGCTTTTTCGCAGTTATCACAGCGAACGCAGAGCGCTTCGTCGATGACCAAAACGTTCGACCCGTCCACTACACCGGTATCTTCGACAAAGCCGATGACCGCATTGGTGGACTCTTCATTGCTCCGCTGCTGCTCCTTCAGCAGCATCTTGCGGGCCTTGCGCTCAGCACCGTGCTGGATCGAGGGGAAACGTGAAATGGTTTCGTGGAACAGCCTGGAATTCAGCTTAAAGATCTCAGTTGCCGTCGACGCTGTCGCTGTATCGAGGCGGTTGCCACCCAGGTAGATCTCGTCAATGCCAAACCAGTTGCCTGCAGTGACAAGATGCTGAATTTTGTCTTTTCCGTCCTGAAGCCTCGAGAGAGAGACCGAACCCTTCAGGATGATGTAGAAGGCATCGGTCGGATCCCCTTCGGCATAGATCGGCTGGTTGGCCTTGAATCGAAGGAGTTCGCCCTGATCGAGGAGGTTTTCAAAATCCGTCTCGCGAATATCTTCACGAATTTCCTCTCTTGGAATGATTCCAATGAAGGTTCTGAAAATCAGACGTTCCAGGAAGACACGTTCGACCGCGTGCTTGATCGTGGTCACGCTATTGAAGAGCTTTCCGGCTGTTTTGACTGGGGTTTCAAGGAGGACGGTATCCTCGCCCGCAAACGCATAGACCCCCCAGGGAAGACCGGACCTTAGGGTCACAAGGCCTAAAAGCTCGCCAACGCCCCAGTAATGTCGCGTGTCCACAATGCGGCCACTCAATGAGCTCGCCACCTTCCCTGAAACAATCAGGCTAATATTGGACGAGTAATCACCAGGACTGAACATCAGCGTCCCTTGCGGTACAAAGCGAATTTTGCTCTCACGAACGAATTCGCGTAGCACCAGATCGGTGACGTCCTTCAGAATAATTGCACGCTCTTTCAAATCATTGAGAGATTCGCGAACAGCTTGGAAACCGGGAAGACTCTTGAGCACACTTTCAACCAGTTCCTGGTCTGCAGGGTCAATCGGACGCCCGTCGATGTGTTCAATGACCTCATAGCCCTGGTTCATCGCCTCCTTGATCAGGGGGCAACCGGCAAGGGCACCAATGACATAGATCCCCTGCCGACTCGCCTGATAGCCCTCCCCGATGATCGGGAAAGCCGTTTCATCGGCTGAGGGGAACTCAAGCGACATGCTGTCGAGGAGCTTGCGCTGAGGCATGGCTCCCGCGCGAATGATGATCATGTCGGTTGGAACCGTCAGCGAACCCGTACTGGCTTCGATTTTGATGTCCGCAGGCGCTCCCGATTGACTCTCGATAACCGCCTCGGGTGCTGCCTCAAAAATACAAGTGATTTCCTTGTTGGCAATGGCGCGCTGAATCGCTGCGGCATTTCGACCCTTGGCCCGGTCGAATCCATTGCGGCGATTGATCAGTGTGACCTGATTCTGCTTTGCAAGCGCCAGGGCATCTTCGAGCGCCGAGTCACCGGCACCAACTACGGTGATGCGTTTGTTTTGGAGGGCTGAAGCGTCATCGAGCTTGTAGCCAACAATAGGATGGTCTTCACCGGGAATTCCAAGTTTTCGGATATTCCCCATATTCCCGATGGCCAGAACGACCGACTCGGCTTCAACCACGTCCCCGGACATCAACGTCAGTTTGTAGGCACCGGCTTCCCCCTCGATCGACTTGAGGGCCGCATTGAAGCGGATATTGATCTTGAGCCTCTGGATATCCTGCTCCCAAGCCTCCAGAACTTCTTCCCGGGTTCCTTCTGTAAATCTGACACTGCTTCGGAGCGGCATGTTGGTCGGCTCGTCCATCACATGCTTGCCCTTCTGGTACCAGAAGTTCACCGTGTTGGAGATGACGCCCGTCGCCTCCAGGAGCACATGAGACATCCCCAGTTCTGCGGCGCGACCCGCCGCACTGAGACCCGCTGGCCCAGAACCGACGATGGCGACTCTGAATTTGCCCGAATCGTTGTTCACCCTGAGACTCCGGTAAAGGGACGCGACGTGACTGGAAAACTAAACCTACTCCGAGCGTCCGGGATCAATGCCCCCGGGAACCACCCAGCGCCTGAAGAACCTCACGAAATGCGGCGGGCCGATAAGCCTCGGTGCTTACCGTGGCCGCTCTCAGTGCATTCATGGCCGCATCCCCGATGCGGGTGTCACCGTTCTGCTGAAGGGTCGCTCTCAGGGCTTCGACAGCCATGACCACCTGTTCAGCAGCCGCAAAGCTGAGATAGTCATTCTGGCGACTCCGCTCAGCCAAAGAAGACAGAATCGCAGCACAATCGGTGTTATTGAAGGTGTGGTGTGCAACCGTTGGCTCCAAATCTTGAAGCGTCTTCTGCAAGGTCTCAGCCACCTGCCTCATTTTGTGAGCATCGGACTGACTGGCCTTGTGCAATTCACCGATCAGCTGGCGGATCCGGGTTGCCTCTTGCGGGGCAATGGCATCGGCCAGGATCGCCGTCATCAGGAGACCTGAATCATTGAAACGAATGGTGCCAGGGCCCACACCGGAAATGCTGCGCTTTTCCCAGACCAGCCGGGTCGAAGCGGCCTGCTCGTCCAGTGCCTTGTTCTGACCAAAGGCATCACTCGGCACTTCAATGTCATGGTGGCAAGCCTGACAATCGAAGAACGAAAGTTCCGGCATGAGACCTGAAGACTGGTGCTTGCCGTGGAGGAACAGATCGACAAAACGGATCGAAGCGCGAACCTGGCCAAGGGCCCAGATGCCCGCATGGGTCACCACTTCTTTACGCTTGAAATAATCCTTGTCAGCCACGTAGTGCTTATGGACTTCCGTATAGGTATCCAACTCGAAGCTGATGCGGGGATGTCCTGCCCCCATGATGCGATGATTCGCAAACCGCTCCTCGTCACCCACATGGCATTTGTTACACATGTCCGCGCGCTTTTCGGGGTTTTCCGTGGGATAGAGCCCATTCTTGATGTTATCGGCATGGGTCACCTCGCCGGAAACATGGGGACCCAAATAGCGATTACCACCGCCATGGCAGGCCTCGCAACCCACGCCATCGGTCACATCAAAACGCTTGCCGCGGAGCTCCATGGGCACATTGTCGGCATGACAGTCGAGACAGATCTTGGATTCATTCGCAGGCTTTTTGAGCCCCAGATTCTGAGCGATCTTTTTGGACCGGTCATTCAGGAGGACGAGATAAGCCCGCGAGTGGGGATCTTCCCGGTTCCAGATGGTGTATTCATTCTGTTCGACTGATGAACTGAGATAGGGCCGGGTCGCACCGTGGCAATTACTGCCCGCGCAACTCGCAACCCCCAGATGACGGTCCCCTTTGCTGGTGTCGGTCTGGGGCTTTTCGGCATCGCCCCACGCTTCGGGATCCGCGTCAGCGGGGAACGATTCGTTTGCTGTCGTGATTTCCTGTGGAGCGGCGGTCGACGTTGCAATCGCCCCATTGAACACCATCAATACGCCGACGCTCAGAAGAAGCGCCGACCAACGGCGCCGATCCTGTCCATTCATGGCTTCACAATTCCAGAAAAGTTTTTGAATCGAACGGATCATGGAGTATCCCGCCGGGTGCTTATTCAAGGTTGAATGCCAACAATACGAGATGGTGGTGCCGGTCACAGTCCAACCCCACGCTACAAGGGGCGTTTTAACAGGAAATGAGATCGATTGTCATTCATTTTTATGTATAGATTCGCATTGACAATGAATGGTACTTCTGAAATCGATAATTAATTCTTCAAACGGGCTCTAGGCCCCGATCCTTAGGGACTCTGATGGCTTCTGAGATGCCACGTAATATTCCTTTAACTGATATAGAAGAAGGCCCTAATACGCATGGAGCGATACTTTGATAGAAGGAGGATTAAAACTTGTGCTGAGATGAACTTCACCCCGAACGTTTTCCAGCAATGCGCATGACACAGCGTGCGAAGATCTTTTCCGGGTCTTGAATCGGAGTGGTTACAATGGCGCCCACACCCAGGGAGTCACTCCATGCAAAAGTTGTTCTTTTACGCCCTTTTTCTTCTGCTCCTTCCGCTATCGGTTCTTGCCAGCTCCTGGGATCAGGTAGCCCAGGTTCCTGGCTCCGGCACGACTTATTACATTGACCACGCCCGAATTACCAAAACCGCAAAAGGCTTTAAGGTCTGGGCCATCGTGGATGACGAAAGTCCCGATCCCAAACTGCATACCCTTTCGCTCTCCTATCTTTTGGAAGTGAACTGCGAGGAGAACAAGGAACAGTATTCCTCTCTGGCCGGATATGCCGGCCATATGGCGAATGGTGACATTCTCTTCAGCTATGCCGAGCCTTCGGAATGGTTCGATGTCAAGGCAAACACTGTGGTTGATGATCGACTTCAAGCCATCTGCCGAATCGCGCCGGATCTGATCCGACAGTACGCTGGACACTGAGGAGAAGGCAGGATGATGGGGATCTTTGTCGGGAATTTTCTGGGGCTTCTCATCGTGACGGTGACGGTGGCATTGGGTTATGAGTCTCTGGCAAAAGCCACTCTCTTCTTCCTTGGAACTGCCTACGGCGTTTGGTTTTTGTTCTGGATCATGAACATCACCAGCCGGCCCAAAGCCCATGCGCCTTTTTGTCAGACCCTCGCCCCTGACGAACTCAAGCTCTATCGTCATTATCACACCGCTATCGATTTCCCCCTTCCTGGGCAGGTCTATGCGGGAATCCTCAACTTCCTGCGCGTTGCGGGTCTGGTCTATGCCGGACTGACGCTCTGGCGCGAGCTCTATATCGAGGCCGGTTTTGCAGTCCTCTTTTTCCTGATTACCGCCAGCCTGATTCATCGCAACAATCCCTGGTTCTTTTTGGGGCAACGGGCCGAGAAAGGGCATGCCCGCGCAAAACTGGAACTTCAGGGACTGCATGCGCTCGTCAGTCAAAGACATGGTCAAGCCGCGGAATCCAGCGAACCTTCGGAGCCCTAGACCCATGCTGAACCATGAGTAAACCGCCGACCTCAAGCCGACAGCGGGGCCTAATCGAAATCATCCTCGTTGGCCTCATCGGCAACGTGATGGAATGGTATGACTTTGCCGTTTATGGCTATTTCGCGGGCATTCTGGGAAAGCTATTTTTTCCCTCCTCCGATCCGGGTCTCTCCCTGATCGCTTCATTTGGCGCTTTTGCCGCCGGATTCCTGATGCGCCCCCTCGGCGGCATTCTCTTTGGGCGAATTGGGGATTCATTAGGCCGCCAAACCGCCATGTCCTTATCGGTTCTGGCAATGGCCATTCCGACCGTGCTCATGGCGCTTCTTCCCACCTATGACCACATCGGCATTCTGGCCCCTATCGCACTGGTCACACTCCGGATTATTCAAGGCCTATCCGTGGGAGGCGAATACACCTCCTCCCTCATCTACCTTGCCGAAAATGGTCCCACCCATCGCAAGGCATTTACCGCAATTTGGGGTTCATGGGGCGCTGTCTTCGGCATGCTTTTAGGATCCGGGGTTGGATTGGCCACCGCCAGTTTTCTTGACGCTGAGGCTCTTGATCTTTGGGGCTGGCGAATTCCGTTTGCCCTGGGAGGACTGGTGGCGCTTGCCGGCTGGTGGATTCGACGTGGTTTACCGACTGAACTCCCATCCAGCCATGAAAAAACCCCCGTCCGTGAGGTGATCCGGAATTATCGGTCGCACATTGCCCGCGTCGCACTGATCAACATTGGTTTTGGTGTGGCCTATTACACGGTCTTCGTCTACGCCGTCACCTACATCCGGAACATCGACCAGTTTTCAGAATCGGTGGCACTGGAGCTCAACACCCTGTCGATGCTGATCTTGCTTCTGGCTCTCCCCCTGGCGGCCTGGCTCTCCGACCGGATTGGGCGCCGGAAGATGGTCACCATCAGCATGTCCCTTCTGGTTCTTGGGACGCTTCCTCTGTTTGGGCTGATTCATTCATCGATTGAAACACCCGTATTTCTTGCCGAAATCACCTTTGCTCTCCTGGTGGCCATGACCAGCGGTGGCATGGTGGCACTCAAT
>Ga0007859_1000304_pt1 | contig 13886 bp, 12 predicted proteins | sample CryBogCBH27Jul07_FD_71222 | JGI IMG/M metagenome (GOLD analysis project Ga0007859, IMG submission 71222) | Freshwater microbial communities from Crystal Bog, Wisconsin, USA - CBH27Jul07 | ecosystem: Environmental > Aquatic > Freshwater > Lake | place: Crystal Bog, Wisconsin, USA | collected...
AGGATAGCGAGGGTCGCGTCTCGCTGTCCCCCCGTGCTGTGAGTCAACTCGTCGAAGCGGGTCATCGCGTCAAGGTTGAACACTCGGCCGGCTTGGGTTCCGGCTTTCAAGACGAGGAGTACCTTAAAGCAGGTGCCTCGCTTGTGACGGTTGCAGACGCTTGGCAAAGCGATCTGGTGATCAAGGTCAAGGAACCTTTGCCCTCTGAGTATCCGTGGCTCAACTCACAGATCCTATTTACCTTTCTGCATCTATCAGGGGTTGATCCTCGGTTGACGGATGCCTTGCTGAAGGGAGGCACGACCGGTATTGCCTATGAAACCTTGGAAGCCCCCGATGGGAGTTTGCCGATTCTTGCACCCATGAGCGCTGTGGCTGGAAATATGGCGGCTCTGGTCGGCGCCTACTATCTGGGGCGAGCCCATGGCGGCAAAGGCGTTCAGTTAGGCCGGGTTTTGGGCCAAAGTCATGGCAAGGTCTTGGTCATCGGAGATGGCATTGTGGCGCAACATGCTGCGCGATCTGCAGCAGGCTTAGGCGCATCCGTGGTGATGTTGGGGCTCGATGCCCGCAAGGGGGAGGTGTTGCGTGAGGAACTCGGTAACCGATTGACCTTCCTCGAGTCCTCTTCGGAGGAAATTACCCGTCAACTCCCAGATACGGACCTTTTGATTGGCGCCGTACTGCGAAGAGGGGCCAAGGCTGACTTCGTGGTGAAACAATCGCAGATCAAAATACTGTCCGAAGGATCTGTGGTGGTCGACGTCAGTATTGATCAGGGCGGGTGTATCGAAACCTCCCGGCCGACCAGCCATAGTCACCCCGTGTATGTGACAGAGGGTGTGACGCACTATTGTGTCACCAATATGCCGGGTGCCTACCCGAGAACATCGACCTTGGCCTTGTCCGAGGCGGTCTTACCGTACGCCATTCGGCTTGCGGAGAAGGGTGTCGATGCGCTTCGGGATGATTCAGGTTTTGCCAAGGCGCTGAATACCTATCAGGGCGCTCTGACAATCAAAACAGTGGCCGATGATCTCCATCTTGGCTCTGTTTACCGGGAAAACCCATTTGCCTGAATCTTAAGATTGCTCCTAAGGGAGTCAAATTGGACTGGAGCTCCGTGGGGGGGTCTTCATCCGTTCAATGTAGAGTTGGAGTTGATTGTTATGGAGAAGAAAGCTGTTTCCAAAATCCAGATTGGTCATCGCTATGGCAACTGGACGATCGTGGGGGATGCAGAGCGTATCAGTGGGGATCTCCGATACCCTTGTGAATGCAGTTGCGGCACGCGTCGCTTGGTCTCTGCCATCACGCTGAGAAATGGAAGCTCGGCAAGTTGTGGGTGCTTGAGACGTGAGCGTATCCAGCGAATGAGCGATTCGGAGTCATTGCCGATTCCTCCTGAAATCCAGGAAGTATTTCATCTCATCAGCCAGGGTTGTCTGCCACCCGCAGACCAGTTCAGTATTGGTGATGGCTCCCCATCTTGGACCCTGCCCGCAATTGCCAAGATTCTGGGGATTGGCAAAAAGGAATTGATACAGCATCTTGAGTCCGCCGGTCCCCGATTTGCTCATAATGCGGGTGAGGGCGGTCAGGAATACTACACCGCCGTGATTCAATAAGAATCTCAATGGTGATAATGAAACAGGGGGCCATTGGGCCCCCTGTTTCGTTGTGGCACCGAAGAGGATCAGTCGAGCGCCTTAATCCCATCGATGACGACTTTCCATGCGGGGTCGGAAAGGCTCCCCCCCGTTGTGAAACTGGTTTCTTCAAAATAGTCCTTTCCTTTGCCGTCTCGAACGAAATCACCACTGAATTCAACCTTGGTCCCATAGGGCACGGTGGCTACCGCTTTGTGGATCAAGCTTTCGGGCTTGATGTTCAGATCCGTTTTTAGGGTGATATTCGGGGCAATCGAGATGAAAAGGGCGATATATCCGTCACCGCCATCATCCGGGGCGTGATCGAGTATGCCGACCCAGCGCTCAAAGCGAGTCTTTGAAAAGCTCTGGCTCAAGGAGTCTTTTCGGGCAGCCCGCAATCGCCCCTCCTCTTTACCGTTACGGATCCCCTGCTGTGCCGCTGCGCTGATCTCGATGAACTTGCGTTCATCGGGAGGTAATTTCTTCCCCGTCCACGCGTCCTCGGTGAATTCTTCAAGTGTTTCTTCCTGAGGCGTCGTGGTTTCGGCACAATGCGTCGGGACGGAGTTGGCAGCGATAGCCAGCATCAGTGACACAGAAAGTAAACGTCGATGTCCGGTATTCATTGGCAAAGGGGGATTGTTGAGGTAGGGAACTAGCCTAAACACTGGGGCGCGCGATGAAAAGCGATCTGGCCTGATGAATCTAGGGAAGTGTTAGGCAAAACGCCTGAGCGTTCGCGCTGAATGCAGTTCGTTTTCAAAATAGGCGCCTTCAACGAAATCCGCACCGAGTTCACGGCTGAGGATCAGGTCCTCCATCGATCGGATTCCTGTGAAGTGAACCTGAGTATCGTGCTGGCGGATAGCGGACAAAAGGCTCTGTCGCTGTCTTTCGCCGCTGCGACCCTGATACTCCCGATCGAAAAGCCCAACGGAGAGGCGAACATGGTCGGGTGCCAGACGATGCAGAAAATGGTTTTTAACCTTTTCCGTAAGGTCCTGAGGGGTGTTGCCGTCAAAACGAATGGCAATCGCGTAGCCTCGCTCCCGATAATTGCGAAGCCGATCCAGCAAGACAGCAAGATTCGAATCTTGGGATGCAGAAAGCGTCAGGCTGACGACAATCCTTCGAAGGGACAGTCCGCAGCTTCGAATAATGTCTTCGAAGTAGGCCCCATGATCCTTCTTGACGGTCAAGATATGCTGCGGATGGACATGGAGGAAAAGGCTCCCGCTGTCTTGATCAAGGAGCAGGTAGTTGAGCATGTGAACCGTTCGGGTGAGTCGATCCAGGCTCACGATACTCGGAACGCTTTCATCACGAAAGCCCTCGGAATTCTCCACGAACGACGGTGAGAAAATTAGCGGGGCTGTATCGTGACCTCGAATCTGATCCAGACTGGAAAGCTGTCTGACCGGACGAAATTCACTGGTAAAAGTGAGGTTGCCGAAGCGCCCGAAAACCTGGCCGGCCTTGAAGTCAAAGGGCGGCTTGTTAAGCTGGTTTTCAGTGATGAAGCGGTGATTAAACGTTTCAATGAGATGGGTGAGGGGCATGGTCTTGATCCTCCTTCAATTGGAAAGGCAACAGAATGTGGGGCGATTTAGGGCCGCATTCGACATCGCGCTGGTTCCGTTCTGGCTTGGAGAGGATTGAGGCTCATGGGTTCTATCAGGGTCTGATTCCTATCGACGTTCCTTCCGCAGCGGCCCGGATGCACCGGGCCGCTGAAGAAGTAAGCCTAACGGTAAGTGGTTACTTCACGCCGTAGATCTGGTCGAACACACCGCCGTCACTAAAGTGTCGGGTTTGTGCACGATCCCAGGTTCCAAAGACATCCTTGATGGTAAAGAGCTCGATGTTTGGGAAACGGTCGCGGTGCGCATTCAAAATCGCCGCATCTGAGGGGCGATAGAAATGCTTCGCTGCCAGTTCCTGGGCTTCCTTGCTGTAAAGGTGTTCGAGGTAAGCTTGAGCCACCTCGGTGGTGCCATGCTTCCGCGCATAGACATCGACGAGAGTGACGGCAGGTTCTGCGAGAATGCTGATGCTGGGATAGACAATCTCATACTTGTCTGCCCCGAACTCTTTCAGCACCAGATGCGCCTCATTTTCCCAAGTGATCAGGACATCACCGAGTTCACGTTCCGCAAAGGTGACGGTTGATCCGCGAGCACCGGTATCCAAAACGACCGCGTTGTTGAAGATCCGCTTGACGAGGTCTTTCGCATCATTTTCATTCCCGCCGCTCTTCTTGAGGGCATAGCCCCAGGCCGCAAGATAACCCCAGCGAGCACCGCCTGAAGTTTTCGGGTTTGGTGTTACAACACCCACTCCCTTTTTACCCAAGTCATCCCAATCCTTGATGCCCAGGGGATTCCCCTTACGCACCAAGAAGATCTGCGTGGAGAGGTAAGGGGTGCTGTTGTTCGGAAGACGTGACTGCCAGGTCGGAGGAATCAGTTTGGCTTTTTCAGAAAGCTGGTTGGTGTCGTACGCCAGAGCGAGTGTGGCGACGTCTGCTTCAAGACCATCAATGATGGCGCGGGTTTGCTTGCCGCCACCGCCATGCGACTGGTTCACAATGACGTTATTGCCCGTTTTGGCTTTCCAGAACTTGTTGAACTCCTTGTTGTATTCCTCGTAGAACTCCCGGGTTGGGTCATAGGAAACATTCAGCAGTGAAATGTCATCCGCCAAAGCGGTCGACGGCACCGCCGTGGCGCTTGCGATGATCGCCAGCGCCAGAGCGGTTGTTAGGGTTTGGGACAGTTTCATGGGCATTCTCCTTGGGTGTGGGTTGAAGCCTTACTGGCTGGTTAAGGACTTGGTCAAAATAAACTGCGCGTAAACACGATAGAGATCCGTTGGGGGAGCTTCCGGGTTGGTTGCGACGAATCCAATGTTCTGAAGATCACTCACCTGATAGAAGGTGGATTGGGTCAGGGTCAACTGGCCTTTATTGTTGAACTTCCCTTTCCAGGTGTAATACCGCTTGTCGTAAGAGGGATTTCCCGGAAAGGACGCACGATAGGTGAAGTAATAGTCAGGCGCATTTGGGCTTTCCGTTCCGTTGTAGATGCTAGGAACATTCGCCGTCGCGGCCTGACCGGCAAAGAGGCCGTCGCCACTGGCGGGGAGGGCCGGAACTGTGTTGACGCCATAGAAACGGTAGAGGGCGTATTCTCCCGTTGCGGAAACGTCGAGGTTCAAAGTGACGCTCTTGCCTCTTTGAGTCCAGGTCCCGGTGTAAAGACGCCAATTCTGGTTTGCTGCGGTGGACGGAATGGAGGGCACGGTGCCCGCCTGGGTATTGTTAAGATCGATATCCCAGTACTGGAACGTACCGTCCGCATTAAAGACCAGTTGGGCTTTCCACAGCGGCCAGGCGTTGACACTGGTGTAATTGATGGTCGTGAGATCCGAGACCACCAGCTTCAGGTTGGAGCCTGTTGCAGGGCCCTGACCTTTCCAGTTCTGAGTGACCTTTCCAGAAAGGGTGCCCCCAAGCCAGTAAGTTTGACCCCTAACATTGGGTGTGGGCGCCGCCGATGCATTGCCTGTAACGGCAATCAGGATGAATCCGCTGGCGATCAGCCATTGGGTGATGAACTTTGTCATAGTCAATAACCTCTTTGGATGGGCTTTTCGTTAGTACCAGATCTGGACGCGTGACCAGAACACGTGTTCGTCCGGTCGATTGGCGATCTGGCCCGTAGGTGTGACAGCGCCTCCAGTAAAGGTTGTCGAGTCGTAGGACTGTTGCAGCTTCACATTGCTGTTCAGGAACCAGTTGGCAGAAAGACCCCAGGTTTGTGCATGGCTGACGGAGGCCCTCGGATCTGAATAGAGATACAGCGGGTTTGCTGCGCTACCGAAGTTGGTGAAGGTGCTCTGATCGATATTGAGTTCTGTCCAGCGGAAGGCGAGCTGCCAAGCGCCCCAGTTGCCGTTGAAGGGATCGAAGGCCTTGGTGGGCTTGATCTGCCAATAGGTGTTTTCTTCACCGGTCAGAACATAAGAGACCTGCGCCTGCCAAGCCGTGTTGGTTTGGGTCTTGCTCGGGAGCGGGCTGGGTTGAGTCGAATTGACGGTTTGCGTAATGGCGCGATAGCCCGGTGCGGCGGTCGTGCCCTGGGTCAGGGTGCCGGTCGCCTGAGCGTTGATGTCCGCCTGTGAGGTGGTAGTCGCCACGGTATTTTGGGTGACCGACAGCTGGTTCTGACTGATGGTCCAATCCGCCAGGAGGCCGAACGGGCCATAGTACCAGTAGCCTTGCGGCGCTAAGTGGTATTGGCCGCCATTCAGCATGGCGCCGCTATAAACCGTATTGACGTTCGAGATCGTAATGGTCTTGGGATCTGGAACCGCCCCCCCGGTTGCGGTGGGGGAGCCCCCATTGCCGGTGAAAATGCCCGTCGTCTGGGTGGTGTTGCTATAGCGAGTCCCGGGTACAGTAACACCGGCAGAGTAGGTCAGGATATTCGCCTGCCCCATGGACTGCAGCGGGGCACTGGCCAGTCCCTGAGCCTGGTTGAAGTCGGTGTAGTTCCCCGCAAAGCCAATGCCGAGGCGCTGGATCGGTTCAAAGTCGACGCTACGGAAGGGGTGGGCAAAGACGCGGCCAGCGTATTCCTTGTTGCTAAAGCTGGTGCTGTCTGAGTTCTGTACTGCCTGATTATCGAAGCTGCCGTTGAACACGCCTGCCTGGTAGGAGAAAAACTCGTTGGAGTGCGAAATGTTCGAAACGTATTTGGTATCAAAGCCGGGTCCACCAAATTCGCCGTGGACCATGGCGCCGACCTGTCGGTTGGCTGCCAGCTGGGTGGGGTAGCCACGCTGATCAAAGACGATATTTGTGGCTGTCTGAAGACGCTCGAGATCCTGCGGTCCTTTCTGCTTACCGAAGGCGAAACTCAGGGGCTGGTAGTAGTGGAAATCAGCCCAGGCGTCGAAAAGACGTGCCTGACCTTGGCCAAAGTCCTCGGCAATCAGGAAGTCGGTGTATTTTGCGATCGTACCTGCGAACTGGAGTCGGGCGCGACTGATCTGGAAACGATCTTGAGCCAGGCCATTCGGGTAATAGGTTACAGGGCCACCGTTCGCGCCCAGGGTGTTATCCCAGCCAATACCATTGCCGTTGCCCGGGACATTGTCATGGAGAAAGCCTGCAAAATCGGCCTGAAGGAAGCCACGAAGACGGAGCTGCCAGTCGCCATCCGCAGTGCCGATCTTGAATCCGTTCTGGCCAACGTCAACCTTAGCGGCTGATTTGCGGGCATTGTCGGCCACTTCTTTTTCAACTTCGAATTTCCGCTCGAGGAGCTTGACCTTGGTGTCGAGTGCCTTGTAGTCGCTCTGGGTAATAGGCTTGCCGGAGAGGGCGGTGGCTGGGGACGTACCTGCACTGTCTTCGCTGGCGAGATGGCTGGAAGATTTGCCTGCTTTGGCTTTGGTCAGATGCTCACTCTTGTTGAGTTCATTCCGAAGCGCCCTGTTTTCGGATTCAGACGTCTCGAGACGTTGCTCGAGTTTTTGAAGCGTCTTTTCCAGGCGTTCGAGGCGTTCTGCCTCGGTCAGTGCAAATGCGCCGGGTGATACGGCAAGCAGGGCGGAACCCGTGCTTGCTGCAACCAGCAAAGCCAGTTTTGTTTTTCTCATTGAGCGTCCCCCAGTAAGGCTGAGATTGGTCGAAATTGTTATGGCACCTCCCTGAGGTGCAGGGTCGGTTGCGGGTCGTGATCAGTACTTGGCCTCCCGGTTTGGGGTCGGCACGCAGCGGATGATTTAGGCGTTGCCCTCGCCTGAAGCGGTCTCTTGGTCCAGATCCTTGAGGCTGATGTTCAAGCGGATCTTCTCTTTCCGTTCGACCTGGACAATTCGTCCCTCGTGAACGGTAATTTCCACGGAACCAAAGCGAAGGCCCTTGATGGCGTCGAGCACCTTGCGGATGTCGTTATCGCTCAGGGGTGTTTTTGATTGGGACATGGTCGATTTCGATGTGGCTTGAAGATCCATCCGGGAGCACAGTGCGTGGGTCCGACCACGATCCGGCTTAGGGCAAATCCTAGCAATCGACTCAGAAAATCAGAAAGAATAAAAGATTAGAAAGATATTCGGATAATGAATAAGGGGGGCGGGCAAAAGCGGTGCGTACTCTCTTTTAATTCCCCGGTGCAGGGCGAGTTAGGTGCCGACTTCGAAGCAGTGCATGGGTGCACGCCGATCCCCAAGGCATTGAGTCATTGGGTCGCAGGACACCCCTGGCATCTTGGGTATCCATCTGGCCTGTTTCTTCTTTTCCTCTTCAGGAAGTCGGAATCCGACATTCACGACTTTAATCTGCTTTTAATCTTTTTTTCAGCGGTTGCATGAAGCTTGATGATTAACATGCGTAAGCCAGCATGATCCATGTCGTTCAAAAAGCATTACAAATTCGTATAGATGTGGCCGGAGGACACGGCTGGGGCTTTGTCCAGGCTGTGGCTTGACGCGAAATGTTCGACGGCGGGCCCTGCGTCAGCTGGATAGCCGTGACGCAGTGCTTCACTTCGTGGGGTTGGGATCAATTGCAGGCTGGGTCATAGTCAGGCATCCCAAGGCTATGGTCTGCCCTCCTTGATCAAGGAGGGCTTCAGAAAACGGTCCGGAGATTGAGCTCAATAGACCGAATATTAGTTTCACGAATAGCAGACTTGTAAATCATTCATTGGAATCACGTCTTGCTTCAGCCTAGATTTCCTTTAAGGGTTCAAGTGAAACAGATTCCTCGAATTACCAATGAATTTTAAGATAAGGAGAAATTCATGAAGAACTTTCATGCAAAGCCTTTGTGTCGGCTTTTGCCTTTAGGTTTGATGATAAGTGCGGCGTTTGCTTCTCATTCGGCAACGCTTCCGGCAACGTCCGCTCAGGTCATTGTCAGTGCCCAAAGTAGCTGGGGAACACCGCAGGACAGCTGGGCAGGATACACCGGCGAGGTGGACGTGTGGGTTCCCTCTGCCGTGAGTGGCCCATGGACCCTGACTTTCCAGTCCCCCAGCCTTGGCAAAGAGGCACCAGCGGCATCCTTCTGGAACGCTACCGCCACGTATGACGCCAGTACTGGCACCTATACCTTGACCTCTCCGAGCTGGAGTTCGGGTCTTGCCGCCAACTCCGTGATCAAGCTGGGCTTCAATGGCACCGGGGTTCTCGATACCTCCTTGGTGCTCAGTAACTGTACCTTCAATGGGGCTCCCTGTGTCGCTTCGGTCATGACGGCGGCCAACGCGCAGCAAACCCTGACGACCTTGTCACAGAATGCCCCAGCCCCCTCATCGGGCACATCGACCTCGACGGGGAGTACCGGAACATCCGGGTCTACCTCGGGAACCGCATCAGGTTCAACCCCTTCAGGGGGCACGGTACAAACGGCAAGCAGTCTCCAGCTGACTCTGAGCGTAGATAGTTCCTGGACAGGAGGTTTTGGCGGCAACATTGCGGTTCAGAACCTGTCAACGCAAACCCTGCCAGCGGGCTCATCCGGGTGGAAGGCGACGCTGAAGTTCCCAGATGCCGTTACGGCGGCGAGCGTCTTCCAGAGTGGTCCCTGGAATTTCACCGTGGCCATTGGCAGTGATGGGACGGTCACTTTGACACCACCTACATGGGCCGCGGGTCTTGCACCCGGTGCTGTGACCTCCAGCGGATTTAATGGCTTGAATCCTCAAGCCCTTCAAAGTGCGGTCAGCACGACGCCGAACGTCAGTCTTCAGTTTGCAAGCTCAGTCCCAGCCAGCTCCGGTTCCGGAACCGCCTCAGGAACCTCGGGCAGTACAAGCGGTCCATCGGGCTCTGGAAGTACCAGCACGACTCCGACGACACCTTCGACACCGCTTCCCACAGGTGCAGTGGCGGGCGGGTTTCTCTTCAGTCCTTACAAGGATGTGACGAACTCACTGAACTGGAATACGAATGTCGCCTCGACCAGTGTGAGCGGATCGTTGACGCCCCTGTTGCAGGTGCTCCCTGCCAAGGTGCCTGCGGTCACTCTCGCATTTGCAACAGGGCAATGTGGGAGCGAGAACTGGGGCGGGGTTGCTCCGGATGCTATCGCCAAGGCCAATGTTCCTCTCTTTACCGCGCAAAACCGAAACTATGTCATCTCGACCGGTGGAGCTGCTGGGACTTTCTCCTGTGCTTCATCCACAGGAATGCAGGCCTTCATCAATCGTTACGCCTCGGCCAATCTGGTCGGTATTGATTTTGATATCGAAGGGGGACAAACCCAGGCAGATATAACGGCATTGGTGAAGTCCGTTTACGACGTCCAAAGCAGCTATCCCAATCTCAGGTTCAGCTTCACGCTGGCGACACTGGGGTCAACGAATGGGCTTGCAGGTTCTGCACCCAATGGAGATCTCAGCCCCTTGGGCGGCTATGTGATGAGCGCGTTGGCAAAGTACCCCTTAAACAACTACACCATTAACTTGATGGTCATGGATTACGGTAGCCCGGGTGCCGGTGTCTGTGTGGTCGGTTCAGGGGGGCTTTGCGATATGGGTCAGACCGCGATTCAGGCGGCAAAGAATCTCGCAGCGCGCTATGGCGTTCCCTATAACCACATTGAACTGACGCCCATGATTGGGGTGAACGACGTCACGAATGAACTCTTTTCGCTGAAGGATGCGGCGACGATGACGCAATGGGCCAAGGTGAATGGCATCTCGGGAATCCACTTCTGGTCCGTGGACCGGGACACCCCGTGCACCTCGGCTTATGCCTCACCGATCTGTAGCTCTGTTTCCTCCGTTCCAGCCTGGGGCTACACGCAGGAGTTTATTAAGGATCTGGGGCTTTAAAGCGAATTAGCCAGATGGACTGCGGACCGTGAGTGAAGGACGGTCCGTGGTTTTTTGGGCTAGAGACAATGCCTCAGGGGTACTGACCCCCACTACTATCAGAGTGTCCACCCCCTCCCACCACGCCGGCTGAATCGTAAACCGTGGTGGTGCCGGTCGAGAAGGTGGATTCAGATCTTGAATTGCAACGACGCTGGGCGGTGTCCCAGCCATTTTGGTAATCCGGCTCGTTTTTGTAACGCTTGTCATCACGGACCACCGTCCGGCTGATATTGCTCGCCTCACCGGTCCCCGTTTGGCAGCCTGCCTTGTAGCCCGCCGCATAGGAGGGCGTCGCATTGGAAAGGATGAAATCCTGACTGCAACCGACGATCAGGAGTGATGCAGCGATGAGGGGGGCTCTCTTCATTCCAAGGGGTCTCTCGTGGGGTGATAACTTAACCGGCGATTTCTTGTTGGAGCGCCTCAAGGACTTCCCATCGGGCATAGGCCGCCTCAAGGTCCGTCTGATGCTTGGAGAGGCTATCCTGCTGTTCTTGTATGAACGATTTATCTTTCTGATAGAACGACGGATCCGTCATGGCTACCGTGAGATCCTGAATCTCTGTTTCAAGTTTTTCGATCGTTTGCGGCAGGGTCTCGAGTTCTTTGGTTTCCTTGAAACTCATCTTCCGCCTTGAGGGGGAGGGCGCAGCAGCCTGGGCAGAAGAGGGGCTTGCCGTGACGGGTGCGGGCGATGAAGACGGGCTATTCAGCGTTGGCCGTTGGCGGATCCAGTCGTCGTACCCCCCGACATATTCACGGATTGTCGCTTCTTCTTCATAGACCAGAACGCTGGTGACCAGGTTGTTCAGGAAGGCGCGGTCATGACTGACCACGAGGACCGTTCCTTCGAAATCAATCAGAAGCTCTTCCAGCAGATCGAGTGTCTCGGCATCCAGATCATTCGTGGGTTCATCCAGAACCAGGACATTGGCCGGCTGGGTAAAAAGCCGCGCCAGGAGTAGACGGTTGCGTTCCCCACCGGAGAGCGAGCGCACCGGTTGGCGTGCCCGATCCGGGGTGAACAGGAAATCCTGTAAATACCCGATCACATGGGTGTTCCGTCCGTTGACCGTCACGCGGTCGCTGCCCTGAGCCACGTTGTCGATCACGGTTGCATTTTCATCCAGCGTTGCCCGGTACTGATCAAAATAGGCTACCTGGAGGTTGGTCCCCAATCGAATCTTGCCGGATGTAGGTGCCAGTTCTCCCAGGAGCAGGCGGAGCAGGGTGGTTTTTCCGCAGCCATTGGGGCCAATAATGCCGACCTTGTCCCCCCGAAGTATCGTCGTCGAGAGGCCCTGAAGGATGGTCTTGTCGCCATAGGAGAATCGAATATCCTGGGCTTCTGCAATCAGTTTTCCTGAACGCTCGCCCTGCTGAATTTGCATTTGCGCCTGCCCTGGAGCAGTTCGTCGCTGGCTTCTTTGGTTGCGCATTTCGACCAGGCGTTTGACCCTTCCCATGTCACGGGTCCGGCGCGCCTTGATGCCCTGTCGAATCCAGGCTTCTTCTTGAGCGAGCTTTTTGTCGAATTCCGCCTGACTTTTGGCTTCGGCTTCGAGGAGTTCAGCCTTTCTTCGAAGATAGGTCGGATAGTCCCCCGGAAAGTCCGTGAGGTAGCCTCGATCGAGCTCGATGATTCGGGTCGCCAGCCGCTGCAAGAATGCGCGATCGTGGGTAATGAAGACCAGCGATCCACTCCAGTTCAGCAAAAACTCTTCGAGCCAGAGGATGGCATCCAGATCCAGGTGGTTGGTGGGCTCATCGAGGAGGAGAACGTCAGGCTGAGAGGCCAGAGCCTGTGCGAGCAGAACCCGTCGCTTGAGGCCGCCTGAGAGGGTCGCAATGTCGACATCAATCGGGAGTTCAAGGCGGGTCAGGAGGTTTTCGATGGTCTTTTCGGTATCCCAGGCGCCTGCCGCTTCAATGATTTGCTGACAGGCCTCAAGTTCGTCCAGCGCCTTACCGCTAGGATCCGAATCCAGTGCGTGAGTAATGTGGTGGTATCGACGAACCGCATCGCCGATTTCTCCCAGACCTAGCGATACGACGTCAAAGACGGTCCCTTGAGTGTCGGTCGGCACTTCCTGCTCAAGTCGAGCGACCCTTAGGCCATCTTGAAAGGCAATCTCGCCATCGTCAGGAACGATGCGTCTGTCGAGAAGTTTAAGAAAAGTGGACTTGCCGGTGCCGTTGCGTCCGATCAGAGCAACGCGTTCGCCTCGCTCCAGGGAAAAACTGACGCCATCAAGGAGGGGGTGCCCATAGCCAAGCTGGACACGATTGAGAGTAAGTAGTGACATATCAGTGATTCTAGGGGTTCTTCAGTTCTACTCCCAGAGATATCTTTTCGGCGATTAATTTAAGTCTCAAAGGTAGCTAATCGGAATGGCCATCACGGATTGCGATAGTGGGATGTCTTGAGGTATGAAGCAGATCACTGCCCCTGAGCCTATGGACTTTCCCAGTTTTTTAATAGCTGGGAAATGGCGTTTGGCGTTTTGTGAGGGTGATGCGGTTTTCTTGATCTCGATCGGATGAAGTGAATCTGCTGATTCCACAAGAAGATCGATCTCTCTTTGATCGTCATCCCGATAGAAGTATAAGGGTGCCTCCATCCCGAGATGCCAATAGCTTTTGAGGACTTCGCTAATGACCCAGGTTTCGAGCAGGGCTCCAGATTGGTTGCCGGCCTCAAGTGATGATGGGGTTGGCCACTTCGTGAGATAACTTGCAAGTCCGGTATCAAGGAAATAGAGCTTTGGTGCTTTGACGAGCCGCTTGGTTAGGTGGCTGTAGTAAGGCTGCAGCAAATAGACAAGTCCTGAGGTTTCGAGGACGGAAAGCCAGGCTTTGAAGAAGTGCATGGATGCACGCCGACCCCCGAGGCTTTGAGTCAGTGCGTCGCAGGATGTCCGAGGGCATCTTCGGTATCCATCCGGCCTGTTTCTTCATTTCATTCTTCAGGAAGTCGGGTTCGGTGTTCACGGCTTTAATCTGTTTTTAATCTCATAACGCTTGCATGAGATTAGATGAATAGCATACGCTATTCACCATGCTTCATCCCGTACAAAAAGCCTTCAAAATTCGGGCCTACCTGACCCCAGAGCAGCGCCGGGCCTTTGCACAGGCGGAGGGGGCGACGCGGTATGTCCGTCGACGGGTTCTGACTGAAATGGATGGCCATTTCAAGGCAACCGGTACCCGAAAGTCCCTTCTCGACATGGGGCGCGAGGTCACCCAGTGGAAGCAGCAAGAGGAGACCGCCTGGCTAAAAGACATTCCCTCGGATGTCATCATTCAGGAACTTCGAGATCTCAAGCAGGCCTTCGAGAACTTCTTT
>Ga0007859_1000308_pt1 | contig 13852 bp, 15 predicted proteins | sample CryBogCBH27Jul07_FD_71222 | JGI IMG/M metagenome (GOLD analysis project Ga0007859, IMG submission 71222) | Freshwater microbial communities from Crystal Bog, Wisconsin, USA - CBH27Jul07 | ecosystem: Environmental > Aquatic > Freshwater > Lake | place: Crystal Bog, Wisconsin, USA | collected...
GCCTGATGCCATGCCCGGGCTAGCCTCCAATCAGCGATCTGACTTTACGCATATTTTGGATGAATTGATGGGGACGTCTCCCCAGATGAATGAGCAGGGGCTTTTGCTCGACATTCCGACGGTCGCTGAAAATGGAGCCCTGGTTCCCATAACCCTCAGCGCTTCTGCTTCCGCAGAGAGCCTCTACATTTTGGCCGAAGGAAATCCGGGCCCCTTATTGGCTGAGTTTCATTTTCATGGCACGGCGGTTCCGAAGGTATCGTTACGAGTCAAACTCAATCAAACGGGGCCGGTGACGGCGTTGTCCCATAATCAGCGTGGCTGGATGCGAATTGATCGTCATGTGAAGGTTGCCGTGGGGGGATGCGGTTGAGAGCGCCCATCGTGGTTGTCGGCTTGGGTGAACTTGGGCAGGTCTTGGCATCAGGATTTCTGAAAATAGGGCATCCCGTTTATCCTTTAAATCGTGATGCATGCTTTACTGAGCTCAAGACACGGGCTATTGATCCAATGCTGGTTGTTGTGGCCGTGGGCGATAAGGATCTGGAAGAGGTCTTAAGGGCCATGCCCTCGAATTTCAAGGACCGTATCGTTCTCTTGCAGAACAACCTGCTTGAACCTGACTGGTTGCGTCATGGTATTCAAAATCCTACGATCCTAGTGGTCTGGCTCGATAAAAAAACCGGGAGGCCTGCAGTAGCCGTCCTTCCCAACAAAGTCTTTGGCCCCTATGGCGAAGAGGTGGCTCAGGCATTGAATGCCCTTCAGATTGAGACTCAAGTCCGACCCATGGAGGATCTAGATCGGGCCTTGGTGGCTAAAAATCTCTACATCCATACGATCAATATTGCCGGTCTACGCGTGGGAGGCACTGTCGGGGAGCTCTGGAAAGACCACCGGTCACTGACTGAGGCCATTGCGGGTGAAATTCTTGAAATTCAATGCGCTCGTTTGGGCCGGGCTTTGGATGGACATCTCATGATGAGTGACATGCTGGAAGGCTTCTCCGGGGATCTGAATCATCTTTGCATGGGGCGTTCTGCAACGAATCGGCTGGCGAACGCCCTGGCGTTTGCCAATGACTATAAACTTGCTGTCCCGACCCTCCGTGGCATCGCGAATGACATCGGACTGACTGGAACGGAGGCCGTTTCCGATGGGTGATTCGGTATTTGCCTTTACTCGACAGGGTGAAGTGACACGCGCCAGCTTTATGAATGAAGCTGCCCAGATTGCCGCACAGCTTCCCCGAACAGGCTATGCGCTCAATGTCAGCAGCGATCGATTTGATTTTGCGCTGGGTCTGGTCGCGGCCTGGATGGTGGGAATTCCGACGTTGCTGCCTTCAGATCAGGGGCGGGGTCAGTTAGCTGAACTGAGTCGTTCTTACCCTTCATTACATCAGATCGGGGACACAGAACTTCAGACCTACCGAATTCAGGGGCAAGAGCTACATCATCGATTTAACGGGTTCGATGACAACCTGGATCAATCGGTTGTGATTCCTTTCACCTCCGGTACGACCGGTGATCCGGTTCCGCACCCTAAATCATTGTCTTCCCTGATGGGCAGTGCCTCCTTGATTAATCGTCAGCTGGGGGGAACTCAAGGCATCCGGATGGTTGCGACGGTGCCCCCTCAGCATATGTATGGTTTGGAGTTGACCCTTCTCTTGCCCCTTTTTGAAGGGGCTATTCTGGATTGGCGTCGTCCATTTTTTCCTGCCGATATTCTTTCGGCACTTCGGGATGGTCCGACCCCGGTGGCTTTGGTGACGACTCCCCTTCACTTGAGGGCGTTGCTGTCTCTCCCGGATATGGATCTTCCCGAAGTCCAGTTCATCGTCTCAGCCACCGCGCCATTGCCCCTAGAGTTGGCCCAGGAGGCCGAGACTCGTTTTTCAGCGCCGCTTCATGAAGTCTATGGCTGTACGGAATTAGGCTCCATTGCAGGTAGACGTCCGGTGGATTCTGAGGTCTGGAGCTGGTACTCGGGCGTTGAGTGCAGATCGGAAGCCGATGGGCATCAGGTCAGAGCGGCACACGTGATTACCCCTGCAAGGGTTTCAGACCAATTGGAGATCCTGACCGATACCACCTTTCTCCTCAGAGGCCGCAATGCGGATCTGGTCAATATCGCGGGTAAGCGGGCTTCAATCCGCGCTCTGGAACGGGCGGCACTCGAAATCCAGGGGGTTCGTGATGTGGCTTTTATCCAGGGCGATGAAGCCGAGGGGAGTATCGGGCGTCTTACTGCGCTGGTCGTTTTGGACCCCAAGGTTTCACTGGCATCAGTGAAAGCCGCACTGCGCCGGGATCTAGATCCTGCTTTCGTTCCGCGCACCCTCATTGAGGTGCCCTCACTGCCCCGCAATGCGGTCGGAAAACTGCCGAGAGCAAAGCTACTGGCGTTTTTGGCTGAAAGTACGTTGAGAAACTAGATCATTCCACCATTAACGCCAAAAACCTGCCCGGTGATGTAACTGGCCTTCTCTGAGGCCAGAAAGGCAATCAAATGGGCGACTTCATCCGGTTTTCCCTGTCGCCCCATGGGAACCAGTGCCCGAATACGCTCGGTAGGAAACCCCTCGGTGGTCATGGGACTTTCGATGATGCCTGGGGCAATCACATTGACCAGGATGTTCCGACTGGCCAGCTCCATCGATAACGATTTGCTGGCACCAATCAAGCCGGCCTTAGCCGCCGCGTAATTGGCTTGTCCACGGTTTCCTGTGACACCGGCAACGGAGGATAGGCTGATGATGCGTCCCCAGCGCTGGCGAATCATGGGCATCAGGAGCGGCTGCGTCACATGGTAAAAGCCGTTGAGAGAAACATCGATCACGGAATGCCATTGTGTGGGGTTCATTCCAGCTAAAGGGGCATCGGCATGAATACCTGCGCTGTGGACGAGGATATCAATCGGCTGCTCCTCGACCAGCGAGATCAGGGTGGCTTCCGTCGAAGCCTGGTGCGTGAGATCAAACTGAAGGGGGGAGGCCTGACCTCCGGAGGACCTGATGGATTCTGCCAAGGCTTCGGCATGGGCAAGGGATCGATGGGTATGGATGATGACCTCGTGTCCATCATTGGCAAGCGCCCGTGCAACCGCTGAGCCGATCGCCCCGGTTCCACCCGTAATCAGTGCTCGTCTCATGGGGCCCCTGCTGGAAAGAAAACGGCCATTCTTCCTGCCATCAGCTGGGTTTGAAAGGGTGTGCTTAAGTGGAATTGGTACATGGCACTTTGATCGTTACGGCTTAGAAGCTGGACGCGTATCTCAAGGTCTGTGGTCAGATCATCAAGTCTTGTGATCCGCCAAGTCACATCCCGGGCCATGACCAGAAAGCCTTGTCGTGGGTCTGCATCTTGATCCCCCTCCAGAAGGGCGCCGTGAAGCGCTGAGGCCTGTCCTGCAAATTCGAGGCCGGAGCTGATGGGCAGCATGCCGCAGGATCGCCTCAAGGGGTTATTCAAGGCACGGTGTCGGGTGGTGGTTGCAATCAATTCGTCAGCGTTGCAACGAATGACCTGATCCAGCAACTGCATGCCGGGGCCATGGGGAAGTAAAGACGGTATTTTCTCAGGATCTAAGGTCATGGCTCGACCTTGATATGGAGCATCCCACCAAAGCCTGACGGGAGGGCTAGTTGTGTCGGTTTCTTTTGAACGATGGTCATCAGCAGGTTCATCATGGCTGAGCCAGGATGGTGGGCGGGCGCCGTGCTGTTGGGGGACCCAGAGGTGTTTGTCTTCTCAATCTCGGAGCTTGAAGCGTAGCGAAGCGTCAGCCAGGCGATGGGCGAAGTATCCTCCGCACCGAGAAGTAACGCGCCTCCAACGGCATTATGAATCTTACGATGCAATGAAATCGGGTGGGGCGGCGGGATGTCATAGGCCACCAGGAGGAGGTTACGTTGCCCCTCCGCGTAGCGCAGGCAACATTCTGCAAGACCGGCACCAAAGCTATCGTCATAGGCACAGAGACTGTCTGCCGGATAGGGGGATCCGCTGGCGATGCTCCAGTAACCTGCGGCTGCGTTGTGGACCGAATTGTGAAAGGCCGTGGGTGATAAGGCCGTATCGCCTTCTGCCAGCATGCTGAAAATTTGATGGACCACCGTGACTTCGCCACCGGAAGAACAAAAAACAGCGCTCAGATCCTGAGTCTTGCGCTCGCCTGTGGCCTCCATCGCCAGATCCAGTGCTAATCGGGTGACCGGGGTGGCCCTCCGCCTTTCGGTTGCAGGAAGACATTGTCCAACGCCCTTGGGTTGTTCTGGCGCTGGATCTCTTGGGATCACATAATCTGGGTTCTCCTGAAGCGCTTTCCAGTTTTCGATACCCGGCGCTCTGACCCCGATTCCATTGATCGGAATTCTGATCCTCAAGACGACCTCCCGAAGAGAAGGACCGCGTTGCTTCCTCCAAAGCCAAATGCATTGGTCAAGACATGGTGTGCCGTCAGTGGTTGGGGTTGCTTGAGGACCTTCGAGTGGATCTCCGGATCCTGGGTCACCAGATGGGCCGTGCCGGGAGAAAAGCCTTCACGGATGGAAAGACAGGCCACCACGGCATTCATGATGCCGGCCGCTCCAAGGGTATGGCCGATGGCCCCCTTGATCGATGCACAGGCGCTTTTGTCGCCGAGGGTGTGGATGACGGCCTTGTCTTCAGAAAGATCATTGGCACGGGTACCCGTTCCATGCAGCAGCGTAAAGTCGATTTCGCTCGGTTTGAGGCCCGCACGTTGAAGTCCGTCGGCAATGGCGCGGGCTGCCCCAATGCCTTCAGGATGAGGGCTCGACATATGATAAGCATCGGAGCTTTCGCCGTATCCGATCAGACTGATGCCGTCTTCAGCATCGGGCGCGCGCGTCAGGATCATGAATCCCGCTCCCTCTCCAATGGATATGCCTTCACGGTTTTGATCCATGGGGCGGCTTGGCAGAGTCGCCACCAGATCCAGCGCCTTGAATCCGTAAAGAGTAGTTAGGCAAAGGCTGTCAGCGCCCCCTACGATGACGGCATCGCACCAACCTGCCTGAAGAAGACGGGCGGCTGAAGCAAATACTTTGCTGCTGGAAGAGCAGGCGGTTGAAAGCACCCATGCGGGACCTGTGATGCCTAAAAGAGCCTGGACGAAGGCTGCTGGCGCTGCGGTGTTTTGCCGTTCGCGATAACGAAAATCATCGGGTAGCGGGCCATCTTTGGGATTGCGGCGACGATAGGCCCTTTCCGTCTCCAGAATACCCGACGTGCTGGTCCCGATAATCACGCCGATACGGTCTGAGCCGAAACGACGGGTGAGCGCAGAAACCTTTTCCCGGAAGCGGTCCTGGGCAAGAGCGAGGTCAATAATGCGGTGATTTCGGGCGTCAAAATCACCCAGCCGGGAGGGGAGGCGATGTGTCTCAATGCCGGGGACCCGTCCAATCCAGGTCTCAAACTCGAGTCCAGGAAAATCCCCCGGGGTTAGTGCACTTTGTCCTGCTTGGAGTCCCGCCAGTGTAGGCCCGCAACCGGGTCCAAAGGCGTTGGTGAGTGTCATTGCCTCGACGGCAAGTCTCGGCATGGGTGGGAGCTGGGGATGGAGGGACGAAGTCGCCTTGGTTTCTTGCATTACGCCATTATCGCGAATCGACCGATTACTTGGCCAGCAGTGCGGCGAAAGTAACAGCCAAAAAAGCGCCGATGGAAACCGTCATCCCGATGGCCGAAAGCAGGGGCACACTCGCAAAGGCCAGCCCACCAAAGGCCAGAATGGAGCTTAAGCTGCAGAGCAGGATGGAAAGGTGTGTTCTTGCGCGTTCATGCGAATCGGAGCAGGGACGGTTAAAGAAGAGGGCTTGATCGAGGCTGAGGCCCATGACCAGGAGTGTGGAAGCCAAGTGATAAATGTTGAGCCCATCGGACAGGAGGGCCATGATTAGACCTGTGCTCAGTGAGGCCAGTAACATGGGCGCCATGACCCGAGCGGCCGCCCATAGGCTCCGAAGGCCGATAGCTAAAATGCCCCATATCGTCACAAGTCCTGCCAAAAGCAGTCGGAAGGCTTCGATCCGGTTCTCCCGAATCCGCTGCGTCATGACATCCTGAAGATCAATCAACTGGATCTCGGGATCCTGTAAGGTACGAAGAGCCGTCCGGAGAGGGTCAATCGCCGCAATTCCCTCAAGGGGAACAACGATCGCTGCACCCTCGGGTGTGGTGAAAAGCTCCGCGTTGACTCTGGGTTCAAGGAAGGTGTCTTTGAATGTCTCATGTGAGAGAGGCGGAAGATTGGACGCTGCCGAAAGATCCTGTATCAGGGGGGCAAATGCATGGGGCTTGAATGGGGTTCCTCTAAGCGCTTGATCGAGGACCACCATCGCCACTTCAGGTGTTGGAAGGGAGGTTCTTCGAAGGGATTGCGTTTTTTGGCTGGGAAGCATGTCGGTCACCAGGTCATAACCGCTGATGGCATGCAGGGTCACGAGATCGCTTAATACGGGCTTTAATTTCTCGCCACGTGCCAAGGCGTCCTCTTCGGTCGCGCCGGTGATCAGGACCAGCCATCGCATATCGGGGACGCGAAATGCCCTTTGCAGCTGAAGATCCTTTTCCAGTCGAGAGGGACTGACGGGGTTAAGGGTTGCAAGGTCATCGTTAAAGAGGGAGCGCCCACTGACCTCAAACATAACTCCAAGGAAGACGGGGACTAGAACGCAAAATTGAAGCCGGCTTCTGCGCGAGATCATTTGAATGGGGTTATGGGAAAGCGTCGCCATCCAGAGACCAAGCCCCGATGAGGGGGGTGATAGCTGCGGCAGGATGAAACGGGTGGACAGCCCGGCTCCGAGGAGTCCTGCGGATGCAAAGACACCAAGCTCCTGAAGACCTTTGAACCCAGAAAAGAACATCACCCCGAATCCTGCGATATTCGTCAGGATGCCGAGGCGCAGCGTAGGCCAGAGCCGCTGCATCGTGGTCTGGTTTGAGGTGTTTGAGTTGAGATGGGTAAAAAAATGGTTGGGATAGTCCGCCGCGACCCCCAAAAGGGTGCTACCAAAACCGAGAGTAATGGCATGGATGTCGCCATATTGGAGTCGAATAGCCAGGGCACCGGTCACTAATCCCGTGAGGAGGGGAATTAGGCCGAGGATCAGAATGCGCCAGGAACGGTAAACCACCATCAAAAGGCTACTGACCATGAGGGTGTTGGCTAAGGAGAGCCAGGTAGCCTCCCGGGTAATGCTGCGGTTGGTTTCAACCGCCAGGGCCCCGGCGCCACCCAGTTTCAGGCTGAGTCCCGGAGGCGATGTTGCATCAAAGGCCGATTGAACTCGCTGCTGTGCGATGTCCTGAGATTCAAGATCAAAACCTGCTGTGCGAGTCTCGATGAGGACCAATGCAGTGGTTCCAGCACCATCGACCCAGTGCCCTGCAACCAGCTGTGGCATGGGCCCTGTGGTCAGTTGATCGAGGTATTGCTTCCAGCGGCCTAGAGGATCCTTCTCAAGCCATCGTTCCTCGAGTCGGCCGGCGCCTGAGTAAAGCGCTGTCGCTCTTTGTTGCAGGGTGTGATGAAGAGAGGGAAGCTCCCAAAGATCCGGTGATGAGGGGGTCAGGATGAATCGGTAAGGAAACAGCCGTTCCTCCAGTTGGAAGAGGTCCTGAGGATCGATGCCGTTTTGAACGCGACTCAATTGATTCGAAGCACGAAGGTTCGAAACCAACGCATCGCTAGCCGCGAATCGTTCTTTTTCTGTGCCGCCGCTGATTTCAGCGAGCAGCATGTGGCTGCCAGGGCCCTCCCGAGTGGCGGTGAGGAGAAGCTGAGCTTGGGCTTGCGTTGCCTTGGGAAGGAAGAAGGTCAGATCCGATGTGATGGCGGTGTCTTGAGTCAGAACGTATCCCGCGAAAGCGAGATAGCCAAGCCAGGCCAGAAGGATCAGACGAGATTTCACCGGGTGCCCAGGGTGAGGGTGCTGATACTGCCATCGAGGGCTTCAATGTAAAGCTTTTTAAGATCGCCCTCCCGGCCTTCGATTCTGACCCGGCGAAGGCCCGATTCGTCTTGTTTGATGGGCAGGAGATTCATCTCCCATTGCCTTTGGGTGCCGCCGAGCGTGACATGCCAACGAGAGAGTAAATCCGCTTTATTGCCCATGAGGAGGCTCACCAGACTGGACCCGATGTACGCCAGCTCACGGATTGCATCGGGCTTGAGGCTGAAGGTTTCACCGGTCGCTCCATCGGTCAGCCTGATCTCGGTGTTCGAGAGGAGATAGGTTGAAGCGACCGGACTCTCAACCCTTTTGATCAGCGTCTCAGGAGGAATAAATTCGAGAACCCCGCGGGTCTCCAGGGGGGCTTTCAGTGCGGGAATCGATCGAGATTCTTGATAGGGAATTTGGCTCAAACTTCGCTCCCTGAGGCCATCGAGCACCTGATCCAGGGTCTGGGCCGCAAGATGAGATGGCGGGATTTGTGCATAGGACGGGGTCGCGATGAGCCCCAGTCCAAGGTACAAAGTGAGTGCAATCGTCGATTTAGGGAGCAAGTTCCCACACATCATGAAAGTTGAACCAGTTGTAGGGTGCACTTTTCGCGTAGTGCTCCAGATTTCGAGCATATTGCTCGGTGAGTTGCTTGATTCGGTGCTCCCGCTCTTCCCTGAGGCCACCGGATTGAAATGAGAGCGGTTCGAAAATAATGTCATAGTGTCCCCAACTCCGCTTGAGACAGAAGAATTGGAGCAGGGGAATTTCAAGAATATCGGCAAGGTAGGGTGCCGTTGTCGGGAATAGGGCCGGTTCACCGAAAAATGGGCAGCTTAATGTTCTTTCGCCCGGCATCAGACGATCGCCTAAAAGACCGATCATGAGGCCTTTGCGGACATCAGGCCACAGACCCAAAATGGCTGAAGGGCCGGGTACGGTAATAATGTCTTCATGGAGACTGGGATTGAGTTCTTGAAAAATCCGCACTATCTGGGGTGTCGCATCGCCGAACATGACCGCCTTGACACGGTATCCACCCCGGGTCCGCCCAATCATCCGAAGGATGTCAAAGCCTCCAAGGTGGGATCCGACGAGAATTCCGCCCATCCCCTGATCCCTGACGCGCTCCAGATGCTCAATGCCTTTCAGATGAATCGTAATGCCTTCATCCTTTTCCGTCAGTATGGCCAGGCGGTCCAGAAGTGAGCAGGCGAAGGTATGGTACTGCCTGAAATAATCACGAAATCCCGGTTCTCGTCCTAGGGCATGGCGAAAAAACTTGCAGGATGCGGAGCGGGTCCGGTTGTTGATGATCAGGAAGTAGAGGCTGATCGGATAAAGCAGGACTCTTGAGACAGATCGCCCCAGACGTCGGGTGATCGCGATGATGCATTGGATCCAGAACTCATTGCTGCGCTCAGGTAGGTGCTGCCATTGCATGGCTCAGTCCTTGGGGGAGTGCTGAAGGGAGAGGATCCCTGAGGCCACTTCTCGATCGTCGACTTCAACCTTGAATCGAAGGCCCATGGGGCTCTGTGAATAGGTCACATGGGCCAACTCATGGCCTCTTAGGGGCGACTTGAACTTGATTTCTTTCAGTGCCGCCGAGTGGAAATCTTCTGCGGCGAACAACTCGCAACCTAAAAGGACATGATCCAGGAGTAAGGCGCCTGGAACGAGAGGGTTTCCGGGGAAATGATCCACCAGTGCCGGATGATTCGCCGGGATCATGAAGTCATAGCGCATCGGTTCCATCGATCAGTTCATCCCTTTCCAGTCTGTTTCAGCCAGCCGGGTCAAGAAATGCCGAATCGAATGACGGGGTTCGTTGGGCATGCGAAATCGTCGATAGAAGGGCTCAATGACCAGAAATAGAAAGATCAGGACAGGGGCCAGCGTATTTCCCATCATCCAGGGCCAGGGGCCTGGGATAGCGATCACTAGAATCGCCTGATTGAGTCCTAGAAAGGCGAAGAGCAAGGACCATACCCGCGTCAACCCGGTGGTATAAGCCATGGCATCGTCGGAGAAGGGGGCATTCGGCCCCCTGATGCGACGGGCCATCTGGGTAATCAGTGGGGTTTGATGGGGAGCCAGTGATCGATGAAAGTAGCGTGAAATCAGCAGGAAAATCAGTCCTGGAAAGAGTGCGCTGAACTCTGGATGGATCATCGAGAGGGTCACGATCAAAGTAAATATGGCCAGCAGTATCCAATAACTGGCGTTCCCTCGAAGCCCAACAAGGAGGGCCAGGCAAATCAACACATCCGGTAGAGAGAGCCAGGCCAGATTGAAGCGCCCCGATTGAATCCCGATCATGCTGCCTATCGGAAAGGCAATGGCCAGACCCATGCCGATGACGGCGCGAAGTCGCACTCAGTCAGCCCGCCGCTCAAGAACCGTTGAACAAAGAGAGCGTAAGGAGGTAAATATCCGGGTAATGTCAGGATCATCGGACTTGATCTGGACGCCATAGCGTTTGGAGAGAAGGACCGATATTTCCAGAAGATCAATTGAATCGAGGCCCAGCCCATCCTGATAGAGGGGCGCCTCAGGCTCGATATCCCCGGGTAAGACCTCAAGGTTGAGTGACTCTACCAGTAGGGTGGCAATTTCCAGTTCTAGGTCGGTCTGTTTCGACATGTCTTAAACGATTGATGATGTAGCCGGACTAACAAAAAATGGTCCCTTCGATTTCCACCATCAGATCTTTGCGACAGATATCGCCCTGCAGGTAAACGATTCGGGAATCTGGATGGAGATGATCGGTAATCAAGGGGCGGATCAGATCAATGTGGGCAGGATTCCGAATATAGACCACCCAGGAGGCCGAGCCCCCCAGTGTCTGCATGGATGGGTAGTTCGCGCATTCCAAAAGCGTCGATAGGTTGTCGAGGGTAACGCGTGTTTGCATCTCGGGATCGGTGGGAGCGATCGTTTCATGTCCAATGATGCTAGCAGTCCCAGACAAAAACAGCTGCCGCCCCTGCTCAGATGAATGGATGACGGCACGGGAGAACGAGGGGCTGCGGGGGCCATAGGTTCGGGGGTAACGGTAGGCACTCACCTGACGTGGATTCTCCAGCGTCGTCATGTCGCCATTTCCGGCGAGAAAATGAATGACCAACGGACCTTCTTTGCTGCCGACCGCTGAAGCTGCGGGTAAGTCGGAGGACATGCGGTATCCCGATGAGGCCAGGACATCGTGACGCGCTCGGGAGAAGAGCCGGTAGCGCTCGATGCCCTCATCTTCTCCATTGATTTGCGGGAAAAAGTTCCAGAGCCGAAGCAATCGGAATCCTGGATGTTGCTGAATGGTCTTCTGGATCGAACGGTACGCTTGCTTTGTGGCCTGTTCGATCCTTTCTGATGGCAGATGGACCGTACCGAAGAGGAGGTGGTCGGTTTGGGTCAGGGTCAAACTTTCTGAAGGGTGAGATACCCGGGCCGCTTGATCTGAAATCCAGGCGGTTGCATCGCAGGATGGGTCTAGTGGTGCCAGTGGAATACCAAAATCACGGGTACCCAATTGGGTGGCGCCAAAGTCCATCAAGGCGAGGACATGCTCACCTGATTGCATGACAAGGGGTTTTCCCCCGAGGTGGCGAAGTTTAAGGCGCCCTGAAAGACCCATCATGGGATCAATATCCGTTTTTCTGATGGCCAGCATGTCTTAAGGCGTCACAGGACGAGCCAAACCCAGCCGGATCAGCAGGGACTTGATTCGATACACGAATTGAAATACCAGCAAAGGGCGATCAATGGGCGTTTTTCTGAAAAGATCGCCCGCGAGGACCGAAATGATCCCGCGGCGCATGCCGAAAAAGTCACGGGGATTCATAAAAAGATCGCGAATGGCCGGGGTTGTCACCCGGTAAATGAACCAGGCAAATCGATCCAATCCTTGCCGGATCTCGGTTTCGTAGTGCCGAAGCGCACGCTGATTCAGTTCCGGATTTTCAAGGATTTTTGCTACCGTCTCACTGGCTCGAAATGCCCCATGTAGGGCAAGGTGGACCCCGCTCGAGAAGACCGGATCAATGAACGCATAGGCGTCGCCGACGAGAAGGTAGTTGCGACCGGACATGCGAGTGGAGCGGTAGGAATAATTGCCGGTTCCGGTAACGGGCGTCGTCCGTTTCGCCATCTGAAGGCGTTGTGAGACCCCAGGACACATGGCAATGGTGTCTGCCATGAAGTCTTCCAGTGGCACGGTTCGGGACTTGAGGTACTCGGGTTTGAGGACAGCCCCGACGCTCATGGTGTCTCCCTTGAGTGGAATCATCCAGAACCAGCCTTTGTCGAACCAATAGATGGCGATATTGCCTTCGGCTTCACCGTCATTGCGCAGCGCCCCTTCGTAGTGGGCATACATGGCCGCGCTTTTGTGTTTAGGATTCTTTTCCTTGGAGCCTAAAGCACTGGCCAGAAAAGTGTCACGTCCTGTGGCGTCAACAAAAAAACGCGCTTTGAAGGTGATTCGGTTGCCGGCCGCATCGAACCCTGAAACCGATTCGAGACGATCGTCTTCAAAGGTTGCCTGATCGACTCGGCAACCCTCCATGAGCGTTACCCCGTGGGTTCCGGCGTTTCGGAAGAGGATCTCGTCAAATTCCGAACGACGGACCTCGTAGGCATAGGGGTAATCATCCCTGACCGCTTCCGCAAAGGGAAAGGCGATGTGGCGTCCGTGATAGACCGAATGAAATTCCGCAGCGTACTTTCGAAGGCCAATCGCGTCGACTTCATCAAGAACCCCAAGATCTTCCAGATAGGGAAGGCTCAGAGGTAAAAGACTTTCACCGATGTGAAAACGCGGGTGGTAGTCCTTTTCGATCAAAGTGGTGCGATAGCCCATGCGGGCGAGACGCGTCGCGGTGGCCGATCCTGCTGGTCCTCCACCCATAACGAGGACGTCGCTGTCGTTCTGATGTGGTTCCATGAACACTGCGCCGATGAGAGGGGGCAAGAGATAGAATAGAGTGGTTCATTCTACATCAGGGTTCTCAGGTATGCCTTCTGAACTGGAGTGCGATCCCCAAGTTGGGGCCCCCTCAAAAAGACCCTATCGCCCCTCCTGGCTTATCTTCCTTTCCGTGATCCTTCATGGCTTAGGGCTTTTGATGCTGATCTGGCAGGTTTCGAGCTGGCCAGTGGTGATTGGTGTATTGTTGATCGTCCATCTCATGCTGACCCTGGTCGGCCTCTGGCCCCGCAGTACGCTTTTGGGGCCGAATACCATCCGGCTCTCCCAGGGGCCTTCAGATCTCGTTTATCTCACCTTCGATGACGGTCCGAATCCGAAGCTTACGCCCCAGGTTCTCGATCTCCTGGATCAATATCACTGTCTTGCGACATTCTTCGTGATTGGTCAGCACGTCCGCGAATATCCCGATCTGACCAGAGAAATACTTCGTCGAGGTCATGCGATCGGTAACCACAGCGATACCCATGGCTACACCTTTGCGATGCACAGTGTTCGTGGCTATACGGAGGAGTTGGAAACATCGCAGCAGACCATCTTTGATGCAACGGGCACCTGGCCCCGCTATTTCAGGGCGCCCTTCGGATTCAGAAGTCCACTTCTGGAGCCGGCACTGTGTCGCACCGGCCTGCATCTGATGTCCTGGACGCGCCGGGGATTTGATACGCGTTGTCGTTCACCGAGGAAAGTGCTGAAGCGTCTGACCCAGAATCTCACCTGTGGCGACATCCTGCTTTTGCACGATGGGCCCTATGGCTTGGATCAGGCGGAGGGGGCAATGGTGCTTCAGGTGCTTCCCGACTTGCTTTCCTTTCTGCAGCAAAAAGGGCTGCGGTCGGCTGTAGTGCCTAACGCATTTGCAACCGATAATTAATGATTTTCTC
>Ga0007859_1000312_pt1 | contig 13820 bp, 14 predicted proteins | sample CryBogCBH27Jul07_FD_71222 | JGI IMG/M metagenome (GOLD analysis project Ga0007859, IMG submission 71222) | Freshwater microbial communities from Crystal Bog, Wisconsin, USA - CBH27Jul07 | ecosystem: Environmental > Aquatic > Freshwater > Lake | place: Crystal Bog, Wisconsin, USA | collected...
GCGACGGCGAACAGGCGTGACGTGGACATGGAGGAGCGCCTCTGTGTTGACCCAGAAGCTTCTATCTTCGGTTTGACCGCTCCGCCACCACTTCCCGCCGAAGCGGGGCGCTTGACGTGCACGGCGCCCTTTCCTTTCCGCTCGGGACGTTGGATGGAAGGGCGACCCGGACCCAAAACTCAGGACGTCGCGATCATGGCTGTCATCTCAATTGTGAACACCGCACAGTTTGACTTCGGTGTCATTCAACAACTGGCCGGCGTCCTGGAGAAGCTCGGGGTTTCCCGCCCCCTGCTCGTGACCGACAAGGGGCTCGTGCGCGCCGGTCTCGATGAAAAGATCAAGGCGGCCGCGGGTGGTCGACCCATCGTGGCGACCTATGACGACACGCCGTCAAATCCCGATGAGGCGAGCGTATTGGCTGCGCTGCAGATCTACAGGGACGCAGAGTGCGACGGGCTCGTGGCGCTTGGCGGCGGATCGCCAATGGATCTCGCCAAGGCCGTGGCTCTGCTCGCGACGCATGAAGGCCCGCTGGAGCGGTTCGGCGCGAGCGTCCGGGGCATGAAACTGATCGGCAAGGTGGCGCCGATCGTCGCCGTTCCGACAACGTCCGGCACTGGATCAGAGGTGTCCGTCGGCGCGGTGGTGATTTTGACGTCCGGCCGGAAGGAAACGATCATCTCTCCGAACCTGATCCCGCCCGTCGCCCTCTGTGACCCGGATCTCACGGTGGGATTGCCCGGATTGCTGACAGCGGCCACCGGCATGGACGCAGTGACCCATTGTATTGAAGCTGTACTGGCGCCGGGTGTGAACCCACCCCTCGAAGCGATCGGTTATGACGGCGTCGAGCGCGCCGTCGCCGAAGGCTGGCTTTCTCGGGCCGTCGCCGACGGCGCGGATCGCGACGCGCGCTGGCATATGATGATGGCCTCACTTGAAGGGGCGCTGGCCTTCGCCAAGGGACTGGGGGCCGTGCACGCCCTGTCCCACGCCAGTGGTCGAATTCCCGGCCTGAGCCTTCACCATGGAACTCTGAACGCCCTATATCTCGCACCGGTCCTGCAGTTTTCGGAAGGGTCCGCGCCGGAGAAATACACGCGATTGAAGCGTTGTTTCGGGGTTTCAGGTTCCGCGGATCTCGCTGACGCCGTGCGGGATCTGAACGGGCGGCTCGGCCTGCCGTCGGGACTGGCGGCGCTTGGTGTGACGACGGACATGATCCCCGATATCGTCAAGTACGCCTTGACGGACCTCGCGCACTTCACGGCGGTCCGAAAGCCAACGGCGGATGAATATTACGCTCTGGTCGAGGCGACCTTGTAGATCGCTTTCGACAGGCTTCTGAAATCGGGAGGTCCGAACGTCATGATCGTCGCCGCACTTGTCGCCCTGTCCATGGGCGCCGCCTATCCCGTCGAGGAGAAGACCCTTTCCCAGCTGCGAGATGATCTCGCCAGCGGCAAGACGACGTCTGTGGCGCTGGTGCAGGCCTACCTTGCGCGCATCGCGGCCATGGATCGACAAGGTCCGTCACTGCGCAGCGTGATTGCGATCAATCCGCATGCGCTGGACGATGCGCACGCGGCCGACGCGGCGCGGGCCGCGGGCAAGGCCGTCGGGCCGATGACGGGATTGCCGATCCTGATCAAGGACAATATCGAAACCGGCGATGGTGTGGCGACGACGGCCGGGTCCCTGGCCTTGAAGGACAATATCGCGGCGCAGGACGCGCCAGTGGTGGCGAGGCTCAGGGCCCAGGGGGCGGTGGTTCTGGGGAAGACCAATCTGTCGGAGTGGGCGAATATCCGTTCCAATCGGTCGATCAGCGGCTGGTCCGCGGTCGGCGGGCTGGTCAAGAACCCCTACGCCCTGAACAGGAATGCTTGCGGTTCTTCCTCGGGGACGGGCGCGGCAATCGCGGCAAGCTTCGCGGCAGGCGGGGTGGGCACGGAAACAGACGGTTCGATCACCTGTCCTGCTTCGATGGGCGGCCTGGTCGGGCTGAAACCCACGGTCGGCCTTGTATCGCGCAGTCGTGTGGTCCCGATCTCACACAGTCAGGATACGCCGGGCCCCATGACCCGCTCCGTTGCAGATGCGGCGATCATGTTGACCGCGATGGCCGGAAGCGATCCTGGCGATAGGGAGACAGCGGGCGCGGACGCTCGGCGGACGGATTATCTCGCAGCGATCAAGGGTGCGAGCTTGAAGGGCAAGCGACTTGGCGTGCTGCGCTACGCCGTCGGGCTGGAGCCAGGAGACGACGCCGTGTTTGAGAGCACGCTCAAGCGGCTTTCCGAAGCGGGAGCTGAACTTGTTGAGATTCGCGATTACCAGCCGCCCGCAACTGTTGGGGTGGATGAGGGCTTGGTACTGTTCACCGAGTTGAAGGTCGACCTCGACGCCTATCTTTCCTCGACCCCCTCGCAGGTCCGGACGCGATCATTGTCCGACGTGATCGAGTTCAACAAGAGAACGCCGCGGGAGCTCGCCCTGTTCGGTCAGGACGCCTTCGAGTTCGCTGCGACGACCAAGGGACTGTCTGATCCTCTCTATGTCAAAGCGCGCCGCGACTCGTTCAAAGCCGCGGGTCCGGACGGGATCGACGCTTTGATCGAAAAACACCATCTGGACGCCTTGGTCGGACCGACCTATGGCCCGGCGGCGTTCAGCGACCTCTTGCATGGCTCCCACGCCGGCGGGCGCATCGGCGAGATCGCCGCCGTCGCGGGATATCCCCACCTGACGGTTCCCATGGGTCTCGTGCGAGGCCTGCCTGTCGGCTTTTCCTTTGTGGGGCCCGCGTGGAGCGAAGCCAGGTTGCTGTCTCTTGGCGCGGCGTTCGAAGCGCTTATCAATGGCCGACGCGCGCCGACCTATGCTGCGTCCATTGAGACCATGCCCGACGTTGCGCCCATCCTTGCGCCGGCTTATTGAGCCTGGCTTCAGCCCTTGAAGGCGTCCTTTGCGCCGCGAACGAGCGCAAACGCTTCAGCTGGCGTCGTGAACGACCCGAGCGAGGACGCAAGGCGGCTCGCTCGCAGGAACGGGTTCGTCGCCTTTTCCAGGCCGATCGTTGTCGGTACGGTGGGCTCGCCCTTCGCACGCAGATCGAAGATCTCCTGACACCTCGCCGCGACGACAGAATCCCGATCGAGGCTCAAGGCAAATCGCGCATTCGATGCGGTATATTCGTGCGCGCAGTAGACCAAGGTTTCGTCCGGTAGCGCCGCGAGCTTGGAAAGACTGGCCCACATCGTCTGCGCTGTCCCCTCGAACAGCCGACCGCACCCAAGCGCAAAAAGGGTGTCGCCGACGAACGCGACATGATCTTCCTGACTGTGAAAACACACGTGGCCATTGGTGTGGCCGGGTGTGTCAAGAACCGTCAGTCTCGATGCGCCGAGCTCGATCACCTGGCCCTCCGTCACCGCGAGATCGAGGGGGGCGATTCGCGAGACTTCCGACGGACCGTAGATGACCGCCCCGGTGGCGGCCTTCACCGCAGCATTTCCGCCCGCGTGATCGGGATGCCAATGGGTATTGAACACCCGCGTCAGGCGCCACCCGAGTTGCTCAGCCGTTTGGAGTATGGTGTCGGCGTCCGGCGTGTCGATCGTGGCCGCGTCGCCCGACTTCTGATCTCGGATGAGAATCGCGTAATTGTCGCTCAAACAGGGAAACAGGCGAACCTCGAGCGCCATAACGGACCTCCATCGATTTTGATTGTATGACATCCCTTATCATCGATCCGGGGAATTTCGCGAAGCCATGCGACGAAGCGTTACAGAGCTAAGGTCGTTTTACGCAGCGCCGTTGGGTCGCGCCGTTCGGACAATGGTAATCCGTCAACTGGTCAACGCCTGGGGCGATGCGCGCGAACTCGATGTTCTGGGTATCGGCTACACAACCCCGTTCCTGGAGCCCTTTCGCGCAAAGGCTCGGCGGGTGGTTGCGGCCATGCCGGCAGCTCAAGGCGCTGAAGCCTGGCCGATTGGCGCGGCGAATCTGGTCTGTCTTGCCGACGAATACGCCTTGCCTCTGCCAGGCGCGATGTTCGACAGGATCCTGATCGTCCATGGACTCGAGGAAAGCACCGACCCGGTCGCATTGCTGGCGGAAGGCCATCGGGTGCTTGCGCCGTCGGGCCGGGCGATCATCGCCGTCGCAAATCGAAATGGACTGTGGGCCGGTGCGGAGACGACCCCGTTCGGTCACGGACGGCCTTTCAGCCGCGCTCAACTTGAAACGATCGTGCGCGATGCCGGGCTTGAGCCTTGCGCCTGGTCCCGGGCGCTCTACGCGCCTCCGTGGCCGGCCCTGGCGCCTTACGCGGAATTGATCGAGCCGGCTGCGGCAGTCGTCGCGCCTCCGTTTTCCGGCTTGATCCTTCTGGAAGCCATCAAGCAGACCTTCGCGGTCAGACCGGGGAGAATCCGCGCGCCTGTCGCCCGCGCCGCGCTCAGACCGGCAGGCGCCCTTTCTGCGTTACGCAAGCAGGGTCTTGGAAAGGCGAACGATCTTCGCCATAGCTAGCCACGGCGGGTCTTTCGTCCGTGCACGAGGGGATCTTATAATTCGATGAAACTGATTATCGCGATCATCAAACCCAGCCGTCTCGACGCCGTTCTGGATGCGGTGACTGAAGCCGGCGCGTCCGGCGTGACGGTGACAGAAGTCCGAGGGTACGGCCGTCAGCGGGGAAAGACGGAAGTCTACCGCGGCGCTGAATATGCCGTGAAGCTGCTTCCGAAGGTAAAGCTCGAGATTGCAGTTCCGCTCGACATTGTGAGCAAGGTTGTCGATGCGATCGGGCAGTCCGCCAACACCGGCAAGATCGGTGATGGCAAGGTGTTCGTTACAGACCTTGATTCAGCCATGCGGATCAGGACGGGCGAACGCGACGCCTCCGCCATTTCGAGCTAGGATCTCGACGGCTCGAGCTTGAGCCGTGCATGGGGTCCGTTTCGAGCTCGTGCTCTGAGTGTCGCGCCGGGGCGTGAGGATGGCGGGTCGCGACAATTGCCATCATGCGCCTGTCGTCATGAAAATTGGACGATGAAGAAGGGCGGATGTTCGAATGACCGACCCGAGTGTGGACATATCAATCTCATCCGCGCGCCCGGAGGTGACGAGCCTTGTCACTCGCGGCGCACTTCGTCTTGTCCTCGCCCTCGGCTGGGCGCCCCTGATCGAGGTGGGACTGCCAAATGGGCGGCGGGCTGACGTGATGGCCTTGTCGCCGAAAGGTGAATTTGCGATCGTTGAGGTGAAGTCCGGACTGCAGGACTTCAAGGCCGATGCGAAATGGCCAGACTATCAACCGTTCTGTGACCAGTTTTTCTTCGCCGTCGCGCCGAACTTCCCCACGCACCTGATCCCGGCGGATCCGGGGTTGATCGTGGCGGACGGATTTGGTGGCGCGGTCGTCCGCGATCCGGTCCGGACGCCGCTCGCGCCGGCGCGGCGTCGATCCCTGATGCTGAACTTTGCAAGGCTCGCGGCAATCCGCGCAAGCGACGTCTGAAGCCTGTAGCGCAGTTCTATCTCGGCGCGCGTTTGGCCAGGATCCGCTGCAGCGTGCGCCGATGCATATTCAGACGACGCGCAGTTTCCGAGATGTTGTGGCCGCACAGTTCGTACACGCGCTGGATATGTTCCCAGCGTACGCGGTCTGCTGACATTGGATTTTCGGGCGGCGGCGGCGCCGCATCATCGCGCACAGCCAGAAGTGCGCGAACCACATCGTCGGCATCGGCAGGCTTTGGGAGGTAGTCGATCGCGCCAGCTTTCACGGCGGCGACGGCGGTCGCGATATTTCCGTATCCGGTGAGCATCACGCAGCGCGCGTCCGCTCGTCGCTCACGGATCACACCGACGACCTGAAGTCCGTTACCGTCCTCGAGCCGAAGGTCGAGCACGGCGTAGGCCGGGGTTGATTGTCGCACCAGTTCGATCGCTTCCGAAACGGATGACGCCTGCCGTACGTCAAACCCCCGTTGCTCGAGCGCGCGGCTCAATCGAAGCCTCAGCGGAGCGTCATCGTCGAGCACGAGGAGGCTTCTGTCCGCTAAGGCCGTGATCGCAGCGGCAACGTCTTGCATAGGCCAGACCTCATCATACGACGCGCCCACTCATCGAAAGCCGCGAGCGCGAGCAAACATAGTGCGATAATTTAATTAAGAACATGCAAAATTGGAATCGAAGTTAATGAAGCGTTGGCTTCAGCGAATGTGACGACCTGACTCGAAGGAATAGAAGGTGAATTTGTGAGCGCCTACTCTTCGGGTTACGCTCTCGGAAATTGCATCAAGTTTATATAATCGCGAGATATGCGACTATCGTCGAGCTCTCAAGGCTTGCGCGATCGTTCCGTCATCTAGCCAATCCAGCTCACCCCCTACGGGCACGCCGCGGGCAAGACTTATGATCACAACTGTGGAAGATGACAACCGCTCCGCCACATAATGAGCGGTCGTCAAACCATCGACCGTGGCCGGGAGAGCGAGAATGACCTCGCGAACCCCGTCAGAGTGCGTTCGCTCAACCAGGGACGAAATTCGGAGCGTGTCAGGCCCCACCCCGTCCAGAGCAGACAGCAAGCCGCCAAGGACATGGTACCGACCCCTGAAAACACCGCTTCGCTCCATCGCCCAAAGGGCGCCGACGTCTTCCACGACCATCAACAGAGACTGATCCCGACTGGGGTCGGCGCAAATCTGACAGGGATCGCGTGTGTCCAGCGCGCCGCAACGACCACAAGGGCGTACGGTCGCCGCCGCCGCGGCCAACGCTTCCGCAAGTGGGATGAGGAGTTGGTCTTTCCGCTTCAACAGCGTCAGCGCGACCCGCCGTCCTGACCTCGGCCCAAGCCCGGGCAAGCGTGACAGGAGTTGGATCAGTCTTTCAATTTCAGGTCCGGCGGAGGACGCCAAATCCAGGTCCCCTTGTTGACGGAATCACCGGAGCACGATGTCCCGCTTCTCCTTATCAATAAAGGAGTTTGGAAAAATTATGAGTGATTTGGGTGCGTTTGCGGTTCCGGATGATCAGGGTTTCAGCCCCGGAAAGCCCGGCATGTTGGCCAATGGGCCCGCCGCATCTCGCATCAGTTCAGCTTGCAGGGTGTCGAGTCGGGCTTTCGCTGACTTGTGGGCCGCCAGGATCAGATCCTGAAGAGTCTCGGCGTCAGCATCCGCAAATAGGCTCGGGGCGATCGAGATCTGCGTCAGATCCCCCGACCCAGACAAGGACAGCGAGACCAGTCCGGACCCGGCTTCGGCAGATACGGAGCTGGCCGCCAGTCGTTCCTGGGCCTGCTTCAACTTCTGCTGCAACTGGCCGGCTTGCTTCATCATCGCGCCGATGTCTTTCATGACGGGTCTTCCTCGTCTTCGTCCTCAAGCATGATCGGTGCGACTGCGCGCTTTCGGAAAGCGACAATTTCCGCCCCGGGAAAGGTGTCGAGCACAGCGGCGACGAAAGGATCCTTCTCGAGCTGGACGCGTTCCTCACGCTCCTCGCGGCGTTCCCTTTCGTAAGTTGTTTCGCCGCCGCCGCCGCGAATTTCAGCCATCCAGCGGTCGCCGGTCCACTCGCGCAGCCGCGACGTCAACCGTTGTGTCAGATTGTTCGGGGCCCCTGGCGCCGGCTCGAACGTGATCAGCCCCGGCTTGAAGTCGACGAGCCGCACGAAGCGTTCGACGTCCAGCTTCAGTGTGATGTCACGCTTTTCCTCGATCAGTCCCACGACATCCTGAAAGGTCGAAATCATCGCCCTTGCGACGGGGGCTGCTACGGGGGCGACGGCGCTCTGAGCGGCCGTTCCCCCCATCGCGCGCACCCCGCCGCTTCCGCCTTGAGGCGGCGATGTCGGCGCATCAGCGCGAACGGCTTCTCCGGATCTCAGGCGTTTCAACGCCTCCTCCGGTCCTGGAAGGTTGGCGGCGTAGGTCAGCCTGAGGATGGCCATTTCCGTCGCGGTCATGGGATCGGGCGCGCGGCGGGTCTCCTCATGCGCCTTGAGCAACATCTGCCAAAGCCGAGACAGGGAGCCCGCCGAGACGTCGGAGCCCAGGGACGCCAGCCGGCTGGACTGATCGCTGGGAAGAGCGAGCGCCGCTGGGCCGAGTGTCTTGGCGACTGCGGCGCCGTGCGCGTGTTCGAGAAGATCGCCGATCACCTGCACAGGGTCGGCGCCGAAACTGTAGAGCTCGCGAAATTGCGAAATTGCGCCGGCGGCGTCTCCGGCGACGATGGTCTCGAACAATCCGATAGTGGCGGCGCGATCGGCCAACCCCAGCATGTCCCGCACGACGGCTGCTGAAGTCGCCTGTCCGCCATCATTCTGCACAATCGCCTGGTCAAGCAGCGACAGGGCGTCACGAACCGAGCCTTCCGCGGCGCGAGCAATCAGGGACAGGCCTGCTTCTTCGACGAGAGCGCCTTCCCTGGCGCAGATCCCCTTGAGATGCCGCACGAGGACATCCGGCTCCACTCGCCTCAGATCAAACCTCTGGCAGCGCGACAGGATTGTCACAGGTACCTTGCGGATCTCAGTGGTGGCGAAGATGAATTTCACGTGTGGAGGGGGCTCCTCCAGCGTCTTCAATAGGGCGTTGAAGGACGCCGTTGAAAGCATATGCACTTCATCGATGATGTAGACCTTGTAGCGCGCTTCCACGGGCGCGTATCGAGCGCCGTCAAGCAGCTCCCGCATCTCGTCCACCTTGGTGCGGCTGGCGGCGTCCAGCTCCAGCACGTCCATGTGCCGACCTTCGATGATCCCGCGGCAATGGCGGCCGTCCTTGGAGAGATCGATCGACGGTCGATGAACGGTCTCGGACTCAAAGTTCAGTGCGCGTGCAAGCAGCCTTGCGGTGGTGGTCTTTCCGACGCCACGCACGCCAGTGAGCATGAACGCATGTGCGATCCGTCCCGAGGCGAACGCATTGGACAGCGTTCGAACCATGGCTTCCTGTCCGATCAGGTCCTCGAAGGCGCGAGGTCGATATTTACGAGCCAGAACCTGGTAGCCGAGCACGGGCTCCGATGGCGCCGGTCCGCCGAACATGTCGGTGGTGGCGTCGTCCCGCTCCGGTCCACTGTCCGGCCCCAAATCGGAAATATCCTCGGCCATTGCACCGTCGGTTCTGGCCGCGCTGGGCCTGGAGTTGGGGTGGAGACTGGACGCCGACCCGCGACGAAACTCGTTACGGCTGCTTCCTTCCGGACCTGACCGGGTTGGCGAGGGCCGCGCCCGGCGCCAGCCTCCACCCGCTATATCGCCTGCCGCCCGCCGCTGCGCAAGGGCGCTGAGAAGGTTGGTCAGAGCGCATCGGTTTTGATACGACGAACGCTCAAGCTGGAAGGTGCTCGCATGTCCTTGTCCGCCACCGTCAATGTGTTTGCCGGAAATCCCCTCGACCGGCAAAGCGCGCGCCGCGGCGACACAGCGTTCATCGCGGGACGGCTGGCCGACCCGAACAGCCTGTTCCTGCCCGTCTGGAACGGTCAGATCTTCGTCGAAACTGCTGAAAACAAGGTGCGCCTCGCCTATGTGTCGCACGAAGATTCCAGGACATTCCATGGCGACGGTGAGCCGCTGCTCTTCCTTGGCATGTGGAAGGAAACAGCGGTTTTTGCAGTCGATGTCGAGGGTGCGGCGAACCCGGCGACGTCGGTCCTGTCCAATCTCGGCGAATTCAAGGACTTGCGCAGTCTGGGGACGCTGTTGTCGGCGTCCGAAGCGGCGATCGCCGCGACGGCGAAGGGCGTTTTCGAGTGGAAGCGGCGTCACCCCTACTGCGCCATGTGCGGCGCCCGCAGCCGAACGGCGGAAGCCGGATGGAAAAGGGTCTGCCCGGAGTGCAAGGCGGAACACTTTCCGCGAACCGATCCAGTGGTCATCATGCTTCCCGTTGTGGGGGAGCGATGCCTGATGGGACGTCAGGCTGCGTGGCCCGATGGGATGTGGTCCGCCCTGGCCGGGTTTCTGGAGCCCGGCGAAACGATCGAAGAGGCGTGCGCGCGAGAGCTCGAGGAAGAGGCCGGCCTTGTTGCGACCCGCGTGCATTATCACTCGAACCAGCCTTGGCCGTTTCCGAACTCATTGATGATCGGCCTGATCGCCGAAGTGAAGGACGGCGAAGCGCGTCCGGACGAAACCGAACTCGAGGCTGTTCGCTGGTTTACCCGCGATGAAGCGGCGGCGCTGATGCGGGGGGAGCTTCCCGGCGCCTTCTGTCCGCCGCCACTGGCGATCGCCCACCAACTGCTGAAAAGCTGGGCGTCAGGCGATTTTTGAATGGGTCTTGAGACTGCTCAGCCTCAAGCGGGCTCGTCCGTTCTGAAATAGGGCGCGACGACGCCGTTCAGCTTGACCGTCAACGGATTGCCCTTGCGGTCGACCTGCTTGCCGACCGACACGCGCACCCACCCTTCCGAGATGCAGTACTCGTCCACGTTGGTTTTTTCTTCGCCGTTGAACAGGATCCCGACGCCACGGGAAAGAAGCGCTTCGTCATAATAGGGGCTGTTCGGGTTGACGGAGAGGCGGTCAGGAGGCGTGTCGGACATGGAACTGCAATCTGTCGAGCTTGAACGGAAGCCGAGCGCTTAGCGCGTCGCCGTGGTCGGGGCAATGGCGAGCCTGTTCATAGGACCTGGTGACGGCCTACAAGCTCGCCGATGATGCCTGGTGTTCTGCAAACGCCCGAAGCACGTCGCCGAAATCGTTTGGGCCCGGAAACCCGTCAAAGCTGAGAACGGCGGGCGTGCTCGCCCAGGGCAGTTTGTCTCGGGTCATCGTCTCGACGAATGGCGAATAGTCGCTGACTTCATCCAGCATCATCGCCCGCACCATGATGAAGTCGTCGAATCCTGCAGGTCGGGTGAACAGCCAATTGAGGCAGCGCGGACAATAGAGATATCGCGAAGGTCCGTGCAGGGCGCCGATGACTGGCTCTCCCTCGAGCAAGCGAAAGCCGGTCATCGGAATCATTTCACTGAGGGAATAGGCGCTCGCGCTCAGGCGTTGGCAGCCCCGGCAGTGGCAAGCAAGGGTCAGGGCGGGCGCTCGAGAGATCTCGAAACGCACGACCCCGCACATGCAGCCGCCGGCGCGGATATCCGCCACCGGAGCCCTCGCCTAGCCTTTTGAGGGGACGTAAATCTCTCCGCCCCCCGCCTTGAACTGCTCGGACATCCTGGCCATGCCGGCTTCGGCGACATCGTTCTGGACGGCTGCGGCGTCCCGGATCTCCTGGCTGATCTTCATCGAACAGAACTTGGGACCGCACATCGAGCAGAAGTGCGCCGTCTTGTGCGCTTCCTTGGGCAAGGTCTCGTCGTGGAACTCCCGCGCGGTCTCAGGATCAAGGCCCAGGTTGAACTGGTCTTCCCACCGGAACTCGAACCGGGCGCGAGACAAGGCGTCATCCCAGGCGCGTGCGGCGGGGTGACCTTTGGCGAGATCGGCTGCGTGTGCGGCGATCTTGTAGGCGATCACGCCCTGCTTCACGTCGTCCTTGTCAGGAAGTCCAAGGTGTTCCTTGGGCGTCACATAGCAGAGCATGGCCGTCCCGAACCAACCGATCATCGCCGCGCCGATGGCGGAGGTGATGTGGTCATAGCCAGGCGCGATGTCCGTGGTGAGCGGCCCGAGCGTATAGAACGGCGCCTCTCCGCAGGTCTTGAGTTGCTTGTCCATATTGGCCTTGATCTTGTGCATCGGCACGTGACCCGGCCCCTCGATCATGACCTGACAGCCCTTGGCCCAGGCGCGCTTCGTAAGTTCCCCAAGTGTGTCCAGCTCGGCGAATTGCGCCGCGTCATTCGCATCCGCGATGGAACCCGGCCGCAGTCCGTCGCCTAGAGAGAACGAGACGTCGAAGCTGCGCATGATGTCGCAGATGTCGTCGAAATGGTCGTAGAGGAAGCTTTCGCGGTGGTGAGCCAGGCACCACTTGGCCATGATCGAACCGCCGCGAGAGACGATGCCTGTCACGCGCTTGGCGGTCAGCGGAATGTAGGGCAGGCGGACGCCGGCGTGGATGGTGAAATAGTCCACGCCCTGCTCGGCTTGCTCGATCAGCGTGTCGCGATAGACCTCCCAGGTCAGGTCCTCGGCGACGCCGCCGACCTTTTCCAGCGCCTGATAGATCGGCACGGTGCCGATCGGAACTGGGGAGTTGCGAACGATCCACTCCCGGATGTTGTGGATGTTACGGCCCGTCGACAGGTCCATGACGTTGTCCGCGCCCCAGCGGATCGCCCATACCATCTTTTCGACCTCCTCGCCCACCGACGAGGTGACTGCGGAATTGCCGATATTGGCGTTGATCTTGACGAGGAAGTTCCGGCCGATGGCCATCGGCTCGAGCTCGGCGTGATTGATGTTCGCCGGAATGATCGCCCGGCCCCGAGCCACTTCGTCCCGCACGAATTCCGGCGTCACGAAGTCTGGAAGTTCGGCGCCCAGCGGGTCGCCGTCCTGCACCGCATCCCGGATCATTTCCCGCCGAAGGTTTTCACGGATGGCGACATATTCCATTTCAGCGGTGATCTGTCCGTTTCGCGCATATTCGAACTGCGTGACGGCGGCCGAGCCCTTCGCCTTCAGGACCCTGGGCTTGACCGGAAACGCCGGAACCCGTCCCGCTTCGCTGACGCGGCCATTGTCCTCGGGACGGATGTCTCTGGGCGTGATCTCTTCCACGTCGCCGCGGGCCCGCACCCAGGCCTCACGGGGCCTCGGGAGGCCCTTCTCGATATCGATCAGCGCCGCGGGGTCGGTGTACGGTCCAGACGGGTCATAGATCGTCACAGGAGGCTCGCCCGCACTTTCGTGCAGCGCCACTTCGCGGAACGGCACGCGCAGATCCTTGAATCTCTCACCTGGGACATGGATCTTGCGGCTGCCGGGGATCGGGCCCGTCGGGACCTGACCGACTGGAATGACACCAGGCTCAATGGGGGCGTTCATAGGCGCTTCCTTGCGACATAGGCGAAGTGTCGGGGAGTGAATGGTTCGAGACCGGCGTTCCGCCCGATTTCAGGGCGACTTGGTCGCGTTCCCTCCCTCCGCCGGCATGATCCGGATCAGGTTCACGGGTCGCGGGTCTGACCCGCCTCTCAGCCGCTGAACGAGCAGCTCCCCGGAGAACTATTTTCAGAGGATATGCGCGTCTCGCCGGCTGGGCAAGCACAGACCTTGGAACTCCGCACTTGCGCGACCCTGGACTTGCGCTTAGGCGATTGAATGAGGATCCAAAGGTTAACGCGCAAGGATCGAGAGCGGGAACATGACGTACGGAAGTTCGTTTCAGCCGACTCGGCGCAGCCTGGCTGTCACCAGCGCGATAATCCTGGCGCTCACCCTTGGCGTGACCGGCTGCTCGCGACACGAAGACCGCGACACCTCCCCGGTATCGGCGGCCGACGGAAATGTCACCGGCAACGTCGTGTCCCCCGAACAAGTGCATTGGGCCCCTTACGCAGAGCCTACGGAGCATGCCTTTACGGTCGAACTTCCAGTCGGCTGGCCCGCGCAAGGGGGCTTGAAGAGACTTTCGAGCGGTGAAGTTCGCCCCTGGCTTCGCGCATCGGCGCCGGACGGGTCCGCTGAGATCTTCATCGGGGATCCGGAACTCCCTGACTTCACGCCGCCGACGCCTGGGCTTGCGTCGGCAGGTTTGACGGAAGGCAAGACCTACATGCCGGGCGAAGGTCGGGCTCTGACCCTTTCGCCGTACCATGACGGTCAGACGTTCTCGGCAGAATGGGGCCGTGGCAAGATCGGAGCGCACTGTGAC
>Ga0007859_1000315_pt1 | contig 13764 bp, 10 predicted proteins | sample CryBogCBH27Jul07_FD_71222 | JGI IMG/M metagenome (GOLD analysis project Ga0007859, IMG submission 71222) | Freshwater microbial communities from Crystal Bog, Wisconsin, USA - CBH27Jul07 | ecosystem: Environmental > Aquatic > Freshwater > Lake | place: Crystal Bog, Wisconsin, USA | collected...
TTAGCTGATGTACATGGTATTAAATTTAACGACCTATACTTAGACTATGAGCGGAATGGAAAAGGTCGCCGTAGTATTCCCGCCAAGAAATTATGGCAGATGATTCTTGACGCTCAGATACAGACAGGAACACCATATCTCTGCTATAAGGATGCTGCAAATAGCAAGAGCAACCAGCGGCATCTGGGAACTATTAAGAGTTCAAATCTATGTACTGAAATTATGGAGTTTACTTCTCCTGATGAGACAGCGGTTTGTAATCTAGGTTCACTAGCTCTTCCTAAGTTTGTAAGTAATGACTCATTTGACTTTGATAAACTTAGAGCTTATACTCGTATCTTAACCCGCAATCTAGATATTGTTATTGATAAGAACTTTTATCCTACTCCAGAATGTCGCAATTCCAATATGCGTCATCGTCCAATTGGAATTGGAGTTCAGGGACTAGCAGATGTATTCGCAAAACTAAAGATATCCTGGACATCGAATGAAGCAAAGAAACTCAATCGCGAAATCTTTGAGAATATCTATTATGCAGCTGCTACTGAAAGCATGCAAGGTGCTTCATTGGAAGAATGGAGAAATATGGGTGTAGATGACGCCCTCGCATATAAAACATTTGAACACTCACCTGCTAGTAATGGAAAACTTCAATTTGATTTGTGGAATGAAACTCCAATTACATCTTATTTAGATTGGAATGAATTGCGTAGAAAATGTAGTCTTGGTATGCGAAATTCATTGCTAGTTGCGCCTATGCCAACAGCTTCTACATCTCAAATTTTAGGCAATAATGAATGCTTTGAGCCATTCACGTCAAATATTTATACCAGACGTGTTCTTGCCGGTGACTTCATGGTCGTAAATAAGTATCTAGTAGACGAGCTTACGAAACTTGGAATGTGGACTTCCGAGATTCGTACTCAAATTATTGCAGATAATGGAAGTATTCAAAATATTACTGATATTCCTGCTAGTATTCGCGAAGTATATAAAACTGTATGGGAAATTCCCCAGAAAGTTCTAATTGATATGGCAGCTGACCGAGCCCCATTTATTTGCCAATCGCAGTCACTTAACCTGTTTCTAAGTGAGCCGACATACGCAAAGATTTCAAGTATGCATATGTATGCTTGGAAAAAGGGACTAAAAACAGGATGTTACTATCTTCGCACAAAAGCAGCCTCATCCGCCCAAAAATTCACAGTCGAGCCCGCGTCAAATAATTGTCTAACTTGTTCATCCTAAAAAGTCCATCCTCTCTTCCTGAGAATTTCTCTAAAGCAGAGTATAAAACAAATGGAAGGTTTTATCCCCCTCGATGGCTCTGCTGGCAATGCTGCTCCTGTAGTTGGTGGTCGCCGTCGCCACCTCAAGCTCGTTACGCGCAAGCAGGCGCGCAAGATGCTAAAGAAGCTTGGCGCGAAGATGCGCGGAGGTGCTGATGATGCACCCGCTGCGGTCGTTGCCGAGGCTCCTAAGATGGATGGTGGCCGTCGCCACCACACCGCTCGTGGTGGTAAGAAGCACCGCCGCTCAGCGTCTCGCAAGGCGTCACTCGGTAAGATGTTCGGTCTTTAAAGATTCTCCAATTTCTGAAACCATTTCAAAAAGTTTTTCATTAAACCCAAAGTGACAGCCATTCGGCTCTTTGAAGTTAGGAATCTTACGCGAAGAAGTATTCCTCGAGTGAACTAAACTTACAATAATATCTTGTGGAGACAACTCCCGACACATATGCTCGCGATCGCGAATAAATGCGTCACCTTCAGCAATTTGAGTATCGCCAAAATTACGCTCTTCCCAAAACTTTCTAGTGAAAATTAGCGTAGCTTCAGAAACTCTCTCCGACATAGAAAGAGTTAACGGAGGAGAATTCATAAAAGATGAATACTTGCAAATATCATAGCACGGAATCACACTACAGAAAGCGCATTCTTTTTTAGGAGTTGTGAGCATCATAGCTGTGCGCTGAAGAATGCTATTATTAGGGTAAACATCATCATCATCCATAAATGTAATAATATCATACATTGCCTTGGAAATTCCGATGTTACGCTTTTCACCAATAGTCTTCTTCTCATCCAGACGAATATAGACTACATTTGGAACACCGAAAAGTGTGTCTTCAATAGGGTCATCACCATCATCTACTACAATAAGTTCTAGCTTATCCTCAGGATAAGATTGAATCATATAAGAATATTTTAGAATAGGCATAAAGACTCTTCTATCACGAGTTACGCATACAATTGAAACATTGGGGAGGCTATCTTCTTTTGGCATAACATCTGTAAGTGAATATGGCGTTTGGATGTAAAAAATTGAAGGGAGTAACTCTTTCATATTTTCAATAAATTTACGATGCGTTGATTCATAGACACTTCTCATAAATTCAGAATCATTCTTGTGTTCAGTCATAGATTTATCCACATACTCTGTAAGAATCTCACGTAGAGATGCTGCGTCTGAACTAACAAAATTTCCGAATAAATCCTTATTTTCAATAGTTTCACGAGAAGCAACAAAACATGCGCCTAAATTCGATTCTCCAATAACATCTTCTAAAAATGGAGCAATTGATGAAATAATCAGACTACAGCCGGAAGACATTGCTTCATTGATGGCATGACCAAATCCTTCAGCTTTTGAAAGACAAATGCATAACCCACATTCAACTACAAGAGCATCATAATCTTCCTGCGAAAGCTTGTCATGAAGTATAACCTTATTCTCAATCTCTTGTGGAATTTCTATTGCTCTATGAGATACGATATTTAAAAGTGGAAGACGTGAAAAGTCAATTGGAGCAGTTTGCTTTAGACGAACATACGCATCAAAAAGAGTATCAATCTCGCGATTTATATTTTTACCTAATGGTACTAAAGCTTTAAAATAGTTCTTCTTTGAGGAATATTCCTTGCTAAAAGATGTCCAGCCAATATACCGAACTGTTGTAGGAGTAAGCTTCTTAAAAATACGTTCAGCTTCATGTGTCTTTACCCAAATCTCATTTACCATATGCATATATGGTACCCACGTACGATATGTCCATTCGTGATTGGGAATCCAAATATTAATAGGAGCATATGCAAATAATGAGGGATTTATCACCTCTAAAAAGATATTAAAATCACCTTCTTGACATTGCGGTTGAAGATAGTGAACAAGCTGAATATGAAGGTTGGTATCAAAAACAGCCGTAAGAAGACCGCGTATAATATTGACATCTTGCGCCAATCCGGTTTCCTTGCGAACATTAGTAATTATATTGATTCGCATTTACATTCTAACTTATCTTGGAAGTAAACGCCTTGTACCGCGCCCATGAAACGGGCGTCGAAGAGTTTTTGCGCGAACATCTAAAAACTTAAGATATTTTTTCCAGGAATCTACATCACGAGATACACAAGGACTAAAAACACAAGGTCTATCGCGCCACCACTTTACATTCTTTTCACCATACCATCTCCATAGATGAATTGGATCTTGTATTTCTTTGGTTTCACTTAGTTCAGTTTCTTGTGTTAGTCGTCGACATTCTGCCTTTTCATCCGCAGATAAATAACCATAATGTGGACTAAATAAATCTGTTTTATAAAGTTCAATCGGAACAAACTGTTTCCCATTCCAGGCTATACCGCCAATTGGACGGAATGAATCCCAGACTGTCTCAAACGTATACAGTTTTCCGTTATATTTGCCATAAATATTATCATAAAATGTAACCAGCTCCATTATACGCCTAAAAGAAAGACTTCAGCTCGCCAGTACGCGTACCATATACGCCAACATTCATGGGATTCGCAATGGGAGGCGCAAACACTTCTAAATCTGATACATAAAACTGGTGAAAATCAACCTCGGAATATACTTTTGCAGAAGCATAACCAACAACACGAGCATTTAAGTCAGCCAAATCTTCTGCCACTGCCCCATTATTCTTAGCGTACATAAGATAGTAGCTTCGCATAATAATCTTGAGCTGCTGTTCATCCTGTTTATCAATGCGATATTTGTTACCACTCATGCGATATACCTGCTCTTGAATATCAGACTGTAGTTTATCAATATTCGCCTGACTAAAAAATACTTCATTAAGGGGAGTTGGCTTATGAATATGTCCAATTAAGTCCGTACGTATTGTTTCTTCAAATATGTGTCCGCCAATAGGAGTGCTCTTATACGGACTTGCGGCATACGCGTTTGCAGCTTTATCACGGATGTTTGATACTGGACCACTCATCTTAGAGCCGGCAAAAAGATGATTACTAGATGTCATGTTATAACGACTTTGAACACTGTTAGGGTCCACGAATGCTGAACTATCCATTTATACTTGTAATTTACTTATTTTCCAGTAAAGCTTCATATGTCGCATTGGATAAACATTCTTCAATTTGAAGAGTTAGTGAAAAAGATGAATATTTTAAGTCTAAAAGATTTCCATATGCATCTAAAAGAGAAACACTAATTAGATTAATATTTGTTGGCTGTTGGAAATAGTATTGCTTAGTCGTAGAATTATTATTGTTATTATCAAATTGTATTGTATATTTTGGAGCATTCAAAACTATTTTCATAAATGCAGTAAAGTGGGTTTGATTAGGATTAATATGTGTAATCAAGTCCCAATCAGATAACTTTAGATACACATATTTATCTTGAATTATATCAGAAAATGTATCAGCTATAATTATTGGCAAATATTCGGTTTGCTGATTTAATCCTGGACTGGCAAATTTACCCGGCGGAGCTTGTATTTTAGATTCGACGTATAGTTCAAGTATTCCTAAATTATACCCAATTCCATTTCCATATGAGTTAGTTTCTGTTGACGGAAAGGTGATACTAAACGGTGAATACCGCAAAGCTGTGTTATTTTGAGTAAAATACACAATGTGCAAATTATTTGCGTAACCAACTTCTATTGCTGGAAGCATAAGTTGAGTAATTGTAACATTTCCTGTTGTATTGTCTGTAGTTTGGCTAGTAATAATAACTATCGGAGCAATATTCAAGTTTATAGCTTGTTGAATAGCTCCTAGAAATGTGGTAGTATCGGGAACAGGCACTCCTGTTGTATACACTGAAACAGTTGCATGTGGAAATCGTGGGTCTGTTCCTGGTGTCACTATTGGAGCACCTTGAGATGGAATTGAACTATAATATGAGCCGGTAGTAGCATTAACTAGTTGTAAATAATTTCCATCTGGAATTTGAATAGTATATGTGCTGTTATTGTATTCAATTCCAAATATTGTGTTTCCTCGTTGAGATGAAAATGCGTAAAAGTTATTGGGAAATTCGATAGAACTTACTTGAACGGAATAAACATTCTTATATTGGCGTGATGTTCTAAATTGAAAATTTGTACTGGGCTGTATCGCAGTAGTACTAACAAAAAGTTGAGGATTTCCTCCACAATCCTGTGTTAATACGGGGGCCGGCGGCGCAGAATTTAGTCGAAAATTTCCATCAATATTAAGTAAATTCATACGAAATATACTATCCTTTTTAATATCTGTTAATCCAATACCAGCATTTGCCTTTTCTGGCTGAATTACATGTTCTGGTTTTCCCCGGTCTCCGCCAAATTTATTAAATTCTTCTTTATCATCTAATTCATTATCCGAATAGTCATAACGTTCATATGGTGGCTGGTCTTGGTCATCATATTCTTGTTGATGAATAAGAACATTTTTCGCATTTTCATCATATACCTCAGCCAGTAGCTGTTGATATGTTTGTTCCATTTACTATGTTAATTTCAATTTATGTAAGTAAATAGAACATGGCATTATCATCAAGTGAATGGCTGGCGCGTTCAAAAGCGTGCGGGTCAACGGGTCCAACAGGACCAAACAGTGGTTATACCGGTTCAACTGGTACAACTGGATATACTGGTCCCATTGGTCCAACTGGGTCAAATGGATTATCTACGGGAAAAATGTTATATTTTGGATTATCTGGAAATACTCAAGCAGGTGGAACATTCGGGACAATTGGAGATATCACTGATACTATTCCAACAGGCGGAAGTGGTCCTAATGCATATTATCCTACATTTACAGGATACTTTAATGAAGTAACTGCCTCGCAAAGCACTACTTTAATTGGAATATTTGATGGCAAACCCGGTTCTCTTACAGGTACAATACCTGGAGGAGTGTGGACATATACTGTTTCATATTATGCATGTAACCCAGGTTCTAGCATAGGTGCCGTTACGGCTAATGGGTTAAATTCAACAATATATTCAACAATACAAGTTAAAGGCGACGGCACTACAATTCAGCCAGTTATTATGTCAGAAGTACATGTTGTACCTGGAAATTCAAATCAACAAGGAACTATTACATTCTCTATAAATTTTCCAGGTATAACTATTGGAAATGTGAGCACGGCTTACTTAGAAATATTATTTTACGCATCGCTTCTACAACCTGCGCAAACAAATGATGTGTTTCAATTCTGGACAAATGGAACATCTGTTTCTAATGTAATTACTGCATTATCTCCTCCACCCGGGCCTACTGGTCCAGGTGGATCTACAGGTTATACTGGGCCAGCCGGAACAAATGGAATGGACGGGCAAGGGGCTATTGGAACACCAGGTCAAGTTGCATTCTATGGTCCAGGTGGTGGAGCTACAGGTTCTTCAAACTTCACATTTTTAAGCAATATTTTAACAACGCCAAGTTTAGGAATAGATTACTTTAATCTAAATTCTTCTATTTCCGGCAATTATAGTCTTTCATCCAATGAATCAATCTACAGTTTTCCATCAGCAATAATGCAGTTTAGTGCTACAGGTAATCAATTTTTATCAAATGCGCTATTAGTTATCGGAACATTTACATATGTAAATAATGACAGCGGTAATAACTCAGTCATTGACTTATACATGAATAGAAGTGGCAGTCAAACAACTACAACTGGAGGAACATTAATAACTTCATTATATGCAGGCGCGCAAGCTGGGTTTAACCCTACAACGGGTGGGTTATTTGCTATAGTTGTAAAACAGTCAGGTGCTCCTTCAAGCTCATTATATTTTTATGTAGACAGAAACTCATCGTTTCCAAATTCAAGATGTATATATCCAAGTCTTAATATTTCAGTGATTCCAGTTCCTTAAGCCACATACTTTTAGGTGTCTGCGCTTCTAAGTCTATAATCTTCTGCTTTAGGTCTACCAAGTCCTTCTCATGCTTCTGAGCATGCTTGAGAGTGAGAGATGCAATTGGAAGATTCAAAAGATAATCAAATGAATCCTTAATTTTTGCAAATTTCTGTCGTGAAAGTAAATCGTCACACTTCTCAGAAGTCTGGCGGCGCAAATCTGGTACAGGGATTTCTTCACACTGCTGCTTGATAAACCGAACAACATTCTCATGATATGGAAGCCTATCGCGAAGCTCTTTGAGGAGAAACTCACGACGCTTTCCATATAGTTCCAATCTCACACACACAAACTCATTGAGAATTGCATTCGGTGAGTCATACTTTTTGATAACACATCGACTATCAAATGCGTGCATATTTGTAAGCTTAATTTTATCAGTTAACATCTTCTCAATTGCGGGAACACCGCCTGTTCCAATTTTTACTTTTACGAGAACATCAGTATCTGTAGAAGTATCTGTATAATCACGAATGGTACCATCAATACATAGTTTATCAAGAGTCTCACGAAAGTCAGATGTCCATGTTCCAATTGGAAGTTCTGTGATAGTCGCAGTATCGCCATCTATCTTCCAAACACCCTGTACAAAATAATCGTGATTATCAATTTTTGTAATTTTACCCTTAAACCCACGTGTCCAAGGCGCAAACTCTCGGTCTAATCCTGTACCCTTTTCAAGCCACTGCACAATTGCACTTTTTAAGTCTTCTGGATTAAATGATGGAATAAATGTTGAGTATCCGGTGCCAATACCTCGCGACCCATTTACCAAAAGCATTGGAAGAACTGGTGCATACCATTCGGGTTCTACAAGCGTTCCATCATCATCGCGATATTTTAGAACATCAAAATCATCTGAGAGAACAAGTTGAGATACATATGGTTGTAGATAAGTATGAATATAACGAGGGGATGCGGAATCCTTACCTCCTTGAAGACGAGTACCAAATTGTCCCTGCGGTACTAACCATGCCATGTTATTCGAACCTACAAAGTCCTGTGCCATTCCAACAATCGCATCATTCAAAGATGCTTCGCCGTGATGATATCCAGAATGCTCAGAAACATAACCAGCGAATTGAGCTACACGAATTTCAGACTTCAAATTACGCTTAAAAGCAGAGTAGAGAATCTTACGCTGTGATGTTTTTAGACCGTCCATAACATTTGGAATAGAGCGCTCCAAATTATAGTTTGAAAAGTGAATCAAATCACGATTTACAAACTCTTCATACATCAGATTATCACCAGGCTTTGCATTGACAATTTCCGAGCGGTCATATGTTTTTAGCCAATCCTTGCGATTATCTGCCTTTGCCTTATTGAATGCTAGGTCAATAGATGCGTCAGAAGAGTCGCCAGAATATGAATAGTTTACGATATTTAAACTCTTGAAATACTCCTTTGCCTCATCGCGAGTAGAAGTACCCAATCCCTTGTAATACTTCACCTTCCAGCCTTTAGAAGCATCAGTCTTACGCCATTCTTCATACTCGTACTGTGTATAGAATGACTTATGAAGTTTACCTTTGTTGGCCTTTACAATTGGAGTAGCCATGTAAGTGATAAACCCAGGAACTTTAATTAGCTCGTGCCATAGCTCATGAAACATATTAATAAGAAGTCCACGAATATGTGAGCCGTCGTAATCCTGGTCTGTCATAATTAGAATCTTACCGTAACGTAGTGACCGAATATCTGCATACTTTTTACCCGATTCTAGACCAATAATTTTCTTTAGATTTGCAATTTCTTCTGTGGCCTCTACCTTCTTTGCAGAGATATCCTTTACATTCAAAAGCTTACCCTTGAGAGGAAATACACCATAGTACTTTCGCTGTTCTTGAGAAAGACCACTAATAGCCATCGCCTTAGCCGAGTCTCCTTCGGTAAGAATTAGCACACATTCGTGACTCTTTGCAGTGCCTGCATAGACTGCATCATCAAGCTTTGGAAGTCCAGACAACTTTGACTGCTTTTTTCCATCAGTTTTCTTCATATCCTTTGCATCTTTCGCATCTTGCGCGTCCAATACTTTTTCTACAATACTTAGCTTAGTTACAACTTTCTTTAGAAAAGCTTCATTCAGCTTACAAGACACCTTAGAAGTAAGAACTTCCTTAGTTTGTGAACTGAACGAAGGATTCTCAACAGAGCAGTGAATAAATACAGCCAGAGAATCTCGAACAAGTGCTGGTTTAACCTTAACCTTCTTCTTTGTCTCTAAGTATGTAACAATATACGATACAATCTGATTTGTGATTTCATCAACATGCTTGCCACTACGAGTCCAAATGCCATTCACAAATGAAACATTAAATGCCTTATCGAGAGAATCAGCAACTGCAATCTCCCATCCATCTTGTGGAGTTTCCGACAATACAACTGCATCATTTGCCAAATACCAAGAAGCATAACTTGCAAGTCCTCGAAACTTAAGTGGTGTGTTGCACCACGTTACTTTAACATCTTTACCAACTGTCATTGCAAGGTCGTAAACACGCCTCTCAATAACCTTAAGTAGTCCCTCAGGAATCTTATTATCCTTCCATCCAAAGCGTGTAAAGTCAGGTGTCCATTCTAGCTCAACATATGGCTTATTCTTAGATGGTTTTACAGTTGGCACTCCGATCACCGACATATTATTTTCAAATGTTTGCGTGTATTTTAGCTGGCGCTTTCCGTCAACAATGGTTAACTGAAGTTTCTTTGCAAAGATATTCACAAGTTTAACACCATAGCCATTCTTACCACCTACTAGTTTCTTTTCATTCTTGTCGTAGTTTGTAGAAGTAAGAAGTTCTCCGAAAATCATTTGAGGAATATACACACCATACTCGGGGTGCTTATCTACGTCGATGGACTCGCCATCATTCTTAATTACAATTGTGCTTCCGTCAACAATTGAAATTTCAATATGTTTTACAAGATTTTCAGATTTCTTCTGTTTTAGACGCACAACATGGTCATGCGCATTGACAAGTAGCTCGTCAAAGAGCTTGTAAAATCCAGGATTAAAATTGGAAATTGATGTTTCTACGAATGCTTCACCATTGACAACGAAGAAGTCCTCGGATGCATTTTCAATTGAACCGATATAAGTATCAGGCAGCGAAAGAATATGCTCTCGATGCGTGTGCTTGCGGTATTGCTTGGATAGGTCTGTCATATTAATCCTGTGTACTGTCTCTCAAAGATGACCGGTGTAAATTCGTTTTAGTGCTATGCTTATTACACAAATGTTAAATTTGCCTTTTCGTATGAAGATATAATAGCCATTGTCTCTACAAGAAGTCCGTTCGCAAAAATACCATAATTTGTGTACATGTTCTCATTTTCTAGAATGAGATGCCACACCTTGTATGATTTCTTTTCTCCCCAAGGTTCTGCTCTGTCATCTAAACATGTAGGCAGTCTGTATTTTTTATCGGTTACATAAATACATCCAAGTATTCTAATTATTTCTCTACACTGCTTATCAGTGAGATGATCAACGAGAATAGAGTGATGACCCGTGATGATAAGGTCCTCTGTAAGTTCCGGATACTTATCAGTTGAACATTTATAAAGTGATTCGTCTACTCTTTCATTTGTTCCAGAATTATGAAACATATAATATCCTATTCTTTCTACCTTCTTGTCGCCGCTACATAGAGTTTCTACAACTGTTCCTTTACGAATGTCTTCAATTGGAATTTCTGTTTTCTTACCGTTAACTACGCATCTTATTTTTGTTCCTTCTAGAAAGCACGGAGTATTAGGATATAATCTGTAAGGCGTGCCATACAGTGCTGGCAATGTATTGCCGTTATTATATACGTTGGAATCGGGTGTCGGACTAAAAATTTTCCAGCTTGAATATCCTAGGGACCCCAATGTAACGCCTGGTGAGCTATAGATATTTTGTCCGATTGTAAAGCCGGTCAAAGTATACCCAATCAAATTTGTCTGGGAATTAGCGTCATTAATCGAATTATAATAGTAAATATTCGCATTAGTAGGTACTCCGCCAGTGCTTCCCGTAGTTCCCGTAGTTCCCGTAGTTCCCGTAGTTCCCGTAGTTCCCGTAGTTCCCGTAGTTCCCGTAGTTCCCGTAGTTCCCGTAGTTCCTGTGGGACCTGTGGGACCGGTGGGACCTACGGGTCCTGTGGGAGTTGGTACAGGTGGGTAGGGAATAGAAGCCCATTGCGGGTTTACTCGAACACCTCCAGTATAATTTTGACCTCCATATATATACTGATTATTTGGGATATACGTGTTAGGAGTAGAAATAATATCCGACAAATACGTCTGTCCAATAGGAGAATCCCATACCATTAGACCCTCCAGCCAATCATTTATAGCTGTTCCTGGCCTTGCAGCAACAATCATTGCTTGAGCATCTAATATACCTTGCCATAGTAGCGGCGCAAGCTGAGATGCCGTTGGAAATGGGGTAGGTGTACCTCCTCCTCTAGCAGAAGTAGACACCAACCCGATGGATACCTTAGGAGTAGGTCTACTCGGAGTGGTTGAAGATAAACACAGGTAGGCCGCTTCAGCAAGAATATATGGAAAGGAGCTTCCACCCGGATACTGATCAACTGACTGATTATAAAATTGAATTAATATCTTATCAAATAAGCCAACGTTGTTTACTGAGAAAAGTGTAGTTGTACTTGTTGTATTCAGACTTGTAAGTGCGCTATTATATGCGGCATAAGGATATGCTGCTCCATTTCCATTAAATCCTTTGGGATTTCCAGAACGAAAGTATGGAATTTCAGGGGCACATGTTAATAATTTTCCAGCTGGCAGAAATTGACGTAATCTTGAAACAAATGTTGTCATAACAGCAATATCTGTAGCAGATAGCTGTTCAAAATCGAGATCAATACCATCAAATATAAATGGAGTTACTGAGGGAGTATCTCCTATGACGCCACTCCATCCATTTGCCGACAATGTAGTTACACCAAATAGTGCATAATTTATTGAGTCTGCAAGGGCGCTAGCAGCTGTTACATTGGGAATAGCAGTTGGAAGATCAAATGCTGATCCACCCATTGAAACTAAAACCTTTTGCCCATAACTCTGCAACATACGAAAATATCCAATTAGATTTCCACCATTGTAGTCTGTATTTGGCGAAGTTATAGTACCTTGGTTAGTACCGGAAAACCAAATGCCACCCCCATAATTTGTAAAAGTGGAATCTATACGCCAATTATTTGATGTTCCGCTATCTGGAATTAAAAATGATACTATTAAATTTGTGCTTGCAGACATTTATTATATGATGACTGATTTTTGTTAAAATAAGAACTTATTTATCTTTGGTTTTGACAGATTGAGTGTTTTACAGTAAATGCCTCCAAGAAAAACAAAGGCAGCAAAGGAGAGTGTAGTTATGAATGAAACTCCAGTCGTTTTCTTTTTGCGAATAGGCGAGGAGGAAGAAAAAGCAATTATACCTGCTGATGAAGTTCTAGTTTCGTACTCGGATATCTTAAATGCAGTAGAGGTTTCGAGAGTAGCTGAAAGATTTAATACTGACCTTCTAAAATCAGTTTTAGATAACATGTCTGGAGATAGATACAATCCTCAAACAGCTTGTTTTTGGTGTTGCCATGCATTCGGCTGGCCTGCGTGCATTCTTCCTAAGTCATATGATGCATATAAAAACATATATAAAGCTGAAGGAAACTTTTGCTCTCCTGAATGCGCTTTAGCTTATTGTTATTCTGATAATCGTATATCGGATTCAACAAAGTGGACACAACACGCTCTTCTTGGAAAGATTTATTCAGACCTTTTCAAGAATCGTATTTTGTCACCTGCTCCTCCTCGCACTCTTCTTCGTATGTTTGGCGGTGTTCTAGATATTGAACAGTATCGCGAATATACCGCGGGCTCAAATGATATTGTGTTATCAGACCTTCCGCCTATTCGCCTTCAATTTCCTTCTATGAATGTACAGGGACCGCTTCGCGATATTAAGAAATATGTATCTCTATCAACTGATGTAGTTGAAAAGGCAAGCGAGCAACTCCGACTGAAACGTTCGAAGCCCACAAATTCAAATGTTCAAACACTCGATATGTGTATTATCGGAAAGAATCGTTAATGCTTGCGTCTCATCTTACGAGTTCGCTTGTTCGCCTTTCTCTTCTTTCTGCCAGCACTAAATATTTTAGCACGTTTTAGAGTTTTTGCTAATAATTCATTCCCTTCATCAGATGGGTCTGGTTTAATTGTTATTCTTACATCTTCAGGCTGCCTTCCTTTACTTGACGAGCGAGAACTAGGACCAGATGACTTGCCCTCTTCAGCAAGTTCTTCTGCTGTTTTTTCAGCAAATGGTTTATCTCCAAAGTTTGGAACTCGTGGTTTTAAAGCAGCCATTTATATAGATTACGCATATTTTAACAAATGCTCTCGTTTGCAAAGTCCTTTTATCAGCCGAGAGTTCCAATTTGCTGTACAATTGAATGTGAGCGCAACATTCCTCAAAATACTTCAAAGAGCAGTGTATCCATTAATAATACTCGTATGGATGCGATTATTAGTTACATTACAACACTTCCTCTTTTGCA
>Ga0007859_1000318_pt1 | contig 13728 bp, 11 predicted proteins | sample CryBogCBH27Jul07_FD_71222 | JGI IMG/M metagenome (GOLD analysis project Ga0007859, IMG submission 71222) | Freshwater microbial communities from Crystal Bog, Wisconsin, USA - CBH27Jul07 | ecosystem: Environmental > Aquatic > Freshwater > Lake | place: Crystal Bog, Wisconsin, USA | collected...
CTGCAGTGGAAAGACGGTATCACACAAGACCCGTATATGTCATCTTTTGTAGCACCTGCTGTATACATACAGACTTTTGCAGGAACAGCATACCAGGTATACAGCGCATATGATGTACAACGTGCACAGGCTGGTACATATGGTTCAGTACTTGCTACAACTCCAAACAACAACCCTGCACTCAACGCAGCTATCATAGCACAAGGTGCATATGTATGTAACACCAACAATCCACAGTCAGTGGTTTCTTCTCTGCAGATCACTTGCGCATATGTACAGACTGTATTCCAGACATGTACATTCTCTCCAACGGATCACTTCGAGGTAGAACCTATATACGTACAAGGTTCGCTCTTTACACAGGACGCTAACCCTTGTGCTGTAAACACCACTATTGATACATCCGTGCCAAACATGTGGGTACAGATACAAGCTCCTTTACAGGTTCGTGGTATTGGCTGGACAGTCCGTAACAACATGATTGCATGGGGTCGGTACAAACAAGAGGACTTCCCTGATTCACAATGGGTAGGTTCACTCCGTCAGCGTGAGATAGAGTTGTATCCATGGCAGAATGTCATTAACCAACTCGGTATCTACGATATGCTGTATCTGAAGTTCAATATCTTCAGGCCATACAATAGTCAGCAGATACACAACAATGATGAGTATGCCCTGACTATATACTTCCCTACCGGGACATATATAACACCATTCGTCAACCTGATAAACTCATGTTTGTCAGCTGCCGGAAACTACATAACATCACCTACTATTATATAGTAGCACAGGATAACTGATACCAGAGGGGAGGAGCAAAACACTCCTTCCCTCTTTTACATAGGAACCATGGCACAGCATATACTTTCCCTACAAGTCGATAATACCTACAACGAAGGCGTTTTCTTGGTAAGGGATACTTCTACCTATACACCGCTATTGGGTATTTCCTGTCAGTCCCTGCAGATCACACCTCCTGGTTTTACTACCCCTACAGTCATAGTGCCTACTACACAGAACTTTCAGTATGTGCTCAATGCTTGTTCACTCGGGATAACAAATCCTACAGGATGTTCTGATATGTGCCCCAACATACCTGATGGTATCTACCAGCTATGGTATAGTGTATCTCCTAATGACCTGGTGTTTGTAGGTTATCAGTACCTTCGGATAGTGACAGCTATAAACAGGTTGAACAAGTACTTATGTGCATTACAGTTACCAAACTGTTTACCTGATCAGCAACTTACCTATGAACTACAGAACATAGACATTATCCGTAACTACTTGCGTAGTGCACAGACAAATGTCAATGATCTGCATCAACTGCAGGATGGTGTGAACCAGTATAGATATGCGATAGACTTGATGGATAAAATGGTGACAAGGAGGCCATATTGTACAAACTATTGATTATGACAACGTGCCCCAACTGCAGGAACCCATGTTGTAACTGTAACTGTCCAGGGTGTCATTGCAAGATAGTAACAGGACCAAATGGTATAACATGTTGTACAATGTGTATAACCGGACTGGAAAGATCACAACCTGTACAGGTACATAAACCTATACAACTTATAGTGCAGGGAGTTCAATCTCCTGATGTTATGGAACAGATAGTCAGACAAAGACTACAAGAACAACAAATGAACAGATTTCAATGACCAACTACAAACTAGATATCAAATCAGTGAACCAGAGCTACTGCTCTTCATACTTCGCTCTCTACATGAATGGAGAGTGGGGTATAGAGGTTGGTTATAATGTCCCATCTGCACAGATATCTACTATGAACAAAGAACTGATGGACTGGCAACTGGAAAGCGACTGTTGTGCTCTATGTAATGCTTCAACACAATCCCAACCTTTTACCATATCATCCTATGCAGTTCTGTCACCGAACCCATGTACACCGCTGATACCTCTTTATGCAGGTCCTCAACAGTGCCCATGTTTTGTTAACCAGTCACTCAACAACCAGGCAACCTACTGTTACCCATGTTGTGGAGGACAAGCAACTTCATTACCGTATGGAACCTGTTACAACTAACTCTGCATCCAACACTTGCCCGGACCCGATCAGTTCCAACTGTGTTCAGGTAAACAGTCCTATACCTGGTACACAAGGATTGTGTTATCCTGCTACATTGACACAGGTGATTACTAACCTTGGCAACATCATTACTGGAGGAAATGGTACAGGAACAGGTGGTCTTGGTGATGTAACTATACCAGGTCTTAATCTGGGATGTTTGTACAGCTCTACTATAGGTACTTGTCCTGCAGGATGGACATTTGTGCCAGCTAATGGTACTACCCCTGCTTACTGTAGTAATGGATGTCCTCCAGGAGCAGTTCCTTCAGGTATTAGTCCTGATGGTACACTTCTTTGTTCTTATTGCCCACTAGGAGCACCATGTCCTCCACCTGTACCTACATATATACCTAACCCTACACCTCCACCTACAACACTTGCTGGCATACTGCAGCTGATGATAAATGCAATACCCTGTTGTAACCCTTGTACCTCATCTGTAAACGAAAATGCCGGTAAAGGCACACCATAAAACATGCAAACAGTCACACCATATTTTCCTATACAGCTTCCGTACAACCTCCGATTCAATGACCTGAATGGAAACCCTGTAACTCAACTGTACCCGGTAGCAGCTACTACACAGCTTGATAACCCTATGACTGGTGCTATATCCTGTGGACTTGCTGCAACAAACACACTGATCACCCAGATGAATCAGGTGAATGCTCAACTTACTATATACAACAATACCACTATACCAAACCTGCAGGCACAGATAAACGCTATCAATACATCAGGGGCAGTTGCTATACCACAGGTTAATGCTCAATGTCTGAGCTCGCCCTCTAACCAATCTGTACCTGTAACTACAGCTACTACCTACTTACTGTCTAATGTGTGTGCTTATAACACTGTACTAGGTACTCCTACACAGATAACTAATGCCATTCTTGCTCAATGTGCTAATCTAAATACATTACCTGCATACAGTCAGAACAGTGCTATGTCCGGGCTATCAGGGTGGAACTCTGTTCTGACCAACCTTGCACAGGCTTTTCAGAACCTTGAGATTGCTTACTGTGATGCAAGAGCAGGTATCACTCAGGCACTTGCACAGAGCAATGTAACCTGTGCAAATATCATACTCAACTACCAGGGAGTGTATAACATGAGTGCACAGACGATCTCTATGTACTTTTATAGCAGTTCTATACCGGTTAATTTCTCCGGTTCAGGGGCTTCAAGTGGTAAATTTACAGTTACTGATGTATATGGAAACGTTTACACCCAATCATTCAACCTGTACAGTGTTGTAGGAGTTGGCTCTATCGTCCTTAATGTTGGCTCCAGCGCACTTGCCCAGAACTCATCCTATGAAGTGGTTCTATCCTACGCACTTACGAGTACTACCCCTACTCTTGGATGTAATGGATCTATACCTAACACTGTAGTTAACAATACAGCTACCTGTCCAGTTACTGTTCTCAGTGCTGTATCAGGACCCGGTATACAGTACACATTTACACCTACTATCATCAGCAATGTTACCTACACAGTTAACCTTATCAACAGTTTAGGTACAACATCCGGAAGTACTGTATTGGCTACCAATATCTATAACAACCCTGTAGCACCTACTACCGGTACATTTACTGGATTGTCTGCAAACACATTGTACTTTGTACGTGTATCTGTAACTGTTGGTCAGAACACAACAACTTGTCCATTAATTTCACAAAGAACGGGAGGATCATAAACCATGGCCTGTAACTGCAATCCGATATCGTCATGTCTTAACTGTCAGCAGGGGTTACAATGTAACTGTCCTCCGACATATCCTATACCTAATGTAACTGTTCCCTGTAGTTGCTGTCCTCCGGGATATAGTGCACAAGGGGCAACACCAAACTGGCCAAATGGATATTGTGTAGATAATGCTACAGGAAAGATGCAGATAGCATTGATACCATGTGTTGTTTGCGATGTAGCATCAACAACAGACTGTGTAACCTACTCTGGTCTGGTGCCTCTAACTTGTAATCCTTCAGGCATTAACCCTGGAGACAACATGACTACAATCATCAACAAGCTATGCTTTTCATCACCACAGAACATCATGGCTTTTATAGAGTCAATTGCTACTAACCAGATGTTATATGATGGTTTTTGCAATTTAGTCGCTGGATGTTCTGGTGTACCAAGTTCAATGACTCCTGTAATTGGTACGATTTCCTGGACTATCCCATAGCAGATATAACTATATAACATGGCAACAACTACAACAGCATCCTTTCCAGTAACGTTGTCAAACACAACGGGACATCTTTATTACACTATACAGTATCGTATAAGTGGAACAAGTACATGGACTGACTATAACACAAGTGGCACCACTGAATCTATAGCAGGACTACAGACAAACATTCTATATGACTTTCAGGTTATCAATGTCAATGGTACTACCAATCCTGCATCTGCTATAGTGTCCAGTGCCAACATTACTGATCCTGCAGTTACTATCAGTCCAACTAATACTTCACTAGCAATATCATGGCCTGCACAGAGTGCTGATATAACAGCATATACAACTACTATAGCTCTGAGTAGCAATCCCTCTGTGATACTAGCTACCCACAACCCTGCAGTAGCACCGACTGTAACTGATACTTTTACAGGTCTGTCTTCTTTTACTCCATATAATATAGGTATAGTGTCATATATAGGAACTATTGGTCACACTGCTGCAATTATTGGTTATACGACAGCAACATCTACATGCCCTAATCCTTCACAAGTAACAGCAACACTTCAATAACTATGTCACAATCACTCATCATAACATGGCAAGCTCCTGTACCTTTACCTGCATGTAACTATATAGTTGCATACAGAGCAAAAAGTGCAACATCTTACACATTTGTAGACACAACAGGAAACACATCCGGGATAAACTCCCTAACTGTACCAGGGCTTCTTCCTGCTTGCTATGAAGGTTTTGTACAAAGCAATTGCTGTGGAGATAACCTTTCTGATCTGACACATAGTTATTGGGGTATAAATGCATGGCAACCTCTATATGTAAATGTTTCTACTTCTGGTAATACGTGGACTGCTTACGGTACAACATTATATGGTAATCCCTATGCAACATTAGTTTCAGGTACAATATACTATCATATAGGAGGTTCAAACTATACAGTATCTGGTAGCGGCACTTTACCTGCAAATGCCACATCTGGTTCATTGCTTATTGCCAATGTTCCCCAGGGTTCTGTTTTTGACAAAGTTCTCGTTACAGCTATATCACCTATATTCGATAATGGAGGTACTTTACAACAGAGAGATGCTATAAACACACCACAGTACTTTGGTTTCTATAACACATCAGGTTGTACATCTGGAGCTACTACATCCGGCTGTACAGCTCCTGTATGGAACGGTTCACCTGTCTTGCTACCTTCATTCACCTTGGATGGTTTCAACGTTACCTCTGTGGACACTATGGGTAATCCTACAGGTGGTACTATATCTGTATCCTGGATACAGTCAGCAACATTCGGTGGAGGATCTGGTATCTATTCATCCATAACCTTCCAGGTCTTTGATTCTACCGGTACAACACTGCAGGGCTCTGTAACTGTACCCTATGGAGTAGCCGGACTGAACAGTGCATCTATACCCATACTGAGCACGTTGGGTACCATTACTACCGGCATACAGTACCTGATGAAGACACTATGGGCAGATACATCTGTATCTGCAAGCCAACGATTCTATCTGCCAACTTTCTAACATGACACTATGCAAGATATAAAGAGTTTATCAGAGTGGTTCCCTGATACAAGGGCTAGGGTTCTCCAAAGGAACCCTTTGCTCTTTTTGCAATAAACGAACTACTACAGTTACAATCTATTATAGATGAGATATGTAACAGACAAACAATATGACTGCTGTAACTTTGTAATCATGACCGAACTGAAACCATACAAACGTGCACCACTACAAACTCTTCACAGAGCTGAGTACAAAGATATACTGGCCATATACTACAGGAAGGGAAAGAGTGTGCATAAAGGAAAGTGTGAGTTCTACAACAAACTGAAAGAAGAGCATCCTGAACTGAGGAAGTACACAAATCAGCAGATACTGAAGTATATAGAGGATTTCAACTTTCTTCTGGCAGATACGATCATAGACTACAGGGACGGTGTACAGTTACCGGCAAACATGGGCCTGTTGATGGTGTGCACTATGGGAAAGCGTACAAACTCTATAGACCACAAAAAGTCAGCAGAACTTGGTGTAGAAGTACGGATGCTCAATGAACACTCTGATGGATACGGTGGAGGGATATACTACAGCACCTGTATGCCGAAAGAGAACCAGGTGAAGAACGTGCATATGTACAAGAATTGTCAGTACTGGACAATGGAACCTTCCTTCAAGCTGAAGCAGCAGATAAAGGACGCATACATAGAGAACTGGAAGAAGTATCATATGGTGTCAAAGAGAAGGCGATATGAAGACCTGGTGGAAAACAGCTACCATAAACAGATGAAGAACAAGCAGGATATAAAGCAGATAAAGGACACATATGATGAGTTTCACTTTCCAACAAAAGAAGATAACATATGAGCGATACTCGTATTGGTGATGTGGTAAGTCGCATTAGAGGAGGGATAAAGGCAGAACGGCAGGACTCATTCCTGACCGATAAGTTCCTGTATTCCCTATTCCTGAAGTATGCAGCTCTCCGTATAAAGCAATTGGACGAGAAGGGTAGGCTGTATGCCTTCTCTTCTATCTTCGAAACACTGGACTATGTGAAGCTGGAAGAGTGTGACTGGGTAGAGGCTGGATGCAGTGGTATCAAAAGTTACCGTACATTCCGGAAAACCTGTGATCCGTTACCTATGTTCATGGAGGGGAAGTTTGGCCCTATGGTTCGTTCTATAACATCACTGGACGGAAGAACGCCTTTCCAAATGACATCACTGGACAACTATGTACTTATCAGCAAACAGTCGAGTTTCCGGTACAACACTACAAAGTATTGTTGGTGGCTCAATGACCGGTTGTACTTCCCTGATGTACCCTATCCTGCTATACGAATAGAAGGTATGTTCCAGGAGGACATTAGCAAGTTCAAGTGTAACTATGATGACTGTTGTAAACGCAGACAAGACCAGTCACTCAATGTGCCTGACTATATCCTCAGTGATATAGAGAAAATGGTGTTGACAGAATTGAATGGAGAAATGAGAATACCCAGTGATTATCAGCATGATGCACAAGCACCCACCCGTTAGCTATGGCAGAGATAAAAGAACTTGGATACAAAACAGCAGATGAGGTTATAGACTCAGTTCGGATCGACTTCCAATCATATCAGAGTCAGGGGGAGATAGATAATGCCAACCTGCTAAAAGTCATACTTCGTATTAATTACGAGATAGGTCTTCGTGCATATATGCAAAAGGAGACAATGCTGGAAGTGAAGAACGGAAGAACTGCTCTTCCTGCAGACTTTCATCAGATGCTGATTGCCCTTTCCTGCTATAACTACACTCATGTACAGAACTCTCCATCAAACGGTCATGTATTACTGGAAGAGGTATGTCAGACTGGAGCACCACAACCTTCTACATGCCCCTGCTGGACAGTTGTATCTACTGGTTACCAGACAACCTATGTAGACTGTGTTACAGGTATAGTTACCCCTATCTACTTCCCTCCCGGAACTCAGAATATATGTGCTGCTTCTATAGACTCTACAGGAGGACATGGTGGTACTATAACTGTGTCTACTTCAACATTCTGCTATCCGGGTACTAATGGTGTGCTTTCATGCAGTCCTCCTGATACCTGTAACATCTGTAATGTTTGTCATAACGGACCATGTCCTGAAGTGGTTATCAATCCATACCCTCTCGGAAAGTGCCGTACTATATGTGGAGGAACTGACCAACAGGCTACCATAAAGATCCTGCAATACTGCTCTACACAGGTTCTTTGCTATGAGACATTCGAAAGATTGTTCATAGTGCCAAATATTGCAGCTAATGGTTTCTCTAACTTATCCAGTCCTGGTACAAATAGTGGTGCCAACACAGCTTCTATTCGTGGTAACTTTCTGGAAACAAACAACCCTCATTGCACAAAGGTCTACATACAATACCTGGGTGCTATGGAGAATGAGCTCGGACAATTACTGGTACCCGATCACCATGTCATACTGTCCTACTATTCATATGCTCTGAAGGAAAGGATACTGGAAAACATCTACCTGAACGGAGGAGAAGATGTACTGCAAAGACTGAAGTATATACAAGAAAAGAAAGAGTTCTACAGAAATGATGCACTGGCAATAGCAAATCAACCTAACTTCAGAGATGTGGTCAATACTACACAGGTACTTAGGGCTAATGCAAATAGGCAATATTACAACACCCTGTCCAGGTGGTATGGATATCTCGGGTGGGGAGGATGGGCAAGTCCTGTAGATAATTACGGTATAAGATAGGCAAATGGTACAACAGGAAGAACAGCAACAACAGGGTCAAAGACCTAGCACAAACTCACAGTTCACAAAAGGTCTCAACAAAGACCTGACTGATACCGTATTACCTCCCGGTGCCTACACTCATGCGAGAAATGCCACACCTATACTGCCTGATGGACAGACTGGTCTTTGTATACATACAGAACCAGCAAATGTTTTTGAGACGGTAATTCCGTACACACTCATTGGTCGTATACAGCTGGAAGGAGATCAGTGGATACTATTCTCCACTAACAACACCTATAGTGAGATAGGTTTGTATCTGGAAGGACAGCATGTATACACTACACTACTGAATGATATTGCCACCATAGCAGCAGGATTACCGGGGCTCAATTTCTCTACAAACAACCTCATTACTGGTGCAGCAAGAAGAAACTTTGACTGCGGCTTTGATGTTTACTGGTCTGATGGAAGACGTAACCCGGACAGGATGTTGGATACTCAATACATGTATCCGAACCCATGGGTACAGGATTGTTCTCCTTCTCTTACAGATCTTCTCTGTATCATATGCACAAACACGAACAAGATTGACATCAATCAGTTACGTCTTGCTCCACAGTACTCTATACCTTGCCTGTCTCTGTCGAAAAGTTCTAACTCTGGCCTTTTGCTGAATGGTTCCTACCAGGTATGTTTGCGGTTTGCCATCAATGGTATTGCCTGTACAGACTTTGTAGCTCTGTCCAATGTTATGTCTATCTTCTCTCATAACAACCAGGCAGGAGCGTTGACCTTATCCATATCCGGCATTTCTGCAGAAACCACAGTTATCTACCCTGAGATAGAGATCGTAGTTGTGTCTATGGTCAACTTCCAGGTACAGGCAAAGAGACTAGGTATATATAACAGTAATCAGTCAACTATCCATATAGATAACCTTGCTGATGAACTCGTCAACATTGACTTGAAGTTGCTTCCACTATCTACACCTATCATAGACTCATCTGATGCTATCTACTCTATCAATAACTACCTGATACGTTGTGGTGTAGCAGAAAAGCCGGAGTTCAACTATCAACCTTTATCCAATCAGATACAGGTTTGGTGGGCATGTATAGAGTATCCTGATACGTACTATCATCAGGGAGGACTCAATGGATTTCCTATGAATGTCGGATTCATGAGAGGTGAAGTTTACAGTTTCTATAATAGATGGGATTACACAACAGGTGACAAATCGGCATCATATCATATTCCTGGTTTGCCGGGAGGTACTCCTGCTACAGTATTTCCTGGTGCCCCTGCGGGAGTAACCATTAATGATGGAGGTACTATAGTGGCATATGGAAGAATGGCCGGATACAGTTCACAAGAGACTTATCCTGACAACGAACCAGAGATATGGGGAGATCTTTGCGGTCAACCTATAATGCATCACAAGTTTCCGGAGTTTACAGACTCACCGGTTCTTACCCACTTTACAGAGAACGGTACCATCCGGGTAATGGGTATCTTTCTGACAAACATACAAGCTCCTATAGATAACAATGGAAACATCATACAGAACATACAAGGATATGAGATACTACGGGATGTACGTAATGGTAATGAATCTGTACTGGCAAAAGGTATGATCAATAATATGCGTACCTATACAGACAGTAGTGGACAGCAAGGGTTATTCTCCAACTATCCATATAATGATCTGGCCCCTGACCCTTTCCTTTCTGCAAATGTATCTACTATCAACCATGGTGTTGTTGGTGAAGGTCTGGATATGTCAAATATGCTTACAGGCTGGAGGAATGATATACTGTCATTTCACTCACCAGATACCGTCTTCCAACATCCCTATCTTGGAGGAGGTGCTGGGTCCGGTGTATTCTTGAAAGTCATCATGGGTCTGCAAGGAACAACACATGGACAGTTCGAAGTACCATATAAGCATCCTCTGTTCCGTGTACTTAGCAACTTTGACTCCTTTCTTGCAGATCTCATACTTGCTGCAGAGATAGCGATGGATATAGCATCAGCTATTGCTATGGCTGATGGAGGGGATCCTCCTGACTGGCAAATGGCGGGTACAGAAGCATTACCAATGATCACTCCTCTATTTACTCCATATGCTCCAGCTATAGATGTAGATGGTACCACTATCAATACGGCACTCAATATTGCTATAGGTGTTTCCAACCTGGTTGTATTCGGATTGATGTCTGTGATACAGCTAAATGCTCTACGTCAACAACTGACAAATGTCATCAAAGGGATGATACCTGGCAGACAGTATGCAGCACAGTATAACTCATCGGGTTTCTACAATACACCTGTACCTGTAGGTACTGCAGGAAGTACATATAACATTATCGACTACAGCTATATAAAGTCACAGATACAGGAATTTGCAGACCTGACTGTGAACAACATCTACAGAAATGACTATGTAGCTATACAGCTGGATAGTCCTACTGATCCTACGTTATCTCTAACTATAGATAACAGTCGGTTTATTCTCGGATGGGTGAACAACACATTTAACTGGATAACTCCTGCAAATGCCCCTACAGCAGCAAATGGTCTTCCATATGGAAACATCGCCTCTCTGTATGCATCATACAATGTACCTCAATTTGCACAGTATGGACAGGTAGGTAGTTGCAAACAAGTACCTATCTGCTGTATGCAACAAGTTAACATTCCACCAACTCCTGCACCTTATACCTATACATCCGCTATAGTGTTCGGAGGAGATACCTATATCAACCGGTACACAGAAAAGAACCCATTCTTCTTCTTCAATGACTGGCTGGTAGGAGAACCTGAAGACTTTATATATGACTACAGGAACTATATCAACGTTCCATATCCTATGTTCTGGCTGAACAATGATGTGATATACTATGACCTTCTAGGTCTTGCATCCCAGAACAGAAGGCTGGATGGGGCTGTCAACATTAAGCTCTTCTATGTTGCTGATGGGTACTTCTATCTGTTCAACAATGGTGTGCGTGATTTCTATGTAGAGAGCTCTGTCAATGTCGGATATCGTGATTGGGGAGATCTCATACAGGAACAGTTCTATAATCCATATGGAGTTACGCAGGATATCAACCAGATGTTCCGGTCTGATATTATCAAAAGCAGTCCTGTATACAAGTACGACTACAGCCTTTCTGCAGACAAGTTCTTTAACCAGTATCTCTCCTGGTCACAATGCTTGGACAGGGACTACAACCCGGAACTGGCGTATACATGTTACAACTACTATCCACGAAGACTTGCATACTCCCTGCCGCAAGAGGAAGAGATAAAGAAGGATAACTGGAAAGTGTTCCTGCCCAACAACTACAAAGATATGGTGACTACGGTTACCGCTATAAAGAGCACCAGCAAGACGGGAGCACTTATCTTGCTTAATGACCAGGCTCCTCTTTCTTTTACCGGCATAGAGCAGATAACCAGTAGCAACGGAACTAACTATACTGTAGGTAATGGTAACCTCTTCGATCAGCCTTTACAGCAAGTGACTAATGTGGACGGTTCCTATCAGTATGGAAGTTGTCAGAACCGGCTCAGTATCATATCTACTCCATACGGAGTTATGTGGGCATCACAGAACACCGGAAAGATCTTCCACTATGCACCGAGCAAAACCTACTACAACAAAGGAGAAACTATCATAGACATCACAACAAAGGGACTGAAGTACTGGATGGCAAAGTACATGCCCTCACAACTCCTGCTGCAGTTTCCTAACTATGCTCTTTATGACAATCCTGTATCTGGTGTAGGTATGCAGCTCATATACGACAATGTCACAGACCTTGTTTATATCTGCAAGAAGGACTGGCAATTGCTCCCACAGTATGTAGGTCAGGTGTATCTATCTGGCAACAATTTTTACTATGCAAGTCCATTCGGGAAACTACTCATAACTCTTGGAGATCCTACATACTTCACAAACTGTAGCTGGACAGTCTCATATGATCCTGACAAACAGCAATTTGTCTCATTCCATGACTGGTTTCCTGCTATGAATATACAGGCAAAGAACCGCTTCCTGACTACAGATACTATATATGGTACCGGTAATTCTCTATGGAGACACAATACTGCAGTAAACCTGTTCTGCAATTACTATGGACAACAATTTCCATTCGAAGTAGAGTACCCGATAATTACTGGAACTAATGTAACCATACTGGAGAGCATAGAGGTATTTCTGGAAGCCTATCTCTACAACTCTGACAAAGTGGATAAGTTCCATGAATACTCCACATTCTTCGATTACTGCCTTGTCTACAACTCCGAACAGGCTACACAACCCATGCTGATGGTACTAAAGCCGTGGGATGACCCCGGTGCAGCACAGGCATATCCTATACAGACAGTATCCGGGTTATCTACCTACTACACAAAGCAGGAACAGAGATATCGTATAGCTATGGCCCTTCGTGATTATACCAATGATCGTGGAGAGTTTACTCTGGATACCACACAGCTATTCCTGACAAACCCTAACGGATATACATGGAACATTACACCTGGCTATCTAGACATTTCGAAGAACCCGTTACAACTGAAGAAGATCAGACACTTCAAGAGCCGTATCTTTCTACGTAAGATAAACCCCGGTAACCTGTCTATGTCCCTTTACTTTACAGCACAAAAGCTCAATCAGTCACTCCGATAAAAGAACCATATGCAAGAAATTAAACGTATATCTACACAACCAAAGAAAGAGGAAGCAGAAGTGACTCCTGTAGTGAAATCATCAAACTTCACACCGGAGTATATAGTTGGCAAACTGTTCGACCTGCACAACACGGCCCACTTCTATCACTTCCAGACAGATTCACATGCTACGCATAAAGCTCTGGAACATCTGTATGAGAGACTGGTACATCTGAAGGATGAGATACCGGAGTTCCTTCTCGGAATGCAGATACCACGAAGGTTCGACTATATAGACCTGGCCAGTGTGAAACCCTATAATGAAACTAACCTGCTGAAGTTTCTCGATGAAGGTTGTCTGTTTGGCAAACAACTCTGTGAGTATGCAGATGGAAAAGGATGGGAAGCTCTGGAGGATATGGCAGGACATGTATGTAAGGAGTTCAACAAATGCAAACTGCTCATCAGCTATAAGTAATGGCATACTCACTAAGAGGTAACTGGAATG
>Ga0007859_1000329_pt1 | contig 13495 bp, 14 predicted proteins | sample CryBogCBH27Jul07_FD_71222 | JGI IMG/M metagenome (GOLD analysis project Ga0007859, IMG submission 71222) | Freshwater microbial communities from Crystal Bog, Wisconsin, USA - CBH27Jul07 | ecosystem: Environmental > Aquatic > Freshwater > Lake | place: Crystal Bog, Wisconsin, USA | collected...
ATAAAATTAAATTTAAATTAATTCGAAATTAAAATTCGGATTTAAATATAATTTTTTTTAAACTTTAATGGAAAATAAACCTCTACCGGAACCGCCACAAAATATAAAACAGATACCAGCAGAACTTCAGATACCAGCAGAAGTTCATTTAAACTTCACCGAAGATAATTGTTGTATTTGTTTGGATAACATCAATGAAATGACAGAAACAGTTTGTTGTAAAATAAAAATGCATTTGTGGTGTTTAGTTTCTTGGTATGTACATAAAGGTGCTTTTAGCTGTCCATTGTGTCGTTCTGAAAATCGTGATCAAATTGATTTGAAAACACTATTAGAATTTCAAATGATGTTTCGAGACGACGATAATTTTTATCATTTAATAGATCTCTTAAATGGAAATACTACGATTTATACAGTTCGCGGACGAATGTCACGAAGAAATATGGTCTATTTATTTTTTTATTGCGTATTGTGCATGCTGATTTTAACTGACCTTTTTAACAAACACAGAAATTGAAACAAACACAGAAGATAGTTGAAATCAAAAATAAAAATTGAAATTAATATAAATTTGAAATAATCCGATCAAATATGTCAAGTGAAATCGTTATTCCGATTGAACCTATATGTTGTTGTATATGTCTCGAATCGAAATCAAATAACACGTTGTCACTGAATTGTTGCAAAAATCAAGTGCACCGTGATTGTTTTTTAACTTTTTTTCTACATCGAATTGCAAATGAAAACGAAGACAATTTAAATTGTTTTTTATGCAGAGCTCCTCTTGATATTTCAAAGATAATTAGTTCAAAAGACTTGAAAAAACAAATTAAAGACGAAAAGGTGTCAAGATATATCATTTGTAAATATTATCTCAAGAATATGGATAAGTTCACAGCTAAAACACGTCGAGAACGTTTAATTGAAAAAGCAACGATCGGTTTATGCATCTTTGTTGCTGCTATCTTCATTACATGGATTGCACTTTCTATAAAAAGCCAAGTAAATGGTCAAACTTAAATTGCGTTAAAATAAAAACGTTGCACGTGCGTTAATTTGCGTTAAAAATAAAATTGTAATAAGTTAATAAATGACAATGGTACGAAACTCTAATTGGACCATTACTACAATTTTAGTTTACATAATTTTGTTTATAGCATTTTGTATAGAATATCTATTACATTATCGCTTTGTAAATGGTGTATGTCCAAATTTAAATGAAAAACAAAAATCATATATACTGAGTATTAAATCATCTTTGGCCATGTTACTTGTCGGAATTTATTTCAATTATCACTATCTTACTTCTAAACTGGATCCTACTTCCTTTTTTGATAATTTAAGTAATCTCGGTTCAATTGATTTTGGAAAAATTGTTTTATTGTATTTCACTGCTTATTTGGTCATGGATATTTATATCGGAAGTCGTGAATACAGTGATCAAATGAAATCATTATCAGGTTATTTCCATCATACAGTTTATACATTGATCAATTTACTTGCTTTAAATATTGGTATATTTCCTATGTACTTTTTACATATGTTGTCGGAATTACCGACACTCATTTTAAGTGTAGGATCATTTAATTCAAATTTAAGAGATGATAATCTCTTTGGAATTACATTCTTTTTTACGAGAATTCTGTATCACATCTTTTTAACTTATGTATTTAGACATAATACAATCGTGTTGTCACTTAGCTTGGCAACTCTTGGAATGCATATTTACTGGTTTAGTGGATGGGTCAAGAAATATTTTTTGGCACCGAAAGAACCCATATCCGAAAAAGAACAAATACCGAAAGTAACGAAAGTAACGAAGAAAAAGAAATCAAAGAAAATAAATAAAACAAACAAAACAATTAATTAAAAAAATAATTTTATTGTATTAAATTAATTATGTCCGATTGTTACAGTGAATTAAAACGATTGGGTATCTGGTCACCTGATTTTAAAACATTTAAACAGAATTACAAAAAATATATTCTCCATTCCGATGTTGATCAACTTAAAGGAAAAACGGTCCGAGATATTTACGAAGCTATTCTTACATGTTCCATTAAAAAACGATCGATTAAACGAAGTTCCGCCAAGCGTTCCTCTAAAAAACGTTCATATAAAAAACGTTCTGTTAAACGAAGTGCCGCTAAGCGTTCTTATAAAAAACGTTCTGTTAAACGTTCGTCTGCCAAGCGTTCTTATAAAAAACGTTCTGTTAAACGTTCCTCGAAAAAACACTCTGTTAAGCGTTCGTCTAAAAAACGTTCTACTAAACGATCTGTTAAACGAGGCTCTGCTAAAAAAAGATCGGTTAAGCGTTCGTCTACCAAGCGTTCTTATAAAAAACGTTCTGTTAAACGTTCGTCTGCCAAGCGTTCCTCGAAAAAACGATCTGTTAAACGTTCATATAAAAAACGTTCTGTTAAACGTTCGTCTGCCAAGCGTTCCTCGAAAAAACGTTCTGTTAAACGTTCTTCTAAAAAACGGTCGGTTAAACGTTATACTAAGAAACGATCGGTTAAACGGTCGGTTAAGCGTTCAATAAAATCCCAACGAGGAAGTGGAATGTTAAAGAAAAAATCTACTAAAAAGGCTTCTGCAGAAGATATCTTTGCAGCAATTTCTGTTCCAGAATGGAATATCCAATCAGAATTGAGAAAATGCCAAACCGATTTACAAAAAGCGAATGAACTTCTCGATGCAACAAGAATTCCAGTACCGTCGCCCCCTCCCATTCCCATGCCTGTGTCAAATAAAAAAGAACCAGAACAAAAAAAAGAACAAGAACAAAAAAAAGAACAAGAAAAAAAGACATTCATTCAAGAATTAATGAATCATCCTAAATTCTCACAAAAAGGTAGTGGTTTATTTTCACCCAATAAAAAATCTCCGCAACGACAGCGACAACCTTCCGCAGAAGATATTTTTTCATCATTGTCTGTAAAAGAATTAAATATGCAAGATGAATTACAAATGTGCAAAGAAGACCTGGAACTTGCTCAAAACCAATTGAAAGCAACAAAAGATTCCTTGGAAATGACACAAGATTCCTTGAAAGCAACACAAGATTCCTTGGAAATGACACAGGACGCCTTGAAAATATGCAATGACGAACTGAAAATGCGCCAAGAAGAATTAAAAATGACAGAAGATATTGTAAATGAATTCGATAAAGAAATTCGAGTTTTACAAAATTATATCGCTTCTACAATAGATAACCCGGTTACTGTGCATATTTCAAATGGTGAAGAGTCCATGACATATGATATATTACCGTCTAAACAAAAATCACCTGGTAAAGCTGTATTTCGACCCAAATCCGTGTCTAATTTACCAACTGGTGTTTACGAATCTTAGAACACTTTGATTTCGATTTTTTTTAATAAAAATTTTTTATTAAAAGTAAATTTCAATTCAAATTCCCATGAAATTCAAATTCCAAGGTAATTTGTAACCAATCCACGTACCCATTTATATGTAGTTGATCTGCTCACATTTAATACAAGCATTCCGGATAATAAATCCTTGTTTTCTTCAAAGTAATCTTTTAATAAAGCACTTCCACCTTTAATCTTTTTAAGAGTTCGAGTACCATCTTCATTAAAATGTACCAATGATATAATCAATGTATCTGATTCCGTTAATTTACGTTTCAATACATCGAGGTAATAACCAATCGTGACATCTCCAGCCACTAAAAATTTGTTTTTTTCCATTTTCAACACATTGCTGTCAATTTGAATTAAAATAGGAACACGTTCGGGATGTTTTTGAGACAAAATTTCCGATTCTTTTAATAAAGATCTGAGTTCGTCGCGCGTAAAGTTCTTTTTGTTGTAATCAAACTTCATTAAATTACAACAAGATTTAAAAAAAAGATTTTTAACCGCAGAAATTAAATTAAAAATTTACTGCGAAAGTTTAAAAGGCACTTTAATACCAGTTTCATTTTCATACAACAATCCCACTTTCACTGGCTCACGATACTTTGTATCAATATCAATCATCCATTGAATTTGGGCTTTAGATGTAGGCACATCCTTTGAATAACGATCAACTAATTCCAATTGCTGATGCAACTGTTTCATTTGCTGCTCAATCGTAATTCTTGCTTGCATTTGCGACGTGTGATCTGACAAAATTTCATTTTGTATTACAGGAATTTCAATTTCTTTTTTAGATTCAGATTCAGAATTAATTTTAGATGCTCTTTGCCCCATTACTATTTCACAATAAAAAAGTTTTTAGTTAATTCAACGATCGAACCACTAAATAACCCCATTTTAATTGATCGAACACGCATTAATGACAATCCAATTTTCAGGATAATTACTTTTATCCGAAAATGTAAGTACTACCACATTAGGTTCCGAAAAATCAACAGGTCTAACCGGTATATCAGACCCAGGCGCTAAAAGTTCACAATTATTTACTTCACCGGTGATATACTCAACGATTTCATTTATATTTAAATAATGAACAAGCGAATAATTTGTTGTGTCAATTAAAACTTTTTTGCCGATTAATTTGAATTCATACAAACGATTTTGTACATTATTTTTAAACATTCTCATTCGAACGTCTAAATTATTATAAATCGAATCACTATACATTCCTTTCGCAATTTCCTGATAAATAAATTCGCTCACATTTGAATTCGCATTTTCTCGATCGCTTATTTCATAAACCGAATTACAAATCGCATTTAAATAAAGATCGAGTGATGTACAAATTTGTTTCATTGAATTTCCATTAAAATAAGACACGCGATCAGTAGTAATCGGATCTCGAAATAAATCAAAACTACCTAGTGTTTGTACAAAAATTAAACCATCTGCGCAAATTAATTGCTTACTTAATTGAAGTATTTCACGAAAATCAACAAGATAATCAAAATCAAAAATTTGAATGATATCAAATGACCCCGCATGCGACATCAAAAATTCATCTGAAATGCTCGAAACTGAATAAAGCTCCATTCTTAAGCCCGTTTCCATTCCAATCTCTTCAAATGAATTTAAATCGCCATTGAGTACAAGAATTTTAACAGGATCACTTTCCTTGAAATCACTTTGATGATCATTTAATTGCCTTAAACGTAATAACGTGTACATCGCAAATTCATACAAAAATTCCTGGCTCTGTTTACCACAACGTGAAGCCACCCGCGGAACGGAATTACAAATATAAAAACAATTAGGACAATATCTCAATTTTATAGTGTATTCATCCAAAATAGTGTCTTCAGGATGTAAGACATTCTCCGTAAAATCAAATGTCAAAAATGGAATTAATTGTGTCTTGCAAGTACCGCAAGTACCAATTCTTACAGTTGCATCGGGTTTGCGTTCCCTATTTAAATTACAAAGAACATCACATGCAGACATTCCAATTAACGAAATTCTAATCGCTTCGCTTGATGTTCCAAGGCTCAATTTAAATGAGTCCATATTAAATACATGGTTATCTAAAACAGTTGAATTTTTTACGAGAACGACAACAGCTTCGCAGAAATGGTCTATATGAGTCACACCATTTACGAGATCATTTCTAAAATTTCTTGAAAACCCAAATATTTCACCGAAATTTAGACAAAACGCGTTTTCAAATGAAATAGTAACAAAAAGTACGTCCTTGATTGAATTATCATTGTAATTTCCAAAAATAAACTTTTGATGCGGTAACATGCAATTTAATAAATGAAATACCGAATTTCGTTGAAAATCCGCTAAAAAAATGATTGAATCAAAAGTTTTAAAAAACGAATCTACTAAATTCGTGTAATCTCCTATTATATAGCGAACGCCATTTTTGCTATTGAACTCAAGTAATGCATCATTGACATACAAATTACGATCAACTACCGTAACAGAATCATATTGAAAGTAATCAATTAATCGATTCCCTATATATCCATTTCCTCCTATGATCAAAACGTTCATTGTAATTTCATGTTAAAAAAAAGTCGCAAATAAAACGAACAGTTTTATTTGTTACGTAAAAAAGTCGCCAGTTAAAATAAAATTGAAAATAATAAAAATTAATTTAGTTTCAATGGATCCTATTTCATATGTATTAGGTATATTGTCAATGTGCTTTTATGGCATTACATATTTTCCCCAATTTTATGAAATGTACAAAAAGAAATCGTCTGAAGGCGTATCTATTTGGGCAGTTTTATTATGGGCGCAAGCGGATGCACTCAGTCTTACAGGAAGTATTTTGCTTCAATTAAATATAATGATTATAGTTCTTTGTTGGTATCATTTTTTCATGGACCTCGTTTTTATTGTGTTATTCTTGTTTTATCAAACACGAGAATTTCTTGCAAAAATCTCGAGTTATCTATTCGTATTTGCGTCCGTTAATGTCATCCTAAATATAACAATTCAAATCATATTTTATTCATCGAATGACGCCAACATTAACATGGTAGGCGAAGTTTTAGCTTGGGTCACGATGGCAATTTATCTTTTAGGTAGAGTACCCCAAATTTTACATTTGCAAAAAACAATTGAAGGTTTATCTATCTTAATGTTTATTTTCACTGTATTGGGAAATGCTAGTTACCTTGGATTGCTTTTTGTCCAAAATGACCCATCTAATTTACCCTGGATCGTTTTAAGTATTGCACTTATCATTTTAGATATGTATGTTATTTTCACCATTTTATACAAAAAATATTACAGAAAACAGGAAATAAGTCTTGAAGAAAGTAATATAAGTCTTGAAGAAAGCTACAGAGAAAGCAATATAAGTCTCGAAGAAAGCTACAGAAGCAATATAAGTCTTGAAGAAAGTAATATAAGTATCGAAGAAAGCCAAGAGACAATTCAAAATGTCGATTAAATTCCAAAAATTTCATCTAAATTTTCAATGGAACCGGTTTGACACATTTGAAGTTCGATTGAATTTTCGATTTCTGTGTCTCGCGCCCGAGCTGAAACAGTTATAATACCATTTAAATCAATATCAAAAGTCACTGAAATAACATGTGTCTTTTCCTGAATGATCTCATTAAACTTTAAATTAAACTTTGCCAAAAACACATTGTCTTTTGCAAATTTCCGCTCACCTTGGTAAACATGAATTTCGATCTCCGTATCGTTATCCGCATTAACGAAATCACGCGTCCTAGATACAGGTAGTGGCGTATTCTTTGAAACAATCTTTGACATCAACCCATTTTCGACTTCAATTCCCAAACTAAAATTTGTTATATCTAATAACAATGACTCCCCAAATTCATTATCAGAATCAAATAAATCACGAATCAACGCGCCTTGCACGGCAGCTCCTATTGCAACGGTTTGGTCAGGATCTAATTCTGAATAAATTGTTTTATCGTTAAATAGCTTTTTAAAATAAGGAATGCGGGTTGTGCCGCCGACAAAAATGACTTTGGTATAAAGATCCCTATTGATTTCCGAAACTAATTGTTGAATTCTTTGAAAAAATGGAGAACAGATCATCTCAAATTGCGATCTAGATACACTTATCATTTTACCTGTTGATTCAAATATCAATTGCGTATTTTCGCGAAAAGACAGCTCGTGTTTTAACTTTTCACATGCACGAAATAATTCGGCATTCGGAACGATATTCAAACGTTTAGAGAAATGATCAACGAGTATATTTGTAAGATCTTCACCCCCTAAATGGTTATCGCCAGTGACTTGTTTAACTGTATAAACTAATGTTTGATAATCAAGATGCATTAAAGAAATGTCCGTTGTTCCTCCACCGCAATCAACTACTAAAACTGTTTCTTCGCTGGTGCCGACACCTTTAAACCGCCAAGTGTAAGCCAATGCTGCTGCAGTTGGTTCATTAATGATTCTTAAAACAACAAACCCATTTTGTTCAAAACATTCTTTGATGATACTTCGTTGATTGTGATCATAATATACCGGTACAGTGATAACTACTTCTTTGACTTCAGTTCCTATAAATTCCGTTGCACATCGTTTAAGATAACCTATGTACTCCTGAATTAATTCACGATAACCATTGACGTCACGTTTTAAATTTGAAATACCATTTATGGCAACATTACCAAAAGAAGTTTCTGTGTCACCTACTGAAATACATGACCTCGTCAAAAATTCTCCTTGTTCATTTGGAATAATTTTAAACTCGTTGTCTCGATAATAACTCATACATGAATTAGTTGTTCCAAAATCAATTCCTAGGACAATATGATCCATTAAATTTTACTACGAATTTTTAATCGAAATTTTAACGAACGTGCCAATTTTTAATGGCACGTGCCAATTTTTAATGGCACGTACTCTTTAATCACTCGCGTACCAAAAATGGCACGTACCCCATTTATTCAACACGTAAAGTATCTCTTGGTATATATTTTACAAGATCTATTGTAAAAAATCGGCACAATTCACGTGTAAGATCAATGTCTTTACGACATTCGTCATAATAAATTTTTTTAATCCGAAAACTGGCAATCGTTTTAATCGTTTCTGCTTTAGGAGAACACGTTGTATAAATAACAGAGCTTGAATAATCAGTTGTTGGATCGGAATTTACTAAGCAATTGATTTCTGCATCGCAAATGTACAATTCGGCGATTTTCGGATTTTTAAGATCAATGGTTGATTCTAAATTTCCTGGCAAACTATTAAATCCAGTGCCTTTTATAATATTATCTTCTGAAACTAAAATCGCACCCACTTTGTGACAACACGACTTTATTTTAACACTTTTTGCAATGTGCAAAAAATAATAATTCCACGAAAAACTTGTTTCCATTAAATTAAACGAACAAATTTAATTTAATTGAATTTCTTTGGGAAATTTAATTAAATTGAAATTTTAATTGAATTTCTTTGGGAAATTTAATTAAATTGAAATTTTAATTGAATTTCTTTATATTAAATGACTATACTTTTTTTGATTTTCGCTATTGGATTGTTTGCATTGCTTTTTAGTACAAAAGAAACGTTTGATAACGAAAGCGAATTTTAAGGCGAGCGAAGTAAGTGAATTATAAAACACCATAAGTCACTTTACACCATCTTTCGTTTAGACCAGCAAATTCAAGTGTTAAATGTAATAAAGCACCGGTGAGGAATAATAATACGATTAAATCACCATTATAAAAATAACGAATGAAATAAAACATGCAAATAGTCAAAAGACCAACAAAGATTGCTTCAATAGGTAAATTGGTTCGCATTTACAATATCACAATAAAAAAAATGAAATTTAATCTATATTTAATTAAATTGCAGAGATGAATTACGATATTTTTTGTAAATTGACAGAATTTTTGGATATAAAATCAATTTCTACATTGACAAGTACTTGCCGTACATTAAAGTCTTTTAAAAAATCCATGCAAACTTTATTATTAGCAAGAACGTTCCGTGAATTGGATATCAGTAATGTGTACGAACGTTTGAAAACTGGAGATAATATTATAAAAAACAGTAATTTTTTGACTTTAATGAATAAAGTTCATTATTACATTTTTCCTGTTAAAACAGTAACAGTGACTCAAAAAATAGTGATTGACAAAATATTGATTTTGTTAACAAATATCAGACGTTTGCCATTTAAAAGATCGAATTTTCAATTAATTGATACATTATTCAATGAATGTTTGTATGTAATCAATTTAACTGATATCAATTTAAATATTTTATTAATAAATGGAAATTTACATCAAAAATCACTTTTGCTTAAAAGAATCTTTAATTCAAGTATCACAGAATTAATGGAATCCAAACCCAAGCCCAATTTCAATTTACAATCGCTTTTTAATGCCATTATTCTTTTACAAAATATAGAATATCTCAATTTGTTTTATTATTTGTATAATAATAGTTATTCTCATTTATTAATTACACGAGAACAAATTAGAAAATTGGTAGCAGATGGCAATATCAATTTCTTTAATCGCTTAGTCAATTTATTTTTGGGAGACTTTATTAAAATGAATTTATACCAACAAGCAATTAAAGAAGGATTAAAAAATAACTTGAAAAATGGATTACTTTTTTCAGAATACATTAAAATGAAAAATAAAATTGGCGGAGAACAAATAAATAAAATTGGAGGATAACAAATAAATTAAATTGCCAAAAAAAATTAAATTTGAATTAATTTTAATTTTAATAATTAATTCAAAAGGGATGATCAATTTAATTGTATGTGCGACATTTTACAAAAATAAATTTGCGATTGGTAAAAACGATGATCTGCTCTTTAAAATAAAAGAAGATCTCTCATTTTTTAAATCGGTTACAACTGGAAATGTAGTTGTCATGGGACGTAAAACTTATTTTTCGATTCCTGAAAAAAACCGACCATTAAAAGATCGAATCAATATTGTTTTAACAAATCAACCTCAAACCCAAGAGCCGATTCCAGGTGTTTATTTTATGACTTTTGATGACTTTAAAACTTACTATATCTCTAATGAACCGAATGTCTTTGTAATTGGAGGAGGTGAAATTTATAATTTGTTTTTAAAAAATCAAGATCCTGAAATGCGTCCTCGTAAGATTTATTTAACTGATGTGCAAATTGATCTTGATACAGAACCCGATACTTTTATGGAACCTTTTAATTCAGAATATCGATTAATCGATTACAGTGACAAATATCAACATCAAAATTTAAGTTATCGTTTTCTTGTTTACCTTAAAACCGAAAATGCGTCCGATGAACTTAATTACATCAATTTAATGAAAACAATTTTAACTCGAGGTAATTCTCGCGATGATCGTACGGGAACAGGTACTATCAGTGTTTTTGGAAATCAAATGCGGTTTGACATCTCTGATTTTACGATTCCTTTGATGACGACCAAGCGTATTCCGTTCAGAATTATCGTCGAAGAATTATTGTGGATGTGTCGAGGAGAAACAGATGCCAAGATTTTACAAGAACGCGGGGTTCATATATGGGATGGTAATACAAGCCGTGAATTTTTAGATAAACGTGGATTAACTCATTATCCAGAAGGACTTATCGGGCCTCAATATGGATTTTTATGGCGACATTTTGGCGCGGAATACGATCCTAACGGCCAAAATTCAGGAAGAAATTCTGGAAGAAATTCTGGAAGAAATTCAGGAGGTTTTGATCAATTAAAGTATATCGAAGATCTTTTAAGAAATGATCCATTTAGCAGACGTATTTTAGTTTCTTCATGGAGTCCTGATCGCTTGCATGAACAAGCCTTGCCGAGCTGTCATCATTCGTTTCAATTTTATGTATCTGAAGAAAATGGTCAACGATATTTAAGTTGCATGTTTACTATGAGATCAAGTGACCAACTTGCATGGACATGGAACTGTTCCGGATATGCTTTACTTACACATATTTTGGCTGTTAAATTCGATATGAAACCAAAGGACCTCGTTTATGTCTCAGGAGATGCGCATATTTATAAAACGCACGTTGAACAAGTTAAAAAACAATTAACTCGTGAACCGAGGCCCTTTCCAAAGGTTCAATTATCTGAATCGATTAAAACAAAAGACTACCAAGACATCACTATCGATGATTTTGACTTAATTGGCTATTTTCCTCACCCTGGTCTTAAAATGCCGATGGCCGTCTAAGTCGCCCTTGGCCGTCTAAAAGTCGCCCTTGGCCGTCTAAAAGTCGCCCTTGGCCGTCTAAAAGTCGCCTAGGTAATTTGTAAAACTTTTTTTATTGGCGAATAATAGTATGTGCGATTTTGGTGATTGTAAGGGGAAAAAATCAATGTTAATAGGTAACTGTTCATATTGTAAAAAAATATTTTGTAAGCTTCATCGGTTAACTGAAAGTCATAACTGTGATTCTATTCAAATTTGCAAGGACCGTCAAAAAGACATACTTTCTAAAAAATTATTAGATGAAAAAACGGTTAAAAAACGAATCGATCAGATTTAAAGGTCACGTGACCAACATGCCTTAATACGGGTCTAGGTCACGTGACAAGCCTAGTTGAGCCCAAAAAGTGAATTTTAAATGAAATCTAAAAATTTCGACCAGAACTAACAAATGCAAATTAACGAACAAAATGAAAATGTTGAAAAACTTTCTTGTGAATTACAAGAACTTGAAAAAGCAATGGATCAATTGAAATTGAAGCATCAAGTGATTGAACAAAAAATTAAAACGAAGTCTACTCAAAATGTCAAGAACTTTGCCAAGAAAATCATTGAACAAGAACATGATACAACTGTTACTTATAAAAGTTTTATTGAAAGCGATGCAATTAACTGTTTAATTACAGCGCCTACTCAAATCGGTAAAACGGATGCTACTAAAACGTTTATTGAAACTTGCATGGACTACAACATGCCTGTCATCGTTTCTTGTGACAATAAAACGGATCAACTTGAACAGTTTTTTCAACGCGTATCTAACGATCTTGAAACTGAAGACATCGCTTTCTTGAAAGCAAATGATAAAACAAGTGACAAAAAATTTAACACGAACTTGATCAAGTCTTTTAAAAATGGAAAAAATGTTATTATCTTTTGTTTGGACAATGCAGCTCAAATTAAGCGTGTCAAAGATCAAATTGTGTTATTAACTGCATCTGAAAATATCATTATTGAACGAATTGCCTTGATTCATGACGAAGGTGATGTTGTGACTAAAGACTTTGACATTGAACATACAAAGCCTGATCAAAGTGAAAGTCACCAAGAATGGTTGAAAATGGTTGAATATTTCTCGAGAGCAAAAATCGATTTGAAACGAGTCTTTGTAACTGCCACACCTGAAAATGTGTGTTACAAATATAAAGTTGAGCATGTCATTCGATTGCCAGTTCCTCATAATTATATTGGCTATGATAAAATTGATTACGTATGCCTCGAAGATACTAAGGAAATCAAACAAATTTTAATCGATGAACAAAATCGTCGTGTTCTCCAAAAAGAAAATGGTGTCATTTTGTATTGCGTTGACAAAAAGATTTCTGAAGGCCAAGATCCCACATTTGTATCAGTGTGCAGTTATCTTAAAAAATGCGTCGTGAATACTTATAATGGCAATGGAATTACAGCACGTGTTCTTAACAAGAGAAAATTCGAAGCGCGATTGAAAAAGTTTGTACAATTGAATAATGCAGTTAAAATGAACACTCAGATTACTTATAAGGACGAAAGTACAAATGAAACTAAGAATGTTTGGAACATCAAAGGTATGGCGATCAAAGATTTTTATCAAATTTGTAAAGAAATTGGTATGGGAATTTTTGTGACAATTGGAATGGATCTTATTGCTCGAGCGATCTCATTCGTATCATCTGAACGATCAGCTAATACAGTAGCTGCAACTACGATGATTTACAAACCTGGTAATACGTTGCATGCAGTAGCATTGTCTCAAGCAATTGGAAGAATCACTGGAACTGCACGACCTGATTTACAAAGAACTCTTTATGCGCCTGAAAGTGTTATTGAAAATTACTTGAATTACAATATGAATCAACAACAATATCTTCAAGAAATCGCCCAAACAGATG
>Ga0007859_1000336_pt1 | contig 13410 bp, 10 predicted proteins | sample CryBogCBH27Jul07_FD_71222 | JGI IMG/M metagenome (GOLD analysis project Ga0007859, IMG submission 71222) | Freshwater microbial communities from Crystal Bog, Wisconsin, USA - CBH27Jul07 | ecosystem: Environmental > Aquatic > Freshwater > Lake | place: Crystal Bog, Wisconsin, USA | collected...
CCTGACCGAGTGTTTCGCGGAGGGAAATCAGGGTGTCGACCATATAGGAGGGGCCGGGTCGATCCAGCTCCCGGGTATCGATTTCAAGCCGCGGGTCGGCGTGCGCCAAAGCAACTTCCATGAGTTTGACCCGGGCGCTTGACGAGGCTCCGGGTTCCTCCCGATGAGGGGGAATATGGCAGGGGATGAGGCGCAGTTGCTGCATCGGTGTGGCGTCGAGCACTTCCTGCGCCATCCGAAGATGCCCATGGTGAATGGGGTCGAAGGTGCCGCCGAAAACGCCGATCAGCCTCATCCCATGGTCCTCTAGGTGAGGCTAACCCCGAATGTGGCCATCACCCAGCACCACGTACTTCTGGCTGGTGAGCCCTTCAAGGCCTACGGGTCCCCGAGCATGCAACTTATCGGTTGAAATGCCAATCTCGGCACCGAGGCCATATTCAAAACCGTCGGCGAAGCGTGTTGAGGCATTGACCATGACCGAGCTCGAGTCGACCTCCCGAAGAAACCGTCGGGCTCGCGTGTAGTCCTCGGTCACGATCGATTCGGTGTGGCCTGAACTGTGGCGGGCAATGTGATCCATGGCGGCATCAAGGTTTTCCACTACCCGGATGGAAAGGATCGGGGCCAGATACTCCGTATCCCAATCGTCCTCAGTGGCAGGAACCGCCGCTGAAATCAAGCTGAGGGTTTGCGGGCAGCCCCGAAGTTCGACGCCTTTGGCTATCAGGGCATCGCCCACAGCCGGCAACAGGGTCGGTGCAACCGCTTTTGCGACCAGCAAGGTTTCCATGGCATTGCAGACCCCATAGCGCTGAGTTTTCGCGTTGACTGCAATTCGGAGGGCCTTTTCGGGGTCGCATCGGTCATCGATGAAGACATGGCAAATCCCGTCAAGGTGCTTGATCACCGGGATCCTGGAATCGGCCACGATTCGTTCGATCAAGCCCTTGCCGCCTCGCGGAATAATGACATCGACATGGCGATCCAACTTCAGAAGCTCACCCACGGCTGCACGATCGGTGGTGTCAATGAGCTGGACGCAATCCTCGTGGAGTCCCACATCGAGGAGTCCGCCCCGGATACAGGCAGCAATCGCCCTGTTGGAGTGAATGGATTCGGAGCCGCCTCGAAGGATGGTCGCGTTGCCGGACTTGAGACACAGAGCTGCTGCATCTACCGTCACGTTGGGGCGTGACTCATAGATGATCCCGATGACGCCCAGCGGCACGCGCATCCGGCCTACCTGAATACCTGAGGGACGGTAGGTCATATTTGTAATTTCGCCCACGGGGTCCGGTAATGCAGCCACTTCACGAACGCCTTGGGCCATCGCCCGGATCCGGTTTTCGTTCAGTTCCAGCCGGTCCAGTAGTGCCGCGTCCAATCCCTTGGCTCGGCCGGCTTCAAGATCCTTGGCGTTTTCTCCGATCAGACTGGGGATTGCAGCTTCCAATCGGGCGGCAATGGCATCAAGGGCTTTGTTCTTGTCCCGGGTTTCAGCCCGGCCGATGGTCCGAGAGGCCTCGCGGGCCTTGACGCCGATCGCAAGAAGATTCTGTTTGAGGGATTCGGACATAAGGCTTTCCATGATCAATGGGCAATATTCGACGGCGAAACGGCTCCGGTAGCCACGGCCACACAGAGTCCCCAAAGTGCATCCCAAGGATCGCCCGGAGCCAGGCCTTTCCCAATCCGATCCACTTCTGCGGCACGAACCAGGCAGGAGCGAATGCCTTGGGGGGTCAGCCGCCCCAGCGCCGTCTGCATAACGCTTTTATGGCGATCCCAAAGACGATGGGTGCTGGCCAGGGCATCGTAGCTTTTGCCTTCGGCCAGTTCCCTTTTGAGACGATTGGCAAGGCGCAGTTCGCGGGTCACCGACCAAAGGACCACCTGCAGGGCAATCCCTTCGTTTTGGAGGCCCTTGAGGATTCGTTGCGTTCGTCCCAGGTGCCCTGCAAGGATCTCCTCTGCCAGATCGAAGACGTCATAGCGAGAGTTATCGGCGACTGCCTCCCGAATCATGGCGTCGGTCACTTGACCGCCGCCAAACAGAATCTGCAGCTTTTCGATTTCCTGGGCTGCCGCCAGAAGGTTCCCTTCGACTCGGGCAGCGATCAGTCGAACGCCCGATTGGTTGACGAGGAGTCCGCGGCTACTCATTCGGTGTTCAATCCAGCGGATCAGACGATCGCCTTCGAGTGGCCAGACCTGGATATGGACACCCTGGGTCTCGAGTTTTTGAAACCAGCCGGCCTGTTGGTCCTTGGCGGTCAGCTTAGGGAGCTGAACGAGGAGCAGAATTTCGTCTGAAGGGGAGGTCGCGATGCCCGTTAATACGTCCTGGCCCTCGCGGTCGGGCTTTTGGGGTAACCTCAGGTCGAGAATGCGAGGGTCCCCGAACAGGGAACGCTCCCGCGCAGACATCCGAACGCTGGACCATTCGAATCCGGTTTCACCATCCATGATCTCCCGATCCATGTATCCCTGTTCGCGCGCAATAGCGCGAATCGCATCCACGCATTCCTGACGCTGCAGGGGCTCATCGCCACTCACAATGTAGATCGGGGCGAGCTTTTTCTGAAGCTGAGCGGCGAGTTGGTCAGCCCGGATTTTCACGGCTGCATGCTGCCATTGCTCAAAGGTTCGGGGCTATTGGCCTTAGTCTCTTCTGAGTCGTTTTCGTAGGGCAGCTTGGGCGGGTTTTCGAGGATGAGTGTGACCTGTCTCAAAAGGGTCAGTGAGGCTTCAGTCTCCATCTCGGTCCGGTACTGTTGTTCCTCGAGCCCTTGACTCAACGGGGAAGCCTGCGTGTTGAAGTACTCCCGTCGAATCATCAGCTCACTCGGTTTGCTAAGCGCATGCCCCTTGTTGTCATGAACCTCATACACCACGATGTAGTTGAGATCGAACATGTTGGCGCGGCCAACGGCACTTAAGGTGATGGGCCGCCGGATATGCCGCTGCTTGAGGATATTGACAACCACGGCCGCATTGCCACTCGTGTTGCTGAACTTGCCTCCAGCAACTTTCAACCGCTGAACGAAGAGGTTGTAGAGATTGACGCTCGGTCCAATGCCGGTGAGGGCAATCGTCTTGTCCTTGATGCTGTCAGACAAGCCACCGCGAGGATGAAATCCGCAGGCGGTGAACAGCCCAATGAAGACCAGCAGTGACAGAAGTCTGATCATTTCTAAACCACGATGTTAACCAACTTGCCCGGAACGACGATCACCTTCTTGAGAGGGTGCCCTTCGACAAAGCGCTGAACGCCCTCATCAGCGAGGGCTAGTGCCTGAATGGCATCGCTCGTCGCTCCTACCGGTGCCGAAATCTTCCCGCGGAGCTTACCGTTGACTTGAACCACCATCTCGATGGCATCCTGAACCAGCGCGGATTCATCGACCTCGGGCCAGGGAGCAGTGGCAACGATGCCCTCATGGCCCAGAGCCTCCCAGAGGCTTTGGGTGATGTGAGGGACGATGGGCGCTAACATCAGTGTGACCCTCTCCAGGGCTTCCTGGCGAATCCAGCGTCCGGCTTCGGAGGTGTCTTCGAATTTCGAGAGCGAATTCAGAAGCTCCATGTTAGCTGCAATGGCCGTATTGAAGGTAAAGCGGCGCCCCATATCGTCAGTCACCTTTTTCAAGGTCTCATGGACCTGCCGACGGATCTGCTTCTGGCTGTCATTAAAGGTGGAGGGTGGCGTCCCATCGGGAATCCCCTTCTCGACATGCTGGGCCACCTGCCGCCACAGGCGCCTGAGGAATCTAAACCCGCCTTCGACGCCCGAGTCGGACCATTCGAGGGATTGGTCAGGGGGGGCTGCGAACATCGTGAAGAGTCGGACGGTGTCTGCACCATAACGGGTGACCAGGTGCTCGGGATCGACGCCATTGTTCTTGGACTTGGACATCTTTTCCGTGCCACCCACCCGGACCGGTTGACCATCCTTTTTAAGGAGGGCCGAGGTGATCCGTCCCTTGTCATCGGTCGTGACATCGACTTCATCGGGGCCGACATACTGCTTGCGGCCCTCGGCTTCCCGGAAGAAGGTCGGGGCGACCACCATGCCCTGTGTCAGCAGGCGGGCAAAGGGTTCCTTCGCCTTCAATAGCCCGGCGTCACGCAGGAGCTTGTGGTAGAAGCGCGAATATAAAAGGTGGAGGATCGCATGTTCGATTCCGCCAATGTACTGATCTACAGGGAGCCAGTAATTGGCCCGTTCGTCCAGCATGGCTTCGGCATTGTCAGCCGAGGTATAGCGCGCGAAATACCAAGACGATTCCATAAAGGTATCAAAGGTGTCCGTCTCCCTCTGGGCGGGATTGCCGCAGCAGGGGCAGGGGACATTGACGAAATCATCCAGCCGCGTGAGGGGGGAGCCGACTCCCGTGATGTCGACGTCGCGTGGCAGCAGAACCGGGAGATCCTGATCCGGTACCGGAACGGTGCCACAGCTTTCGCAGGTGATGACGGGAACGGGACAACCCCAGTAGCGCTGGCGCGAAACGCCCCAATCCCTGAGTCTGAAATTGGTTTGCTTTTCACCCAGGTCAAGGGCCGCAAGATCCTTCGCAATGGCATCGACGGCTGCGCCATGGTCAAGACCATCATAGGCAGCGGAATGGACGCAAACACCGAGGGTCTTGTCTCCATACCAGTCCTGCCATTCGGCCTCATCGAAGGCCTCCTTGCCGTCTTTTCGGGCAATGACCTGCTGAATGCCAAGACCGTAGCGTTTGGCAAAATGAAAATCACGTTCGTCGTGGGCAGGGACTGCCATCACCGCACCTTCGCCATAACTCATCAGGACGTAGTTGCCGACCCAGACGGGGATGTCGTTTCCGGTGAGGGGGTGGCGAACGGTCAGGCCCGTGTCCATACCCTTCTTTTCCATGGTGGCCATGTCGGCTTCGGCCGTGCCGCTTTGCTCGCACTCCCGGATGAAGTCGACCAGGTCTGGACGGTGGCGAGCTGCATGAGCGGCCAGGGGGTGCTCCGGGGCGACCACGCAGAAGGTGACTCCCATGATGGTGTCAGCGCGGGTGGTGTAGACCCAAAGTTTTCCCTCTTCCCCTTCCAGCGTGTAGGGGAAGGCAAAGCGCACACCATGGCTCTTTCCTATCCAGTTGGCCTGCATGGTGCGAACCTGCTCGGGCCAGCCGTCCAAGGTATCGAGTTCTGCGAGGAGCTCCTCCGCGTAGGCCGTGATGCGCATGAACCACTGCGAAATCTCCTTGCGGACGACGGGCGTGTCGCAACGCCAGCAGCAGCCTTCGATCACTTGCTCATTAGCCAGTACGGTATGGTCGTGGGGGCACCAGTTGACCGGAGCGGTCTTTTTATAGACCAGTCCCTTCTCAAGCAGTTTTAGAAAAAACCATTGTTCCCAGCGGTAATATTCTGGCGAACAGGTGGCAAGTTCACGTTGCCAGTCATAGCCAAACCCAAGCTCCTTGAGCTGGCGCTTCATGTAGGCAATGTTTTCGTAAGTCCAGTCAGCCGGGTGAACGCCTTTACCCATGGCGGCGTTTTCAGCAGGAAGGCCAAAGGCATCCCAGCCCATGGGCTGGAGCACGTTTTTGCCGAGCATGCGCTGGTAGCGTGCCATGACGTCGCCAATGGTGTAGTTCCGGACATGGCCCATGTGCAGCCGGCCACTGGGATAGGGGAACATCGACAGGCAGTAGTACTTCTCCCGGGAGGGATCCTCGACCGCCCGGAAGACGCCTTTGTCTTCCCAAAGCTGCTGGGTTTTGGCTTCGATGATGGCGGGTTGGTAATTCTCTTCCATGGGGAGGGCTATCGTCGGTAAATCCCGAAGGATACTAGAGGGGGATGGGTGCCGCAATTCAAAGCAGGCCGGGGTGTTGAACCCCCCGTGTAACGGCCCCTCCGGGATGCTGATCTGATAGACTTTGCGTTATTTTCTTCAGGGTTTTCAGTAGTGCCCCAAATCGTTCGGATCGCGACCCGCAAGAGCCCGTTGGCCCTATGGCAGGCCGAACACGTGGCTCGCCGTCTGGAAAGTCTCCATCCTGGGCTTCAGGTGGAGCTGGTCAAGATGGTGACGCGTGGCGACCAGATTCTGGATGCGCCGCTGGCGAAAGTGGGTGGAAAAGGCCTTTTCGTCAAGGAATTGGAGCACGGCCTCCTTGCCGGTGACGCGGATATGGCGGTTCACTCGATGAAGGATGTTCCTGCGGATTTTCCGGAGGGCCTTTACCTTCCGGTCATTCTGGAGCGAGAAGATCCCCGGGATGCCCTGGTTTCACTGAAATTCCCTTCGCTGGATGCCTTGCCGGCCGATGCCCGCATCGGAACCTCGAGCCTCAGGCGGCAGGCTCAGATCAGACAACGACTCCCCCATGCGCGCATCACGGCCCTCCGCGGCAATGTCGGCACACGACTAGAGAAACTCGAAACCGAGGGCCTCGATGCCATCATTCTGGCGGCAGCCGGCCTGAAGCGGCTGGGCCTTGGGCATCGCATGACTGAAGCGTTGGGGACCACGGTCTCGCTTCCTGCGGTAGGGCAAGGCGCAATCGGTATCGAGTGCCGGGTGGGAGACTGTGTGATTGAGGATCTGATTCGGCCACTGCATCATCGAGATACCGCAGATTGCGTTTTTGCTGAACGAGCTTTCAACGCGCGCCTTGACGGCGGCTGCCAGGTTCCGATTGCAGGTCACGCCGAACTTCGGCCCGAAGGGCTCCTGCTGACCGGCATCGTGGCGGATCCGGAGGGTGGCAGTTTCGTGATGGATCAGATTCAGGGCGATCAGGCCGAAGCCGTTGAATTGGGACGCAGACTCGCTGAGCAGCTTTTGGCTGCCGGGGCTGACCGTATTCTCGAAAAGGTCCTCGCAAACGCATGACGACTTCCTTCCAGCCCCCCCTGAGCGGATACCGCCTTTTGGTGACCCGTCCCGCCGGACAGGCGGACGGCTTGGCTGGTCTTCTCCATGAAGCGGGCGCCGAGGTGATTCTGGCGCCTCTATTGACCATTGAAGCGCCGGAGCCAGGGTCGCCTGGGCCCGAATTCCTCAACCAGTTGGGCGCGTGGGACTGGATCATCTTCATCAGTGCCAATGCGGTCCGTTGGTCGCTAACCCAACCGGCTTGGACCTCTTATCTGGCCCAAGGCACGCGCATTGCTGCGGTTGGCGATGCGACGCGGGACGCGCTTGAATCCAACGGGATCCGGGTGGAGCTGGTTCCTTCGACCTTCAGCAGTGAAGGCCTTTTGGAGGATCCGCGTTTGCTGTCCGTAGAGGGTCAGCGAATCCTGATTGTCCGAGGCGAAGGCGGGCGTGAACTCCTGCGGGAGACGCTGGAGGCGAGAGGCGCAGAGGTCGCTGTCGCTGAACTTTATCGTCGCGTTCCGGTGCCTCTGGAGACTCTGGAGTATCAGCTTCAATCGACGGGAGCTGGCGGGTTTGATGGCATCGTTGTGACCAGTGGCGAAGCTCTGGCCCAACTGACGGCGCTCTGGCAGCGTCCGGCGTTTTCCGCTGAGCCGCGTCCTCTTTTGCTGGTGCCGGGCCCAAGGCTTGTTGGTTTGGCCCACGAATGGGGCTGGAGCCGGGTGCTGGAAGCTGAATCTGCCGGAGATGAGTCGTTGGCGCAGGCGATGCGTCAATACGCGCACGCCCAAAGAACCGGTCAGACCGCTTTCCACTTGCGGGAAGTCCCGATCACCGGGTCGCCTGATGCCCCGTTGAATGATCCCTCGCCCCGCGTTGAGGGTGACCGGCCTGCAGAGCCTGAAATCAACGCCCCGTTGCCGAACCTCGAGCCCGAACTTCAAGGGCCTGAACCTGATCCGATTGAGGAAATGCCAGTGAGTGAGCCAGAGATTGAAACGGCAGCTGCCGCCCCCGAGGAAACACCGGCGATGAAATCCCCAGCCCCAGAGTCGGTCCCCGATCCCAAGTCTGGCAAGGGGAAAAAGGACAAGAAGGCAGAGCGTGAGCCAAAGCCTCCAAGGTCCGGGGGTTTCGCTTGGATGGGCTATGTTCTTTTGTTTGGCACCCTCATCCTGGTCGGGGGCGGCTGGTTTGTGCTTCAGGAATTGCGTTCACGCCAGGAGGGTTTGGGGGGGCAGATTTCGGACAAGAGCCAGCAAGTTCAGGAAGTGACCCATCAGCTCACGGCAACCCAGACGGAAATCGCTAGCCTCCATGCCCAAATTGCGAGCTTGCAGAGCCAGGCCGCGACCGACGATGCCAAGATCGAACGGCTTCTGGCCGAACACGGCGAGCAGCTGGACGTGAAACTGGACGCTACCCGCAGTGACCTGGCGCAGGCGATTCAGCAGATCCAAAGTCAGCTCAACAAGACTCGCGGCGATCTTTTGGTCACTGATGCGGAATACCTTCTGGGTGTTGCGAACCAGAAACTGAATCTGATCGGTGACGTGAAATCGGTGCTGGCCGCCATGGAAGCTGCCGATCAGCGACTCCATGAAAGCGGTGATCCGGCCGTATTCAAGGTGAGAGAGGTGCTTGCCGGCGAAATGGCTTCATTGCGAAAGGTCGAAGGCCTGGATATCGTCGGCATCTCTGCGGAGCTGATTGCCCTTGAAAAGAAGGTCACCTTGCTACCGACCCATCTTCCCCATGCGGGCACCATCAAACAGCACGAGGCCCAGAAAGCCGATGAGAAAGCTCATGCCGGCCCCCAGGATCCGGATGCTGATGCGGTCGACCATGCCATCCAGGGGATCAAGGAGCTGGTCACAGTTCGTCGCATCGATCGCGGGGTGGATGCGCTTCTGACCCCCGAACAGGTGCATACCCTGCAGCAGATCCTGATCCTGAAACTCGAAACGACTCGGGCGGCATTGCTCCGGAACGATGAACGGCTCTACGGGGACAGTCTGAAGGATGCGACCGGATGGATCGAGGAGCACTTCGATGTCAATCAGGAGTCAACTCGGGAGACCCTAAAAGACATCGCAAAACTTCGCGATCAATCCCTGAATGTGGCCTATCCGGACATCAGCAAGTCGTTGGTTATGCTCCAGAACATCGAGAAGCTGCGCCTTGAGGCTGAAGATCAGATCCTTAAGAAGCGGGATACGGCCTCTGCGGCCCGCGCCGAGCCTCCCAAGGCGGCTCCGAATCCGGCTCCTGCTGCTCCGGTGGAGACAGCGCCGGTGTCCGCCACGCCAGGTAAGCCGGTAAAAAATGCCAAGGACAAGGAACCAGCCAAGGCCAAGCCCGGCGAGGCAGGCAAAGCACCTGAGTCCCCCCCGAGTCCGGAGGTCAAGCCTGCCGAGGCGGCCAAGGCAGAAAGTCCTGCGGCTGAGCCTTCGACCCCACCAGCGGCACCTCAGCCCAAACCGGCAGATGCTTCGGGTGAACGCCTATGAGGCGCCGGATTGTTTTTTCGCTGGCCGCGTTCTTCCTGATTCTCGGGATTGTGGTCGGAATCTATCAGCATCTTTCGGCATCGGGGCAGGCAGGCTACGTCATTATCGGCCTGGGTGACTGGGTGCTTGAGACTTCGCTCTATGTGATCATGATGTTCGTTGCGGTGCTCTTTGTGAGCCTGAACCTCGGTTTTTTCTTCACCTGGCGCGCGGCGCGGCTTCCAGAGACGATCAAGCGACGAAATCTGGCCCAAAGGATGAAGCGTTCGGAAGAAGCCCTAACTCAAGGGTATATCGAGACGATCGAGGGCAAATGGGAGCGGGCGGAGCGGACCTTGATTCGGCATGCCTCTGATAGCACGCTTCCGCTGATCAATTATCTGGTTGCAGCCCGAGCTGCGCACATTCGGGGTGCCCCAGAGCAGCGCGAGGACTACCTGGCCCGCGCGCGTAAGGAAACCGCTCAAGTGGATCTTGCGGTGCATCTTCTCAGAGCGGATCTCCTTCTGGAAACGCATGAAGATCAGGAAGCGCTGGAATACCTCAACGAGATTAACCGGACGCACGCGAACCACCCGCTGGTGCTTCGGATGCTGCGAGAAGGTTATGAGCGGACACGGGATGAAGAGGCATTGCATTACCTGATTCCTTCATTACGTGAAGCCAAACTCTATCCTGAAGCGGATTTGCGGGCGTTGGAAGTCAGGGTCTACCGGACCTTGCTCGAGAAACGTGCGGTAACCCGGGATCCCTCTCTCATCCGAGAGGTGTGGCGTTGGGTTCCACAGCATGTCCAAATTCAAGATGAGGTGGTTGGCGTTTATTGTCGCGGTATGATTGATGCGGGTGTCGGCATGGAAGTCGAGGAGCCGTTGCGTCTTGCGCTGGGGCGGGAATGGACCCCTGAGATGCTGGAACTCTATGGGCGGATTGAAGCCGAAGATCCCCAGAAACAGTTGCAACATGTTCAGGAGTGGCTGGGGCCTCATCGAGAGGATGCTGCGCTTTTCGCTCTCCTGGCCCGACTTGCAGTCAAGGCGGGTCAGGAAGCGCGTGCGATTGAATTTGCAAGAACCAGTCTGAGTCTGAAGCCGCTGCCCGAAGCACTCAAGATCCTGGGCGATGTTCTTTATCAACGTCGTGATGAGGTCGGAGCCAGCCGCCTTTACCGGCAGGGTCTGAGGTTGGCTCATGGCGAAGCCTTTGAACCGGAGGGGGTCGAGAGAGCGCTTGAGCTCCTCGTGCCTCCTTCGGCGGGGATTCTGGAGCCGGAAGGTCATCCGGGCTAGTTTATCCGTTTCCCTGAGATAAGGACCCTGGACGTGTCTAGCAGCGTGCTCCGTATCGAGGGCTTGGCCAAAAAGTTCAACCGCTCCCCCAGTCGGGCACTGAAAAACGGCCTGCTGGATTTTGGGACTCGCCTGCTCGGAAGAGCCGAGACGCCCCGGTTGCGAGAGGCAGAATTCTGGGCGCTACGGGATGTGGCTCTGGAGGCCCGCCGTGGGGAGTGCATCGGGGTGATCGGACCCAACGGGGCGGGAAAGAGCACACTGCTTCGCATCATCAATGGTGATATTCGGCCGGATGCCGGGAAGGTGTTCCGTCGGGGGAGCATTACCCCTCTAATAAGGCTAGGCGGGGGCCTTCAACCCCTGCTGACCGGTCGAGAGAATATCTATACCAAATGCCAGGAATTTGGGTTTGATACCCAAAAAACCGATGCCCTGGTGGAGCCGATTGTGGCCTTCTCCGGGCTTCGTGATCTGCTGGATACCCCCGTTCGTCAGTATTCGGACGGCATGTATGCTCGCCTCGAATTTGCCATCGCAACGGCCGTTCCGATGGATTTATTGTTGATTGATGAAGTGCTCGCCGTGGGCGATATGGCTTTCCAGATGCGTTGTCTTGAACGCCTGGCCGAACTGAAAGCGGCGGGGACGACCGTTCTCTTTGTATCCCATTCGGAAATGAACGTGCGGCAGATTGCCGATCGTTGCCTTTTGCTTTTTGAGGGCGAGTCGCTGGGTGTCGGTGAGACGGATGCCATGTTCAGACGCTACTACGAGGCGACGGGATTTCTGGATCGAAATCTCAAGCCCATGGGGATCGCCCCTGATATGCCGGTGGACTTCGATACGACGGGGCTACTGGCCGGGGTAACGTTGATGGGGGCTGGGGAGGGCGTCGCCCGGATCGCCAGCGGCTCGGCGCTTCGTTTCCATCTTGACCTGCGGTCGGTGGCGCTAAATCAGGTGCTGGTGCTCCAGTGCTGGAGTCCTTCAGGGGTTCTCTTGGCCTCTGCAGAGGCTGAACTGGCGGCTGGAGGAATGGGCCGCTGGGAATTTGAGATCCCTCAGCTGGGATTGGCGGCGGGCCGGTATCGGCTGGCCTGCGGGATTCGGGGGACAGAAGGCTGGTTAGGGTATTCAAGCCAGATCGCCGAATTGGCAGTCAGTGAAGACGGCCTCAGCGCAGAACGGGGGCTGTTTCGCCTTGAAGCGAAACTAACCCCCGCGCCGTAATTACTTTTTCTTGCCCGATTCCTGGGCGATCAGCGCGTTCGTGATCTCGATCATGCGAGAGAAGGACTTCGACTTTCCTGGGCTGACGACAAACTTGCCGTTGACCACGATGGAGGGGGTTCCGGTAATGCCATATTTGGCGCCGATGATGGCGGCAACTCGCATCTTCGAGTCGACAGCGAAAGATTTGTAGGCCTGATGAAAGGCCGCCTCGTCGACGCCATGTGCCACGAAAAACTTGGCCTGATCCTCCTCGGTCATAAGCTTCTCCTTCTTGTGCTGAATGGCATCAAAGAAGTCGGCATGTAATTTGTCCTCAACGCCCAGAGCTTCGGCGGTGTAAAACGCCTTCGCATGGGCGGCCCACTGCTCGTTGAAAACTGCCGGTTGGCGAATGAACTGAACGTTCTGAGGCTTGGTCTTGAGCCAAGCATTGAGGTCGGGTTCAAAATCAAGACAGTGGGGGCAGCCGTACCAGAAAAACTCCAGCACTTCGACCTTCTTGGGATCCTGCGTGGGCTGAGGAGGATTAACGAGATCGTAGTCGGTCCCAGCCTTAAATTCTTCGGCTATTACAGGGGTCTGAAACCCGATCAGGCTCAGTGCGATCAATGAAAGAAAGCCAGTCAGCAACTTGGTCATGGTCATGTCCTTTTGAAACGTTCGAGATTCGGGGCCTTATTTGAGGGTCGAGGCGTAGTCCGATACGGCAGCAATTTCTTCATCACTCATGTGTTTGGCCACCTTGCGCATCATTTCATTGCTGTCGTTAGCGCGTTCGCCACTCCTGAAGTCGTGCAGGGTTTTTTCGAGGTACGCGGCGTATTGACCATGCAATGAGGGGAAGCCGGCAGAGGGATTGCCCCGGCCCTTCGGACCATGACAACCGGTACAGGCAGGAACACCCGTTGCAAGATTGCCGGCTTTGTAGAGTTTTTCGCCCGCCTGATTGGGCGCCGCCTCTTCAGTGGTGATTTTCTTGCTGGTGTAGAAGGCAGCCAGATCAAGAACGTCCTCGTCGGTCAGGGGCTCTGCCATGGCGTTCATGGTGGGCTCAACCCGTTTTTGGGAACGAAAATCATGCAACTGTTTGATCAGGAAACTGGCATGCTGGCCGGCAAGTTTTGGAAAGATGGGAGCGGCGGCATTGCCATCGTCACCATGGCAGCCGGCACACAAGGCCGCCTTTTCTTCACCCGCTTCCGGGTTGCCGGCAGCCAGCGACAAGGAAGCCGAACCCAACAAAGCGATGGTGACGAGGCACTTCATAATGCGCATTCCAGATTCCTCAGTATTCTTGTTTGATTGCAGGGGTATCGGCGAGGCTATCGCGAATTGGAGGTAGACTCTACGCCGAGAGGCGGGTCCCCCGCCGAGTCGCAAAAGTATACAAGATTGTCCCCCGGCAAGAACCCGGGGAGTGGTGTCAACCTTCGAGGTCCCCCGTGTTGAATCCCCTTTATCATCAGGCCCAGTTTCTGACCAGCGCACCACGGGTGGAGAATGC
>Ga0007859_1000343_pt1 | contig 13261 bp, 15 predicted proteins | sample CryBogCBH27Jul07_FD_71222 | JGI IMG/M metagenome (GOLD analysis project Ga0007859, IMG submission 71222) | Freshwater microbial communities from Crystal Bog, Wisconsin, USA - CBH27Jul07 | ecosystem: Environmental > Aquatic > Freshwater > Lake | place: Crystal Bog, Wisconsin, USA | collected...
AGGAGGAGGGTGACGGGAAGATCAGCGCGGAACGGACGCCACTTCAGATGCAGCGCGGCCTCGAAGATCAGCGGCGGCAGCAGGATGGTGTAGACGAGGTCCGGCGCGACCGTCAGGCTGATCGACTTGCCGAACAGGGCCAGGACTGCGCCCGCCGCCACCAGTCCGACGCTGAAGGGCAGCTTCAGCCGACGCGACACGATGGCCACGACGCAGGCGACGATCAGGATGAGCCCCAGCAGGCTGGCTGACATGTCGCGCGCCCTTGCTCGTCAGGTCCAGAAGGCGATGCGGCGCAGGGGCCGCCAGCGGACGGTGAGTTCCGCAAGGCCAAGGCCTGAAAAGGTGACGATGAGCTGGGCGATCAGGTCGCCAAGGCGCATCTGGCCGTTGAGGTCGCCCAGCGGAAAGGTCGCCACGAACCAGGCCAGCATCAGGTTGTTGCCCGCATGTACGCCGATGCCGAACTCCAGCCCTCCGGTGCGCAACGCGATGACCCCAAGGCACACCCCGGACGCAAACAGGGCGACGTTGCGTAAAGGGTCCCGGTCGAGATGAATGAAGGCGAACAGAACCGCATTGAGGGCGAGGACGATCAGAAGCTTGCGGGTGAAGGCCGCCGTCTGCTGCAGCAGCCAGCCGCGCAGGATCACCTCCTCCGCCGCCGCCGCCGCCAGCAGCGCCACCGTCGAGACAACCAGATAGACCGCGCGGACGTGTAGCGGCTCGTCGGCGCGGAACAGCGGCGGGCTCTTCGGGAAGCCATTGGCGAGGCCGCCCACCACCATCATAAGGCCGGTCGCGGCGCAGTACATGACAAGGCCCGCCAGCAGCATCCTCCAGCGGAACTTATGCGCAGCGGTGAACCACGTCAGCGCCGGGCGCTGCATCAGCCAGCGGCCGATCAGGGGCGTGGAGATGGCGAACCCCGCCGGGCCCGCCGCGATCAGCAGTAATCGCCGCGCCTCTCCCATCAGGCCGAGATTGGGCGCCACCTGATCGGCGCGGACCCGCCCCAGCGGCGCGGCGCGCAGGCCGTAGGCGGTGGTGGGAAAGAGGCGGCTCAGTTCGTCGGAAAAGCTCATGGCCGTGAAGTAGAGCACGGCGCCGATCAAAAGGCCCACGCTCGACCACAGCACCGGAAACGCCAGCACCCGCCACAGCTCACGATCCTTCGAGCCCGTTCTGGCCAGAAAGGACGGGGTCGGCGCGCGGGTCTGCCAAAGATCAATGCCCATGGCGGGAAGTGTTTTCCGATCTCACTAACCCTTGTAACTGACCGATGGTGTAGACCGTGAAAAGATGGATTGTCAGACCTGATGCGAATTGTGAGCGGAAAGTTTCGCGGGAGCGCGCTGCAGACCCCCGAGGGGCCGACGACGCGGCCGACATCGGACCGTGCGCGACAGGCGGTGTTCAATATTCTCGAGCACGCCGCCTTCGCGCCGGAGCTTGACGGCGCACGCGTGCTGGACCTGTTCGCAGGGTCGGGCGCGCTGGGGCTAGAGGCTCTGTCGCGGGGCGCGTCCTTCTGCCTGTTCGTGGAGACCGATGATCAGGCCAGAGGCGCGATTCGCGACAATATCGAGGTCTTGAACCTCTTCGGCCAGACGCGGATTCATCGCCGCGACGCGACGGACCTCGGTCCCCGCCCGTCCAGCGCCGGCGCGCCGTTTGACCTCGCCTTTCTCGACCCCCCCTATCGCAAGGGGCTCGCCGAGCGGGCCATGCAGGAGATCGCCAAGCACGAGTGGGTTGCCGACGGCGCCCTCCTGGTGGTGGAGCGCGCGGCGGACGAGCCGCCCCTGTCGGTTCCGGGCTTCGAGGTTCTCGACGAACGGCGCTATGGCGCGGCGAAGGTTGCGTTCGCTCGGCGGCGGGCGGAAACTGCGGGTTGAATTTCGATCCCCACAAAATGAACAGAATTCATTCTAGCGAATTATCATAATAGAGGCCAAAATGAAATAATCATGCGACGGATTTCGCGTTAATGCGCGGTTCATGTTGAGACTTATATTTGAGTCACACTGAATTAAAACTCAGTCATCAACCGCAGGGAAATTCACCATGTCGCGTCAACTCAAAATGATCGCAGCTTCGGCCGCACTGTGCCTCGCCTTCGGCGGCGTCGCCATGGCGCAGCCCGCCCCCGGAACCGGCCATGCGCGGGCGGAACGGCCGGACGGCCCCGAACTCTCGATCCGCTCCGAACGCGCCGCTCACCCGCGTATTGTCCGCGCCATCAAGGTCCTGCAGGACGCCCAGGCGGATCTGCAAGCCGCTCCGCATGACTTCGGCGGCAACAAGGGCAAGGCCATGGCCGACATTCAGGCGTCGATCCACTCGCTGAAGAAGGCCCTTTACTACCGTCTGAAGATGGACGACGCCGCCATCGACCGGGCGCAGTGATATGACTCCGGAAGAACGCCAAAGGCGCGGAGGCCTGATCGGCGGCCTCACCGGGGTGTTTGTCTCCCTCGGACTCATCGCTTGGATGATGTTGACGATCCATCATTGACCGCCAAGCCTCTCACCACCCGGAAATATCCGCAACAAGGCGGGGCGGCGAGCAGTCGTCGCCTCGCCTTTATCTCTCACCGATAGACCTGGGATCTCAACTGATCCCGCACCGTCTTTCAATTCTGTTTTAGCTAAAACGACTTCTGGCGATTCATAAAAATATAGATCCAGATCTACTGAAACAAAGGCCGATCTCTAAATGTATTCACCCCTGATAATGATCATGAAATAGGTCTCGAAAGGACCCGAAATGGTAAATCGATTGGGCCGGATATTGTCCGCGCTCCTCACTCTGTTCGCCTGTTCTGTCGGCCCGGCGGCTCACGGTCAGGACTTCGATGGTCCCATGGCGAGGCGTGACATCCTTGAGTATAATATCCTGCCTTCGGACGCCGACCCCGGCATCACCCGCTTCAATGAGACAAATGTCGTCCTGTTCAATCGCGCGGCCGGCCCGCAGGCCCCGCTCGTGGTCTTCTTACCTGGAACGGGGGGCGCTCCAAAGTTCACAGAGTTCCTGTCTCATGTTGTGGCGGACCTCGGTTACAATGTGATCGGTCTTGAATACAACAGCCTGCCTTTTGGAAATCAGGTGTGCTGGAAAGTTGCCGCCCCCGAATGCCTCGCAAAGTTTCGGGAAAAACGAACCTTCGGCACGAACGTCACCGACCTGATTGACGACACGCCTGAGGAGTCAATCCGCACGCGCCTCGTCAAACTGCTGCAGTACCTCGACCGCCACCATCCGGAGCAGGGCTGGAGCGCCTATCTTCGCGACGGCGAGCCCCGCTGGGATCGGCTGGTTGTGTCCGGCCTGTCGCAGGGCGCCGGAATGGCGGCCTATATCGCCAAGCTGAAGCGGGTGGAGCGGGTCGTGCTGTTCTCCAGTCCCTGGGACACCGTGCAGGCGACAAAACAGCCTTCACCCTGGCTCTACACTGAAAGCAAAACGCCACTGGAGCACTGGTTCGCCGAATACCACGCCCGGGAAAACACAGTGGACATGATCGTGCCGGCGTATAAGGCGCTGGCGATCCCCCAGAACCATATTCTGGTGTTCAATCTCGACATGCCCCCCGGCCGGAACGGGGGTGACAATCCCTTTCACGGCAGCACGGTGCACCTCAGGGGCTACATCCCGCGCTGGCGGTTCATGTTCGGCCATCCCTGCCCGGGGCCCGACCATGAAGAGATCCTGCAACACGCGTGCTCATTCTAACACTGCGCCCTCAGCCCAGCAGCCGTTCCTTGTAGAACCCGATCAGCTCATCCGCCGCCAGCTTCGTGGGCTCGCCGGGGGCGTCGATCAGGTCGCCCGTGAACACAGAGTGCGGCGGACGGCCCAGGGACTTCATGCCCTTTGGATTGCCGGCGCTGTCGGGCAGCACGACGGGGAGGAAGCCGTCGCCCAGGAGGCGGCTCAAGGTGTCGAAGCGCGGCTGGCGGCACAGGGCGTCGCCCTCGAACTTCCAGGCGCGGACCTTCAGGCCCTCTTCGGCAATGCGGGCCTTCACCGTCGCGATTTCTTCCGGCGTCGCGTCGATGCCGTCGCGCTGGAGCGGCGGCATGGAGGGCTGGCTCAGCACGGGCGCCATCACGCTGGGCTCCACCGCCATGTTCAGCGCAAAGCCGCCGGTCAGGCACATGCCGATCACGCCCACGCCCCGGCCGCCGCATTCGGCATGCAGCTCGCGTGCGAGAGGCTTTAGCCAGTCGACGATCGGGCTCGACTGATCCTTGGCGAAAAGTGTGAACTCCCGCGACACGCACAGGGACAGCATGCGGACGAGGCTCGTCTTCTCGACATTGCTTGCGTCCGGGCGACCTACGAGGATCGGGGCGTAGACGCGAAAGCCGGCATCCCGGATCCAGCGGCAAAGCCTTGCGAGAGAGGGCGTGAAACCGAACACCTCGTGGATCACGATGACCGCGGGTCCGGTATCTCCCGAGCACATGACTGTCTTGGTCACCCCATTGTAAGTGAACTTGCGGCGCATAAAATCAGAGCTGTCGCGGGTCAAAGCGTCGGCCAAGGCTTGCTCTCCTCTACGCACATCTCGACGGATGCACGGTTTATCGTTCATAGAACGCTGATGAAATTCCTCGACCAGTGCAAGATCTACATTCGATCCGGCGACGGCGGCGCGGGCTCCGTGTCCTTCCGTCGGGAAAAGTTCATTGAATACGGCGGCCCCGATGGCGGAGACGGGGGACGCGGCGGCGACGTGTGGGTGGAGGCGGTCGAAGGCCTGAACACCCTGATCGACTATCGCTACCAGCAGCACTTCAAGGCCGAGACCGGCGTGCACGGCATGGGACGCCAGCGCCACGGGGCCGCAGGCGCCGATGCGGTGATGCGCGTGCCGGTGGGGACCGAGGTGCTGGACGAGGACCGCGAGACGCTGATCTGCGACCTTGACCGTCCAGGCATGCGGGTGCGCCTCGCCCGCGGCGGCAATGGCGGTCACGGCAATGTCCACTTCAAGGGCCCGGTCAATCAGGCCCCGTACTTCGCCATGCCCGGGCAGAAGGGCGAGGAGAAGTGGATCTGGCTGCGGCTGAAGCTGATCGCGGACGCAGGGCTCGTCGGCCTGCCGAATGCGGGCAAGTCGACCTTTCTCGCTGCGGTGTCCGCCGCCAAGCCGAAGATCGCCGACTATCCCTTCACCACCCTCACCCCCAATCTCGGCGTGGTGGATCTCTCCGAGCAGGAGCGCTTTGTCCTTGCCGACATCCCCGGCCTGATCGAAGGCGCGAGCGAAGGGGCGGGGCTGGGCGTACGGTTCCTGGGGCATATCGAGCGCTGTGCGACCCTGATCCATCTCGTCGACGCAACCCAGGACGACGTGACCGAGGCCTACCGCACCGTGCGCGGGGAGCTTGTCGCCTATGGCTGCGGGCTGGAGGACAAGGCCGAAATCCTCGCGCTGAACAAGGTCGACGCGCTGGATGAGGAGACGCGCGCGGAGAAGCTGGCCGAGCTGACCCGCGCCGCCGGTCGCGCGCCGATGGTGATCTCCGGCGTCTCGGGCGAGGGGGTGCGCGCGCTGCTGCGCCAGACCTTCAAGGATATCAAGACGCAGCGGGAAGCCGAACGCACCGACTTCTCGACGCCCCCCGCCTGGTCCCCGCCGGACTGACGGGGCATGAAGCGCGAGCCCTTGAAGTGGGGCGCGCCGGCGCGGCGTGTTCCGGTGTGCGGCAGGCCGGGCGGGCTTCGGCTGGGCTTCACCCTTGCGCGCGGCATGAAGGTCGGGTTGTTCGGCGGCTCGTTCAATCCCGCGCATGACGGCCACCAGCACGTCGCCGCGACGGCGCTGCAGAGGCTGGGCCTCGACCGGCTGATCTGGCTGGTCTCTCCGCAGAACCCGCTGAAGTCCTCGAAGGACACCATGTCGCTGGAAGGCCGCATGGCCAGCGCGCAACGCTTCGTCGGGCGCCGCGAGATCATCAGCGACGCCGAACAGCGCCTGGGCGTGGTCTACACCCTCGACACCCTGCGGATCCTCAAAGCCCGCTATCCCGGCGTGCGGTTTGTCTGGATCATGGGGTCGGACAATCTTGCGGGCTTTCATCGCTGGCGGGGGTGGACGGACGTGCTGCGCCTCGCCCCCATCGCGGTCGTCTCACGACCCGGCGCCTTGCTGCAGAGCCGCCTCGGACCCGCCGCGCGGCGCTTTCCGCATGGGCGCCTCCCCTCCCGTCAAGCGCCGCTTCTGCCGGGCGCCAAGGCGCCGGCCTGGATGTTCCTGCGGGGGCCTCTGAACGCGATGAGCTCCACCGCCATCCGCGCAGCGCGGACCAGGGTCTAGACGCCGGGACGGGGGCGCCTTTTCCGGGCACGCGCATCGGTCTATAGAGCCCCGCAGTCGTGCGCCGGCGGATCGTTCTGCGGCGCGCTCCCCGATGTTCCGCGAACGAAAAGGCCCCCTTCATGTCCAAGATCAAAGTCGCCAATCCTGTGGTCGATCTCGACGGCGACGAGATGACACGGATCATCTGGAAGCTGATCAAGGACAAGCTGATCTTCCCCTATCTCGACCTCACCCTCGACTATTACGACCTCGGCGTTGAGCATCGCGATGCGACGGCGGACAAAGTGACCGTCGACAGCGCCCACGCCATCCAGAAGTACGGCGTCGGCGTGAAGTGCGCGACCATCACGCCGGACGAAGCCCGGGTGAAGGAGTTCAACCTCACCAAGATGTGGAAGTCGCCCAACGGCACGATCCGCAACATCCTGGGCGGCGTGATCTTCCGCGAGCCGATCATCTGCAAGAACGTGCCGCGCCTCGTCCCCGGCTGGACCCAGCCGATCGTCGTCGGCCGTCACGCTTTCGGAGACCAGTACAAGGCCACCGACTTCGTGGTGCCCGGCAAGGGCAAGCTCACCATCAAGTTCGTCGGCGAGGACGGCCAGGTGATCGAGCATGAGGTGTTCGACTACCCGGGTTCGGGCGTCGCCATGGCGATGTACAACCTCGATGACTCGATCAAGGACTTCGCCCGCGCCTCGATGGCCTACGGCCTCGACCGCAAGTTCCCGGTCTATCTCTCGACCAAGAACACCATCCTCAAGGCCTATGACGGCCGATTCAAGGACATCTTCGAGGCCGTGTTCCAGGCCGAATTCGCCGACAAGTTCAAGGCGGCCGGCATCACCTACGAGCACCGCCTGATCGACGACATGGTCGCCTCGGCGCTGAAGTGGTCCGGCGGCTTCGTCTGGGCCTGCAAGAACTACGACGGCGACGTGCAGTCCGACACGGTGGCGCAGGGCTACGGCTCGCTGGGCCTGATGACCTCGGTGCTGCTCACCCCGGACGGCAAGACCATGGAGGCCGAGGCCGCCCACGGCACCGTGACCCGCCACTATCGCCAGCACCAGCGCGGCGAGCAGACCTCCACCAACTCCGTCGCCTCGATCTTCGCCTGGTCGCGGGGCCTGAAGCATCGCGCCAAGCTCGATGACAACGCCGAGCTCGCACGGTTTGCAGACCTCCTCGAAAAGGTCACCGTCGACACGGTCGAAGCCGGTTCCATGACCAAGGACCTCGCCCTCCTCGTCGGCGATCACCAGAGCTGGCTGACCACCGAGGGCTTCCTCGACAAGGTGTCCCAGAACCTCGACAAGGCCATGGGCTGACCCAAAAGCCGCAGGGGGCGTCCATCATGGGCGCCCCTCAGCGCTTGCGCCTCATACCTGCGTGACTTTGTCTGCGTGAGCGGGCATGGTTAACGAGAGTTGAACGGGGGCGGAACTCAACAGTCATGCGGCGTATTGCAATCGGCGTTTGCGCGCTACTCCTCGTCCTGATCGGGATCTATCTCGGCGGGCCCTATTACAGCCTGTGGCGGCTGGTTCAGGCCGCAAGGGCGCACGATGTGAAGGTTGTCGCGCAGATGGTGGATTTCCCCGCCGTTCGCGCGAGCCTCAAGCCCCAGCTCAGCGCCGCCCTGCAGGCGCAGCTCGAGCGGCAAAAGCCCAAGCCTACCAACCTCCTGGAACAGATCGGCGCGGCCATCGCCCCGGTGTTCGTCGGCAACGCCGTGGACAGCGTGATCACCCCGGACGGCGTCGCGATCATGCTGCGGACCGCGCGGGCCCCGACGCCCACCAGCGCGCTGGTCAAGGCGACTCCCACAGCCGATGAGTCCGGGGTCGGCGATCCGAAGCTCGTCGACATGGGCTATAACGGCGTCCTGTTCGACCTGGCCCACAAGCGCTTCTTCGACTTCGACCTTGATCAGTTCCACGCCAGCGTGATCAGCCGCAGCCATCCGGAGTACCGGGTGAACCTGATCCTGTTGCGCCACGGCGTGCTCGACTGGAAGGTCGAAGGGCTGGACATCCCGGCCCTCAGCTCCGGCGCCTGAGCTTTCAGGGCTTGACCCGCGCCCAGCACTCCAGCTCCAGATGCGCGCCGCGGGCCAGAGCTGCGGCGCCGAAGGCGCTGCGGGCGGGCAGCCGGTCCGGCTTGAAGTAGGTCACGTAGATCTTGTTGAACTCGCCCCACTGACCCATGTCGGTCAGCATGACCGTGCACTTGAACACGTCGTCATAGGAAAGGCCGTGGGCCTTCAGGGTGGCGCCGATCCCGTCCATCACCGCCTTCGTTTCCGCGGGCACGCCGCCGGGGATCACCCCGCCCTTGTCGTCGCTGGCGAGCGCGCCGGACAGATAGAGCACGTCCCCCACCTGCACCGCTGAGGAGAAGGGCAGCTTCGGGTCCGCATTGGGGAAATAGGCCGCGCCCGGCGCCGCTGCGCTCGCCCACACCGCCGTCGCCGCCAAGATGCCGATCATGTTCCGCTCCCCTGCTCGTGTCGTGGCGACAGTGAGCGTCGGGGGCGCCGTCCCGTCAAACGGAAAATTGCGCCTTCAGGATCCGCTCCAGCCCCTCGGCGTCCACCTGGTCAAAGGCGCTTGTTGTCTCGGCGTCCACGTCGAGCACGGCGATCAGGCGCCCCTCCCGATCCAGCACGGGCAGGACGATCTCGCTCCTGGAGCGGCTGTCGCAGGCGATGTGGCCTGGAAAGGCGTCCACATCCTCCACGATCTGGATCCGCCGCTCCCGCGCCGCGGCGCCGCAGACCCCGCGGCTGAACGCGATGCGCAGGCAGCCCAGAGTGCCCTGATAGGGCCCGACCACCAGCTCTTCGTTCCTGTCCGGGTCCACGACATAGAACCCGACCCAGAAGAAGTGCTCAAAGGCCTGCCGCAGCATGGAGCTGACCGTCGCCATGCGGGCGGTGAGATTGGGCTCGCTCTCCAGCACCGAGGCGATCTCCAGGCCAAGCTCGGCGTAGCGCTGCGCCTTGTCGGCGGACAGGGCGGCGGGGGTGAAGGATTCAGCCATCGGCGGCTCCAGCATGAGAGACGATGCACTTAAGACCTCCGCCCCTGCGCATCCAGCCTCCCCGCTCCGATTTTGACTCCGGTCAATGCAGGATCGGGGCTCTGCATGAAAACTGACGCTCTGGATCAGAACCCACAGCGAGAAAGCGCATGTTCGGAATTGAAAACGGCTGGTACCTGGCGCTGGCCATGGGCGCAGCGGCCACCTTCATGGTGGTGCTGGGCGGCGTTCACATCTGGACGAACCTGCCGAGACGCTGACCGACCCCATCCCCTCATCACCCAACTCAAAAGGCCCGCCCCAGCGATGGGACGGGCCTTCATTTTGAGCTGAAGCGCAGGACGCCTGTCGTCAGCGCTCTCCGGGCGGCTTCCCGTGGAGGGCGACGCTTGCGGTGGGCGCAGCGGTGGTGACGCCGGTGGCGGGCTGCTGCATGGCGAGCGTCGGGTCGCCCGCCGCCTTGGCGATGCACTGACCGGTGTCGGCCATGGCGTGCAGGCCGAGGCAGAACATGTCCTCGTACCAGGGCTTGGCGACGGCGAGGCACTGATAGAGGTTGAGCTTGGACATGTTCAGGCAGAACCCGGCCGAGCTGTCGTTCAGCAGCGTATCGAGGGCCGCGTCATTCTCCTCGCCGCCCTCGCCAAGCGCCGCCAGGGCCGCCAGGGCGAGGCTGCGGGCCACGAACTGCGAGTAAGGCGCCGGCGCCGCATCGGTGGCCGCGCCGCCGGGCAGTTCCGTCTCAACGAATTTGGTCGAGCCAGTCACAGCCTCCGAAAGGCTGGCGACATCTTCCGGAACCGGCGTCATCGGCGCTGCGGACAGGGCCTTTGCGGCGGCGAGGCGGCCGTTGCGATCGGTCACGAAAGACTTCGACCAAGGCTGCTCACGCTGCACGTCATAGGCGGCCATACGGATCTTGCCGCCGAGCTCAGCCATCTTCTGGCCGTGCGCATGCAGCGCCGTCATGATCATGTTGGCCGCCGTGCCCGCCCCGGGCATGCCGGTGATGTAATAGGGATCCGCAATGATCCGGTCAGCGAAGTCCTTGCGCACCCCGCGGTTGGCGGCGTAGACGCGCACGCCCGCCACAAAGGCCGGATCCTGCAGGGCGATGACGGCGGCGTAGGCCACCGCGCCGCGCACGAGCTGCTGCGGCTCATAGGTCTCGGCCTGGGCGAGGCTTTTCTCAATGGCGTCGCCGTTCTGGAAGTGGGCCGTCAGGGCCGAGGTCCGGCGCATGTAGGCGCGATACTCGCTGGCCATGTCGAGAACGCGCGAAGAGAGCACGATCGGCGGCAACTGCGCCGTGTCGACGACCGGAGGCGGGATGTTGTCAGCCCGCGACGCGGCCGCGGGACCTGCGCACACAAAGCTCGCCACCGCCATCAGTGACGCCGTCGCCGTCGCAATGAGCCGGATCATGCCTGGACGACCAAGAGACGTCATACGCCAGCTCCTTACACACACTACTCGCAGACCATCGAGCGTTCGACCTTATCGACCCACCTAGGATACGACGCGGTTAATTCGAAACGTTAATGCGTTGTTAATTAGACATAAGATGATGACACTTCCAAGAGCTGGCGGAGCTAATTTGACATTCTCGGCAAGTGATGTCGCGCCGATTCGCAGACTGAATTCACAAGCTCCCCGCGCCGACCTCAATCGAACAGCTTTGACACCGACTCCTCGTTGGCGATGCGACGGATAGCCTCACCGATGAGCGGGGCCACGGTCACCTGCCGGATTTTGCCGCACGCCTTCACCGTATCAGACGCTTCGATGGAGTCGGTGATCACAAGCTCGTCAAGCACGGAGCGGGTGACACGGTCCGCCGCCGCGCCGGAGAGGACGCCGTGACTGACATAAGCCGACACCTGCTTGGCGCCCTTCGCTTTCAACGCCTCGGCCGCGTTGCAGAGCGTGCCGGCGGAGTCGACGATGTCGTCGAACAGGATGCAGCGGCGGCCCTCGACGTCACCGATGATATTCATCACCTCGCTCTCCCCCGGCGCCGCGCGGCGCTTGTCCACGATGGCGAGATCGGCGTCGAGGCGATCTGCAAGCTGGCGGGCGCGCACCACGCCGCCGACATCGGGGGAAACGATCATGACCGTGTCGCCCGAGCCGCCATGATGCAGGCGGATGTCCTGCGCCATCACCGGAATGGCGACGAGGTTGTCGGTCGGGATGTCGAAGAAGCCCTGAATCTGGCCGGCGTGCAGATCCATGGTCAGCACCCGGTGGGCGCCGGCGCGCACGATCAGATTGGCGACCAGCTTGGCCGAGATGGGCGTACGGCCGCCGGTCTTCCGGTCCTGCCTCGCATAGCCGAAATAGGGCATCACCGCCGTGATCCGCCGCGCCGAGGCCCGCGACAGGGCGTCGATGCAGATCAAGAGCTCCATGAGATTGTCGTTGGCCGGATAGGCGGTCGACTGAATCACGAACACGTCCTCGCCGCGCACGTTCTCGTCGATGGTCACGAACACTTCCATGTCGGCGAAACGGCGGACCTGCGCGCGGGTCAGAGGCGTGTCGAGATAGTCTCCCACCGCCGCAGCCAGGGTCGCGTTCGAATTACCCGCCAGAAGCTTCATGTCGCGATCCCCGTCTGTCCTTGACGGGCGTCCTTTTAGGGTGTGGCCAAGACCTCAGACAAGCATAATCGCCGTTAACAGCCGTCCGTAGTCGGACTCTTGTCGATGCACGGCCCTGCGGTTGGAGAAAAACCGCTCCTCAGCGTAGGTGTCGAGGCGAAGCGCATCGGCCTGGACCACGCCGGCCCGGGCGAGTCGCGACAGCACATAGCCCGTCAGATCGAACCTTCGCTTGTCCTCCGAAGCGCCGGGCTGGAAGAACGCGCCCGACGCCGGATCCTCCGACGTGAAGCGCTCAAGGAACTCGAGGCCCACCTCATAGGAGGCGACGCCGATGCAGGGGCCGACCACCGCGACGATTCGTTCAGTCTTGGCGCCCTCGCCTTCCATCGCCGCGACCGCGGCCTCGACGACGCCCGAAAGCGCGCCCTTCCAGCCCGCATGGACCGCCGCCACCACGCCGCCTTGTGCATCCGCCAGCAGCACCGGGGCGCAGTCGGCGGTCAGGGCGCCGCAGATCAGTCCGGCCTTCGTGGTCACGACCGCGTCGCCCTCCGGCCGCGCGTCGCCAAAGGGCGCGGTCGCCACCTGGGCGATGGCGGAGTGGATCTGATGGCAGGTGAGCAGGTCCTGCTCCTCCCGCCCGAACACCGACGCGGCGCGGCGGCGGTTCTCCGCGACGGCCTGCGGATCGTCCCCTGACCCGCGCCCGACATTCAGCCCCGCATAAAGCCCGGTCGAGACGCCACCCTCCCGCGTGAAGAAGGCGTGGCGCACGCCTGGGAGCGCGGACAGCAGGGCATGTGTCAGAACAGGAGGCGTCATGGTCTAAGGCTCATCGGTCACGGGCATGTCGGCAAGGCCGCTATAGGCGACCAGCACCTTGAACAGCGTACCCATCTGACCAGGATCGGTCAGACGCTCGACCTGACGGCGGAGCGTGTCCGCAAGGTCCGGCCGACTGCGGGCGAGCGCGTCCGATCGCTGGCGAAGGCCGAGCGACTCCAGCCACGCCCCCTGGGTCACGATGGGCGAAATGTCGGCCCCTGCAGCGCGCATGGCGCTCGCCACGCCGGGAAAGTCGACATGAACCGTCAGGTCCGCCGCTCCCGGCGTCTCCAGGGGATCGACGCGCCTGTGGGCGTGCAGGGCCTGAAAGGTGTCGCCGAACTCCGGCGCAGCGCGTCCGTAGTCGATCAGGAGACTTGCGCCTCCCTGCGCGACGAGCCGCTGTGCAATCATGGCGGCGACGGCGGTCTGGGCGGGCGAGGCTTCGAA
>Ga0007859_1000350_pt1 | contig 13151 bp, 16 predicted proteins | sample CryBogCBH27Jul07_FD_71222 | JGI IMG/M metagenome (GOLD analysis project Ga0007859, IMG submission 71222) | Freshwater microbial communities from Crystal Bog, Wisconsin, USA - CBH27Jul07 | ecosystem: Environmental > Aquatic > Freshwater > Lake | place: Crystal Bog, Wisconsin, USA | collected...
CATCATTGAGTTCATCCACTTGCTGCCTCAAGAATACTGGTCTTCAAACACCAAGTTCTTGGTCAGCCCTTTGTTCTTGGCTCAAATTCGCGGTCTAAAAGACAACAACGGCACACCAATTTTTGAACGTATGTCGCCTTTAGTCTATGACGGTATCGTGGGTCAATTGCTTGGCTTTGATGTGGTAGTCAACAAATATGTGGACAGCCCTGACAGCAGCACCAGCACTCCCGGAACGACCAGCTTGTACCCAATGTACTTTGGAGATTGGCAACGTGGTCACACCATCGTTGATCGTTTGAACATGGTTCTGCGCCGCTACGACCAAACCTTGCCTGGCTACATCACCTTCTTCGGTGAAAAACGTCTGGCAACCTCGGTGATGGACCCATACTCCATCATCCGTTATCGCTCAACCGCGACAGCGACCTGATGAGGGAACTGGGGTGGGGATTACCTCACCCCTTTTTTTAATTCACTTGGAAACAACCATGCAGCCCATTCTCAAAGCCATTAAATCCTCGTTAAAAAAACAAGAGCAAGTTACTGTTAATTTGCGCGAAGCCTCGGCGCTTACTGGCTCTGGTTCAGGGGTTGGTGGTCGTGTAATTTATGACGATGTATTTGCGTCTTTACGCTATGCAAACCCGCTGCGGATTGCTGGCTCTCGCGTTGTACCTACCATTGGCTCAGACGAAGCGTTTGTGGTCAAAACAGGTAACGTATCTAACCCAACAAATCCTTGGGGCTATAACTTCACGCCAAACGTGGGTACACCCAACACGGCGACTTCATTTTGGCAATTGCCTGTTCAAACAATTACCGCAACCGTGCCAGTTCGTATTGCTGTTTTAGATGACATTACAAACTTGGGCGACACAATCCTGACAGACGTTGGTTTGGAATTTGGCACTCTTGAAGCCCAATCCATGATGTTCAACAACGACCAAGCTGGCACAACCACAACCGCATACGGCGGCACTTTGGGTTTGCGCGGTTTAAACTCTTATCCAAGCGGGTCAAGCGCTGCGTTTGGTTCAAACGGTTCAGCCATTACCAACGGTTTGCACACAGTTGCAACATTTGCCAGCATCACAGGCAATTCGATTGTTTACAACGATTTGGACAATTTGGTTGCCAAGTTGCCACCTCAATATTATTCATTGCCAACAACTTGTTGGATGATGCACCCATCGACAATCACATACATCCGTGAATTGAAAGACAACAGCAATTTGCCTTTGTTCTTGGATGTAGGTGAAAAAGACGGTGCATTTTTGGGTTCTTTGTTTGGAATTCAAGTTGTTCCAAATCCGTTTATGGATCAAATCGGTTCTGGCAAAACGCCAATCTATTTGGCTGCTTGGGAAAACTTTGTCACCATTGCAGACAATGATGAAATGTCATTCCAATGGTTTGAACAAACTGCTCCCGGATACATGACCCTTTTGGCACAAAAACGTGTCTGCTCAACCATTCGTGACGTTTTCGCTGGTGTTCGTTTGACAACCTGATAGGTACAAAATGCCATTAGACAGTTACACCAATGGACCTTATTTGGGGTCATCACGCAACCCGTTCAGCTATGAAAAAGTTGAGCAGGTTTCGCGTGACTTGACAACCGAATGGCTGACGCTTGACCAAATTACCCAACAGTTAAATTTATTTGGCGATGAAAGCCAAGACGCATATTTAACAGGATTGGAATTGGCAACGCGCCAAGCCATTGAGGACTATTTGGGGATGTCCATATTCCCAATCACTTACAAGGTGTATTACGGGGCATTTAACGGCATGACAGGCACACAGGTGTGTTTGGATTTGCCCGAAGTGACGCAAGGCACAAGCAACACCACAATCAATTCTGTTGGGTTTTGGGATGCTTCAACGCCTCCAGTTTTTCAGACGTTGGATTCAAGCCAATATTGGTACGACCCAACTGGCAACAAAGTGATTTGTACGGGTATACCCGATAACTGCAATCAAGTCATTACCAACCCAATCGTGGTTCAATACACGACTGCGGCTAACCCTTACGCTCAATACCCTGTGATTCAGCAAGCGGGTTTAATGTTGTTGACGCACTTGTACAACAACCGCAGCAACACAACGGCAACGGCATTGAAGGAAATTCCTTATGGCGTGGCGGCTTTGCTCAGACCTTACAAACCGCTGGTGATGTAAATGGGAATCGCACGGTACGAAAACTTCACGGTGCAAAATGTTGCCACTACAACCGATCAGTACGGGCAACAAATCACCTCAATGACCACTTGGTTTCAAACCCGTGGCTTAATTCAAGACGTGCGAAACAGTTTGCAGATTGGCAAAGACAATCGGGTCTATTCGGATTTGGTCAAGTTCATTGTGAACTACACACCAAACACGCAAACGATGGTGGAAAACCAAAGTGGCTATGCAATCGTGTGGCGCGGCAACGAATGGCGCATCACGGATGCAATGGAATCAAATGACCGCATGAACATCACGTTCTTGTGTTATCGCAACGACCCGACTGTGGCTGTATGACAACACAACAAAACGTACTCGACTATGCGACAGCAATTCAAGCGCAGTTGTCTGCTGTGGCTAATCCTGTGCCTGTGTACGCAAACTTCAACCGAAATTTTGCATCGCAGCCTAAATTTGTCACTTGGCAATTACGCAATGTTCACCAACCTGTTTACACGGGGCAAGTGCAGTCCATAAAAGGCATTGACACACCGATATTTCAAGCATCGGTGTTTGGGCAACAAATGCAAGACGCTTTTGGCATTGCCAACACAATCATTCAGGCATTACATGGTTACTCGGGACAATTTGGTGGCTCTGGCGGGTTTGATGTTTCTAAAATCGACATCAACTGGCTATACAACACCTATGATGACCAAGTAAAATTGCACCAGATTATTCTGGATTGCAGAATGTACATACCATGCTGACACTACACAATCAACTCTTTTGAAGGAAATGAAAAATGGCTCTCCCAAATAAGGTTTTACCCGGATTTAGTGCAGCACTATGGATGCAAACTGGCGCTACACCAACTGCTTTGACCGTTACTCAATTGTCCACTTGGACTGCTGAAGTTCAAAACATTGTTGGCACTGCTGCTGGCGGTTCAGGCTCTGCTGGCGAAATTGTCCCTGTCGAAGGAATCCCTGCTTTTGGTCAAGACGATGCAAGCGCAAACTTCGGTGTGGCTGGTTCGCGTCAATCGGACATCATCCCAACCCAAAGCAAACCTACTAGCATGACCATCAACGCAGCATGGAATCCTAGCGACCCTGCTTTGTTGTTGATCCGTGGTGATGCTTACAACGGCACAATTGACCGCACCTATGTGATTTCGGTTTACGATGGTGCAAACGTGGTAGCTTACGCTTTCAATGGTCGTGTTGGTGAATTCAAAATCGAAACTGCAACCAATGCAGAAGCGAAATGCACATTCACTATCCACCCTCGCGGCAACCAATACGGTTGGTCAAACAACACATAATCAAACGCCCTTCGGGGCGTTTTTCACATCACATGGAAATCAAAACAAACAATGATCTGCTGAAATACATTACCGAACGCGCCGAAAACGGCGAAAAACAATGGTTTGGAAGATTGCAGCAGCGCACGGCAGGGGTGAATTTAGCGTATGAAATTGCGCGGAATCATGCCGACAAAATGACACCAGAGCAAATCGCGCAATTTGTTGTTGATTTAAACAACCAGATTTTTAAAAAAATCGTGGTCGGGTGACGTATGGCTGGCACAACCATCAGTCTTAAATGGGAAGGTTTCAAAGAGTTTGAAACTTTGCTGGATGAGATTGAATCGGATTTTGGTGAAAAGGACAGCAAAAAGATTTTGCAAAATGCTTGTCGGTCAGCGATGCAACCAGTTTTAACAAGTGCAAAATCTTTGCTAGAAACGCATGGCAACGTGGACACGGGGCAATTGTTGGCATCATTGCGTTTAGAAGCTAGAAAACCCACTTCTAAAGACAAACATTCGGTGTACACCACACCCACCATGATTATGATTTCGCGAGTAACTGTCGCTCCCGGAAACAGGTTTTACCCTGATGATGATTTAGGGCATAAATCAAAGTTGTTCAAAAAAGAATTTAAAAATAAAAAAACGGGCAAAAAAGAGCACATGCACTCTGACGCTCGTGCTTTTGCCATAGAATTTGGTACAGCGAAGTGGGAACAAGGCGAAGGAAAGCCTTTCATCCGACCTGCTCTGGAAAGCAACGCACAAAAAGTTACTGATTCACTTGTTGAATCTTTAAAACAAGCATTGTTGAAATATCGTTCAAAACACATGAAAGTATAAAAAATGACATTACAAAACGCCTTTGGTTCAAACTTTTCAAAAGACGCAATTCGCACACGCTCATTTGATTTTGGTGGACACACTTTCAAAGTCAAAGTGCCGTTGACGCTCGAAACAGAAGCCATGTTCGAGCGCATCAAAAAAATTGACGATGACTTGGCATACAAGTTTTATTCGGACATGGCAAAAGAATTCTTTGACAACAAAGAAAAATACACAACCGACCCTGACATTGAATTCAAAACCGATGACATCATGGTCAAAGGTTATTCATTGCGCGAGACAGCCCGAAACAAAGTGATGACGCAAAACCGCGTGATTGAAATGTTCAAATTGCTTGTACCTGAAAACAAAGATTTTGATATGTCAACGATCAGTTACGCTGACATTGAGGAATTATTCCCGTTCACCGTGCAGCTTGAATTGGTTGAGGAAATCAGCAAAGTCATTTCTCCCAACTACTCGGCGGCGCGGGGAAAGTAACAGGGTCAGTCCGTAGGCAGGTCAAAGCATATTTGCTTGCACACGGCACAGACCCTGCAAATCTTGACGAGGAAACATTCACAGACATAAGCATCATGTATGCCGATGGAATGATTGGAAACCGTGGGATTTTGGAAGTTCTTGGGACACTAACGGCAGGGCAGTTTAACAAAATGTTGCCCAAAGGAGCGTCACCATATACACTAGAAAAAATCATACCAAGAGCGCACGATTACTTGTACCCACCATTGGATGAGAAAACCAAAAAAGAACGAGTTTCTCAGTCTTTGTTGGCATTTGCAATGATGAGTCCAAATGCGCCGACACAGTTTTTCAAAGGTAAATAATGGCACAAATCATTGCTGGCTTAGGCGCTCAACTAGGACTTGATACCACCGAGTTCAAGAAAGGCATTGGCGAAGCCAAAAAATCTCTTACTGAATTGTCAGAATATTTGCCAGAAGCATTGTCGGCTGCGGCATTTATCGAAGCAACCAAAGCGGCAATGGAGTATGCCAATCAGGTTGTTGAAACTGCAAAAGCCAATGATATTTCAACGGCATCAGTTCTTGAATTGACAAAAGCCTTAAATGAAAACGGTGGAAGTGCGGAAGATGCCAGCAAACTTTACTCAGGGTTTTCAGTAAAAATTGAAGCTGCTGCACAAGGCAATGCCAAAGCGCAAGAATCATTTGCACGGCTTGGCGTGACTTTGAAAGATTTGCAAACAATGTCAGAGCAAGATTTGTTTGACAAAACGGTCAAAGGTCTTGCCAACATGAAAGATTCAGCCGAGCGTAATGGTTTGGCATTTCAAACGCTTGGCAAAGCAATTAGAGGCGTTGATTTAATTGGGCTTGCTAATACATTAAAAGAATCTAAAGGGTCAATGGATAAATACGCAAACGCAATTGAACAAGCCCATGCGTTGAGCGAAAAATTAAATGAAACAACTCGCACCATGAAAATGGAATTTGCCGATGCGTTTTTGCCAACCATGAATGCTTTGTACGACAGTTTTGTAAAAACTGGCAATGCAATTGAAAAAATGTTTGGTTATTTGAAAAAGGGAACTGAAATTGTTGGTGTTTTCATTGCAGCCATTGTTACTGCGGTTGAACACATCATCACAATTGTTGAATCAACTGCAAAAATGTTTTGGCATTTGACAACAGGTTTTGACAGTCTTAGCGACAAGTGGGAACAGGTAAAAAAAGATTTTTCTGATGGTGTTGCCGATTGGAAAGATGACGCTGCAAGTTATGCTGAATCTGTGCAAAAAATTATCAAAGCCAACGAAGATGTAACTGCACCCAAAAAAAATCAAGACATAAACAGACCAATCATTGACGCATTGCAAAAACAAAAAACTAAAGCGGAAGAAATTTCAAAAGTTTACGAAGCGCAAGCACAAGCAAATTATTTGACATTGACCGCACAACTTGCGGTAACAAACGCAACAAAAAATCAAAAAGAATTAGAAGATGCTTTGTTAAAAGTTGTGTTGGAAAAAAATAAAGTTGACGAGGAAATTCGCAAACAAGAAGATGAAGCAAGAGCCAGCGGCAAAAAAAATGCTCAAGAAATTATTGATGAGTTAGAAAAGCAACGGGTAAAAGTTGAACAAGTTTACGATGACATGATTGTCAAAACAAAAGACGCTGTGATTGCTAACCAACAATTGCGTGAAAGTTTTGGTTTTGGTTGGAATGAAGCATTTAACCAATACAAAGAAAACGCAATGACTGCTGCTGATTTTGGGCGACAAGCATTTACATCTATGACAAGTTCAATGACCAACGCATTGAATACGTTTGTAACAACTGGCAAGCTGAATTTTAAAAGCCTTATTACAAGCATGATTCAGGATATGCTGAAAGCGCAATTGCAAATGCAAGCTAGCAGTTTGTTTTCCAAAGCTGGAAGCGCACTTGGCATTGGCAGTTTGTTTAGCGGTGGAGGAGGTGGTAGCGGTTCAGTGGCTAACCTTGGCACAGCTACTGGCAGCGACATGATGCAAGCGTTTGCAGATGGTGGAGACCCTCCAGTTGGTCAAGCATCGTTGGTTGGCGAAGCAGGTCCTGAATTGTTTATTCCAAAAAGCGCAGGAACAATTATTCCGAACAACGCACTTGGAAATCTTGGTGGTGGTGGACAATCCATTTCATACAATGGCCCATACATTGCATCAATGCAAGCAATCGACACACAATCAGCAACGCAATTCTTAGCAAGAAACAAAACAGCGGTTTGGGCGGCTAATCAATCGGCGCAACGATCGTTGCCACAAAGTAGGTAAGACATGGCAAATTTAAACACAATCCTTGCTATTGCGGAAACGGTACACATCACTGACCAACGATTTGTTGGACAAGTGATTTCACGCAATCAAAGAATTTCAACATCGGAATTGTTAACCATTGTCCCTTTTCAATTTGAGTTCAAACCTAACAATTATTTGTTGTACAGCCAAAATCGTGGCTTGCTTGCAAATTTGCGTTACTACGACAAATCATTAACTCAATATTTAAATTTTGGAACAACGGGCTGGACAAATTACATCAATTACATGGGAGACATGACACCTTTGCAACTTGCAGCGTGTCAATGGCAAACTAGCAGTACTGCGAAAAACATGGTACTAGGAAATCTGCCATCAATTGCAGCAAACGCATACATTGTTCGTGCTGGTGATTTTTGTCAAGTTGATTTATACACTTACATTGCAACGCAAGATGTACAACGTGGGTCTAGTTCAACAGTAACAATTCCTGTACATCGAAATTTAATTAATGGACCTCTTGCGTCTGCAACCAATGCTGTCATTGGACAATACGGAACAACGGTTTCTATGGGCGGGAACACTTACACAGGTGTGACATTTCCTGTTATTTTGCAACAATACCCTAGCTACACACTTGTGCCGATGACCAATGATAGTTTTATATCTTGGGCATCAACATTTAAAGCATTTGAGGCTGTGTTATGACCGACATCCCACCATTAGACAATACAAACAATATTCGTTTTGCGGATTTTGTTCGTGTAGTAACACCAACTGGCACATATCGATTTGCCACAACAGCTTCTGCAATCACCGTGTTGGCGGTAGATTCGTCACCTTTTGACGGTTTGGGTTCATTGGTCAATGTTGGAGACATTCAACGTGACATCAAAAGCACAGCTAATCAAACCGCTGTCACATTGGTTGGTATTGATACATCGTTGTTGTCATGGGTTTTGTCGCAAAACGTCAAAGGTTCGCAAATTACGATGTGGAAAGGTTTTTTTGATACTTCAGGAAACCTAATCACAACAGGCGGTTCAGGTGGTTTGTATCAATACTTTTACGGCTTTATTAGCACGTTTCAAATTAGCGAACAATGGATGGAAGAAGCCCGTGCTTATGTTGGCACAATTTCCATCAATGCTTCAAACATACAAATGATTTTGCAAAACAGAACTGCTGGCAGATTCACCAATGATTCAAGCTGGCAATTTTTCAATGCAGGTGATACATCAATGAATCGAGTCGGTGCAATTTCAACTTTGTATTTTCCATTTGGAAAACAATAATGATACGTTTGGCAAACAAATTTGATAAAGAAAAGATCAAAGAATTTTTGGTGGGTTTTCACGAGCAAACCAAATACAGTTTGTCAATGCGTAAAGATAAATGGGATTTCACATTCATTGACCAGCAATTAGACAGAATTTTTGCTGGTGCAGGTTTTGTTTTGATTGCCGAAGATGGATTTTTGTGTGCTGTACGATCACCATGTTTTTGGATTCCAAATTTATGGACTTTACAAGAAACAATGTGGTTTGCTAAATCAAAAAAAACAAATGTAAAGTTGATAAAAAAATACATTGAAATTGGGAATGAAATGAAACAAAATCAACAAATTGAAGAATTTTATATTTCCAATTTTTCCGATGCCGATTTGTCTAAATTTGGCGCAAAAAAAATCTGTAATGATTGGGTTATGTAATGGCTGCTGTTATTGTCCCGTATTTAGTTGAAGCTGGAATGTCTGCGCTTGCCGCAGAGGTAACAGCATTTGCCGTGACATTGTTGGCATCTGCCGTTGTAGCAAAATTACTTTTGCCAACGCCTCCACAACAAGCGCAACAATTGATCACAGGTACAAATTTACAAGTTGCACCAGATACAAACAACAAATTGCCTGTTGTTTATGGAGATTGTTACATTGGAGGTGCTGTTACTGATGTGAGCATCACATCTAACAACCAACAATTGTTTTATGTTTTATCGCTTTGTGAAGTTACAGGCAATCAAACAAATCCAGACAACATTCAATTTGGCAAAGTATTTTATGGTGGCAAACTTTGCATATTTGATTCAGTAAATCCATACATTGTTACTGGTTTGCAAGATGTATCAACTGGAACAATTGACACATCAATCAATGGATATATCAACATCTATTTGTACAATAACGGTTCAAATAATCCAGTGAATTCAACAAAAACCGCTATTCAGATTATGCAATCAAGCGGGTTGACATACACATGGGACACTAGCAAAACAATGACCAATGCGGTTCTTGCAATTGTGCAATTAACGTATAACGCTAATGCTGGTGTGACTTCAATTCAGCAAACGCAATTTGAAATCAAAAATCCAAGGAACAGCGCAGGAGATGTTTTTTACGATTACTTGACCAACACAACGTATGGCGCAGCAATTCCAGCGGCACAAATTGACACAACAAGTTTGACTGCGTTAAACACCTATTGCAATCAAACCATCACTTACACAACTTATAGCGGCGGTACAGCGACACAGCCAAGATTTAAATTTAATGGACCTATTGATACCACCAATACAGTTTTGCAAAATTTGCAAGACATGACAAACTGCTGTGATTGTTTGTTGAAATACAACGAAATTTTTGGTATTTGGTCAATCATTGTTCAAACGCCAACGTATAACATTGTTATGGACATCAACGATTCCAACATGGTTTCGTCTTTGTCTATTACGTCAATGGACATTTCAAACACATACAACATTGCAGAATGTCAATTTCCAGATTTGACTTTAAACAGCGCATTTAACACCAGCGTAGTTGATCTTCATGTTGTTGACCCATCGTTGTTGTATCCCAATGAGCCTGTAAACAAACAAACGATTAAATTGCCTTTGGTCAACAATAACGTGCAAGCGCAAATGCTTGCTAATCGGTTTTTGAAAGCTGCACGTCTTGATTTGCAAGTTGCTTGCTCGGTTAATTACATTGGTTTGGAATTAGAAGCTGGCGACATTGTTACTGTTACCAATGCAATTTATGGTTGGACTGCCAAACCTTTTCGCATTATCAAAACTGTGCAAAAAATTGCCGCTGATGGTGCAATCACTGTTGATTTGACTTTGCAAAATTACAATGCAACCGTTTTTAACGATGCTTCAATCACGCAATTTACACCTTCACCCAATACAGGATTGCCTAACCCAAATATTTTTGGAACGATACCTGCTCCAACAATTTCAAACATTTCTCCAATTGCAGCGATTCCAACTTTTAATGTCAATTTGACAACAAGCACACAAGGGATTGTGCAATATGTTGAAGTTTGGTATTCGGCGTTTTCATCTCCATTGCCCACACAGCGCATTTTTGCTGGAACAAGTGCCGTTCAATCTGATGGCAACCCTTACGGCAACAACGTGGCTTTACCTGCTGTTATTTTGTCTGGCATACCCGCTGGTAATTGGTATTTCTTTTCAAGAATGGTCAACAGTTTGACAACATCGTCATTTAGTCCTGCAAGCGCAGTTTTAAATTGGCGACCATTAACCTTTCAATTTGCAGAGCGTTATTTAAGCGTTGCGTATGCCACAAGTAGCACAGGTGCAGGATTTACAAGCAATCCTCGTGGTGCAACATATTTTGGATTGGCAAACAGTAACATTGCGTCTTTTGACCCAACACAATCTGATTATCTTTGGTATCCAGCAAACCCTGTTTTTGGCACAAGCAACTATTTGTTGTTCAACAACCGTGGCAACAATTTGGTAAGTTTTGCAACGGGTGCTGCTGCACAAGCCAGCGGGTCGGCTCAATTTGTGCCTACTAACACAGCCATTTATGACCCATCAACTTGGCAAGCATTGCAAGACGGTTTCAACATCATTGATTTAAATTATCGATCTGGTCAACTTATCCAAACAGGCACAACAACTGTGGGTACGGGTGAAATTGCAATTTCCAACAATCCACAAGGACAAGTGGTTGCATCTTTAGCGCAATTGCTAACCTTTCCCGGAGGTGCTTACACGAAGACATCTTCAGTTGCTCAATTGACAATTGACATCTATGGTCGTGTTGTTGGGTTTGCCGCGCCTGATTCGTTTTATTACACAATGACAGCTTTCAATGCGTCAAGCGGTCAAACTGTGTTTAGTGTTACTCGCGGCTCTGAATATGTCACAGGCAATTGTTGGGTAATGCGTAATGGTTTGTTGCTTGATACATCAAACTATACCGATGGGGCAAGTTCGGTTACTTTAGCAACAGGTGTTGTTGCGGGTGACATTGTGACAATAATTTCTTTTGCTTCGGTTAATTCGTCAAGTGCTACATACAATTCATTCATAAGAAACACCGTTTCTCTTTTAAATCAATCATCTTATACAGCATCAGGGTTTACGCTGAACAGCGGCAATGAATTGTTGTTTTTGAATGGCACAGTAATTAACGCACAGGATTACAACATTTCTGGTCAAACAATCACTTTTGTCAATTCTGTCAGTGGTGATTTACAAGTTATTCAATGGACAAACAACAACCTTGGAGTACCTAACGGTACGCCTGTGAACGTAGATGCTTACACAATCACAGGTCAATCAATTTATTCGTTTACGTTTGACCCAAATGCTTTCAACCTTTGGGATAATGGCGTATTATTGCTGGAAACGGTGGATTATTCGGTTTCAACTGGAACGTACACGCTGGCACAAACACCCATCACAAACACAAACATTTTGGTTCAACAAACTTTTAGTAGGACAGGTGCAGTATGACGCAAGCCTTAAATTTGGCATTACTTGCCAATAACGTCAATAGTTCGGGGCAGCTTAACGGCGCAACTGGGCTATACGGAACAATTCCATTAACCAATTTTCCAACTGTTACGCCAGCTTACGGCGGTTTAGGAACAACTGGCACACCCACAAACGGTCAAGTGCCAATTGGTAATGGAACAAACTTCACGTTATCAACATTAACGGCTGGCACGGGAATCAACATTACCAATTCATCTGGTGGTATTTCTATTGCTGCAACTGGCACTAGTGGATTTCCCGGAGTATTGGGTCAAGCGTTCACATCGAATGGAACATTTACCATCCCAACAGGCGTGACAGCGTTGAAAGTTTCTGTCACTGGCGGCGGTGGAGGCGGTGGAGCGGCAACTGGAGCTGGGGGTGGCGCAGGAGCAACTGCAATTTCTTACCTAACAGGTTTAACTGCTGGAAACACTTTAAGTGTTACTGTTGGCGGTGCTGGCGCTGGTTCTGCTGGTTCTAGTGCTAGTGGTAGTGGCGGCGGTACTTCTAGTGTTGCATCTGGTACTCAAACAATCACGACAATTTCTGCGGGTGGCGGTAGTGGTGGTGGTGGTAGTGCTGGTCAGGGGGGCGCAGGCGGTACGGCATCTGGAGGAACTATAAATATTGGTGGCGGTGGCGGTGGTGGAAGCAACTCGACTGACAATTTTGGCGGTGTTGGCGGCAATAGCTTTTTTGGTGGCGGTGGACCTTCACTCAGCAGTGCTTCCGCTTCACCAGCAAAAGGCTATGGGGGCGGCGGTGCTGGCAATGGAAGTAATGCTGCTGCTGGTGCTGGATATCAGGGCATTGTTATTTTTGAATGGTAATTGGAGAATAAAATGACCGTACAAGAATATTTGATTGTTGAAAACAACGTAGTCACCAACAACGTCATGTGGGATGGAAACACGGCAGATTGGACACCACCAACAGATTCAATTCAACTTGTAACTGCAACAACACCTGCAATGGTTTGGGTTTACAACGATTCCACAAAAGTTTTTGAACTTACCGAAGTTATGGGTGCTGGCGCAATTGATTTCACATGGGATGGAGCTGTGTTAACAACCAACGTGCCACAACCTAACCCACTCAAAACAACATAAAACACCATAAACATGATTCGTAAGCAAGCGAGGCAGCTACTTACGGCACAACCTGAGTACAGGGAATCAAAATGGCAATTTTTAATCAAAATACGCTGACACAAGTTAGTGGTTTCAACAATCCAATCATTGCTGGCGAATTAGTTTGGCAGCAACAA
>Ga0007859_1000357_pt1 | contig 13075 bp, 10 predicted proteins | sample CryBogCBH27Jul07_FD_71222 | JGI IMG/M metagenome (GOLD analysis project Ga0007859, IMG submission 71222) | Freshwater microbial communities from Crystal Bog, Wisconsin, USA - CBH27Jul07 | ecosystem: Environmental > Aquatic > Freshwater > Lake | place: Crystal Bog, Wisconsin, USA | collected...
AGAAACAAAATATCTATATTGCGAAAATGGAGATATCAAACCATTTTTAAATAATGGACTTGAATTTGCAGAGAACAAAACTCTTGGAGAGTATGTAACAGGGCTACAAGGAGCTTGTGTTTGCCAACCTGAAGGGACAGTTCCTCCAGCACTAAATGTTTTAAGAACCCTACTTGAACTAACTTCTAGATCTGATATTAAATTATTTCCTGACCTTACATAACTCTCGCCAGGTCTGAACCATAAGAATACACTGTTTGTATCCCACATACTTCCATATAGATAATCAAAATAAGTAATTTCATAAATTCTTATTTCATCAATTAAAATACCCCAAGGTGCGGTAGTTCCAGAAAATGTGGTGTTTGTCATATCAATTTGTAAATTAAAACTTGAATATGCTGGATCAGTTGGTCTCTGACCAATTTTCATTTCAACTGTTTGCCATGAAATATTATCTATAGTAACTGACTGACTTCCGTTAAGTGTACTATTAGAATTAGTTGCTTGAGTTACTACATTGATTATATTATTATCTATAGATTTTGCTAAAAATACAACTTTATAACATTTACTTGAAGAAGCACCAGTTAAAATATTTGTTGACATAGCACCTTGAAAATCTGTAGCATCTGCCATATTGCCTGATGGATTAACAGTAAATTGTAGTGGGGTGGGATTTGTAAATAAACTAGTAACTTTACCATTTGTAGAATTAACAACACTAAGTTTAATTTTAGAACTAGAAAAAGAATTCCAGTTTGATAGATTTTGTAATCCAGTGGTACTGATTCCGCTTCCATCCCCTGCAAAAGTTGTATATGGTTGATATACTAAATTATAGTTCCATTCACCTGTAACATGAGGCAAGACCTGAACACTATTGGAATCAAGATAGGCATTGATAGTACTATTTGTAGGTAGCATTAGATCTCCGTAAACTCTATCTTTACATTTGCATAATCATAACCAGTGCCTACTTGAGATGCTCCTCCAGTTACGTTTGCTGACCCGCCGATTCTTCTTTTAGTTACATCATGAGTAAAACTAGTCATAAATACTCTTAATACTTCTCCTGTTGAAGAAAATATATCCGTATAAGTTGTTGGATCTGGAGCAGAGCCATAAGTCGCTACAGTATCTTTTGCATAAATTAATTTAATGTATATTGGATTAAAAACATTTCCTTCATAAAAAGATTTCATCCAGGCGGATCCGTGAGTATTAACAGCAGATGAATAATCAACTAAGTTTATATCTAATGATGGAAGATCTTTCCAATCAGTAGAAATTTTTCTTTTATTAGCAATAACATATTTACGCATAGTTCCATTTGCCATTCTTTCTGACTTTTCAATGGTTTCATACGAAGTAGAAATAGGCTGGCGGTTGTGTTCAGAAAGCTTATACCATGTTATATTATCTAAAGATACCTGTATTCCCGCAATTAAACTCATACTGATACCCTTCTGTTAGTGCTTGTCATTCCATTGTTTCTCTTAATTGTATCCATTACTGCTTTAGCAATATCATCAGCACTTGCACTAGATCCCGCATTTACTGTAATGTTATATATACTACCCATTGTACCATTATTTTGGCTTGCAGGGATAATTGCTTCTCCTTTATGAATTTGGGCAATCATATCTTGAGGAACAAAGTTAGTTCCCACATCAAATGAAGGAAGTTTAACCATTCCGCCATTAGCTTTACCAAATACTTGCTTTAATATTAATCCGTCTATACCTGCTCTATCAATTTTAAACTTTCCACCAAATACTGATTCAGCTTCATTCATAGCTTGTCCACCAGAGTACGTCAAATCTGGGAACAATTTAGAAACATTCAAAGCATTAGTATTTTGCAGATGTGTTTTAAGCAAAAACTCTTTTAATCCATTAGGAGTTGCTGCACGACCATTACCCAATGTAGCTGACTTTGCAAATGTTCTTGCAATATCTTTTTCTGTTGTCCATGAGCGTGGCCCCATTATAAATTCTTTACCCAGAAGGGCATCTAGCAATCCGCCTGATGCTCTTCTTTTTTCTACTAATGACATTGTTGGAGTAGAATGGATCTTTTTTATTTCAGCAATACTAGAATTTAGCCATGAAGGTAATCCATTTTTAAGGCTTTCAGGAGTTCCATAATATGGCTTACCTACTCCAATACCCCTCCACATTTCACCTGTTGTTTTTTCTCTTAATGTATTAACATACTTCCAATAATCTGGAACCTTTAACAATTCAGCATTATCAGCTCTTGTTCCTTCGGCATATCTTCTTAAAAGCCCAGAGCCTATCTGCTTGTCTGTAAATCTTCCAGTTTTTATTAAACTTACAATATCTTCTGCAGATCTTTTACCTAGTTTTGTAATAAAACCTAAAGCATTATAAAATTCACCTATGTCGCTTGGGCTAATTGGTGCATCCATAGCACCCATAGGCTGTACAGTCTTTCCATTAATAACAAGATTCTTTGGACCTGAATTTAAGAAATGCCAAAGACCTTCTACTGCTCCGAATATACCGCCTGATTTAAAATGTTGTACTTTTCCGCTTGATATATATCCACCAGTAGCAAGTCCTAACTCCCTTGATGCTTCTGTAAATTTTAATACATTAGGCATTCCACCTTTTGCAAATTTCTTTGCATTTACTGAATCAAAGAAACTTTTACCATAGTGTGCAACAGAATCTGCTTTGACTACATATTCACCATTTGAAAGATAGGCGGGAATTGAATCAGATGTCCCAGTTCCTGGTCCTGTAATATGACCACCTGTTGCTTTAGTTGTTACTGGTTTAGTAGTTACAAAAGCTTTTTTAACTGGATCATATACTTGACCTTGGCTTCCAACTCCAATTTCTGTGATGTTACCATCTTTTTTCATTAAAAATTCATATATTTTTCCATTTTGGGGTATACTGAAATATTTTCCAGATTGAACATTATTTGCTGCTGCATACTTTTTTACAAATTGATCTACAGAATTAGAGCTTGTTGGCTTAGTATCACTTCCAAGAACAAGGGAAAGCCAAGTTAGAACTTGAGATAAATCATTTCCAGCACTCGCTCCTTTACCAAATTTACTTAAATCTGGAACATACCCTGAACCCTGTGCAGATTTTGTAAAACCTGACCCACCTGGTAACTGAATTGGTTTATCTGCTGTTCCTGAGAATAAACCATCTTTTGCACCTGTCATATAAACTTGTAAACTACCATTCTTTATAATAGCTTGCCAATTAGGAAGACCTGATGCATTTAGTAAAGCATTTATTGTTGGTAATTCTGTAGATAAACTTGTATTTAATTTTGCTGTTGCTTGTAAAGATTTATCAATTGCTAATTGTGCTTGAGCTGATGCAGTTGCAGAAGAAATATTAGCATTTGCTGTTTGCTTTGCAGCTATTTTTTCTTCATCAATAGCAATCTGTGCATTTAGATTATCAATCTGATCTTGCATTTGTTGATTTTTAGTATCACCATTATACTTTGATGTATCTGCAGCCTTTTGTTGCCTTAATAATGTTGCTTGCATAAAGTCACCAGAAGCAACTGCAGTTCTAATTTGGCTGTCTATTTGTGCTTGAGACAATTGATATTGTTGTTGAGCTTGTAACTCTGATGTTATCTGCTTCTGTACTGTTAATTGAGCATCAAGAGCTTTTACTTGGCTTTTTGCTCCAAAATAATTCTTTGCTTCTTCTGCACCCAAAGCAGCAACAGCATCTTTTTGAGCTTTAGTTTGAGTTGCTGCTGTAGAATTTGCAGCTTGTGCAGCTTTTGTAATTTTATCTATTTGAGCTTGATCATCAGCAACTTTTTTATTTGCATCAATTAAAGCATTTGCATTATCTTGTACTACTTTCTTTTTTAAAGCATTTGCAACATTTGATTCTGTTTTTGATGCATTTCCTGGGACTACTAAATTAGTATTTTCTTCTTGATTTAACATTAATACAGATGCTGCAAATGCTTGATTTGTAGCACCCATAGCAGCTAGTGCACTCATTTGTAAACCAGCAGCTTTTTGTCCTGCATTTTCTAATGCCAGGGCAAGTGCATTGATGCCTCCAACACTATTGTCTCCTGCGATACCCATTGCTTTTAATTTATCTATTACAGTTTGTATTGGTGTGTTTTGAGCAGAAATAATATTAGTTGTTGACAACAACGCTTGAGCATAAGCTTTTTGTGAATTAGACATATCACTATATGATGTTGCAGTAATTACTGCTGCATCACCAGTATTTTTTAATTTATTAAGCCATGTAGTTGTGGCATTCACCATATTATCTGTACTGGTACTTACTTCTTTTAATGCTGCATTTAAATACTGTGTTTTTCCAGCATAAGTAAGAAGATCTGTCACCATTTGAGATACACCTTTTGGATCCATACCGTTTGCTACTTGTGCTGCTGCAAATCTTTCTACTGTTCCAATTACATCTTGTGCATTAGTCCCACCTTTTAGTAAATCTCCAACTTGCTTTAATGGATCAGATGCACTTAATTTTGCAATACCTGCAACATCTTGTGCAGTTTTACTTAATACTGCACCTGTTTCTTTATTTGCTGAATTAAAGTTATATACTGCTTGTGTAGCAGTAATCATTGTACCGCCGTATGTTGATATAGCACTGGAGGCTGGTTGGAATGATGCTGCTACTGCTGCATTATGAGCTTTAATATCATCCATATGCTTAACTAATGCTTTAATACCAATTGCAACTCCTGCTACAGCTGCTGTAATTGCAAGAAGAGGGGGAAATGCAGTTTCTGCACCCATCAATCCTCCGAGTGCTGCAGTAGCCCCTGGCATGAATGAAGCCATCATTGCTGCATTTGCACCTGCTGTAACACCTGTACCTAGTGTATTAATAGTAGAATTTTTACTTGAGGACATTGACATACCAAGCATAGTACCGCCCATACCAATACCCATAGCTGCACCCATACCAGCCTTGCTGCGTACTTTAGCTTCTTCTTCTGCAATAACTGTTTCTTTGGCTAATGTCGCTTCCTGTATAGCTAATTTAGCATTTGCAATTTCTTGTTCATTTAATACAGTAGCTGATAGTATGTCTGGATATACTTGTTCTAACATTGCAATTTCAGATTTTGAGAACATTTCAGCAACCAAGGCTCCTGATGCAGCAGCCATTTCTTCTCTTGCCTTAGAAACTTCTTCTTCTAATATTACAGATTGTTGCAATAACTGTGGATTTAATTTTCTTAACATTGCAATTTCAGATTCTGTAAATGCTGTTGCTGCAGCTTCGCCTAATGCACTTTGATATTCTACAATTTGTGTTCCAGCACCACGCATGTCAACAAGAACTTTTTCCCACGCTGCTTTTGCTTCTTCATTAAATGAATGCCAGAACTGTATGTTTTCTTTTTCAATTCCTGTAAGTTCTATCTTAAATCTTTCAAGTCCAGTTCCTTCTCCTCCGAGCCAAACGTGTCCTCCGCCACCTCTATTAACATCTTCAAAAACGTTACTCATACCCATTCTCATTTGCATAGTTAATGCATGAAGCTCTTCTTCACTTAATCCTATTTCAGCAGCCATTTTTTCAAGTTTTATCATTACATCTTTTTCAACTGCTGCCAACGGATTATTCATATCATTAACTACACCTAAACTTAATATCTCTTTTTCAAAAGCCATATTAAGTTCTTCTTTAAGAGCATAAGCCTGATCATCAGTCAATACTGCTTTTTTTGTTCCATCTTGAAGTGTTATCGTTTGTTGCGTTAATGCATCTAAAAACAAACTTGTACTAGTTTTATATTTTTTTGCAAAATCTTTAGTTTCTCCTGTAACTTCAGTCATAGCATTAAGATATGCTTGTGACTCAACTCCTCCATTTGCAAGTGCTGTATTTGATGCACCAAGTACTGGTTTAGCAAAAACACCAGTTGTTGGTTTTGAATAAACTGTTGTATTTGCATCAAGTTTTTGAAATGCTGGATTTGCATTTTTGCCTGCTTTATATTGACCAGTTACTCCAAGTGTTCCTTGTCTAGCAAGAAAACCGTATTCTTGAGCTGTCATAGCACCATACATAGCATAATTAGGATTTTTATTTGCTAATGCTGTTGTCGCTGCAACTTTTGTAGCAACATCTCCAGTGCCAGTAACCATAGCACCAGACATTCCAGCTAGTGATGCGGTGAGTCTTTCAACAGCTTGTTGAAATAAATCTACAGCATTAACATCATTGGCTATTTGATTTGAAAATAGTTCTGCTGCTTTTTGTGATGCAATAATTTCTGGTGTTAATAGTTCTTTTAATGTCATTCCTCCAGTTGCTAATTTATGAACTAAGCCTACACCTTTTAGCAAATATCCCGCAAAGTTAGATAACAAACCAGTTAACATGATAAGTGGTCCAGCAATTGCTGCACCCATAACAATAAATCCAAAAAATCCTTTTAATGGAGAAGGCAATTTACTAAATGCATTGCCAATCTTATTTGCAACATTAAGAATAATTGATCCCATTTCAACAAACTTTTGACCAATTGGATATAGTGTTGCTTTAAACCCTTCTAGTGCTCTTGTCCATTTTGCAGAAACTGAAGATGTTGCCTGTTTCATTTCTTGATTAGCAAGATTTGCAAGTTCAGTTGATGTTGCTCCAGCAACTTTTAAAGCATTAATAGTCTGACTGCCCGCTTTACCAAAGTTTTCAATAAGTGCTGATACACGAGCAAATTGAAACTTACCAAATAATTTTTCAATAAGTTGTTCTCTTACAAGTGGTGTAAGTTTTGAAAGACCTTCTTGCAACTGCTGAATCATTTGTACTGGTCCACCAGCATCTTTAATAGCATTTAAATTTATACCAAATGAAGCAAATTCTTTTGTCGCTGCAGATGTTGGAGCAATTATAGATGCCATTGCAGATTTTAATGCGTTAGCAGATTGTGCTGCTGGAATTCCCGCCTCACGCATAGCAAGCAACATAACAGCAGTATCTTTATATGTTCCGCCCAATTGTTGCATAATTGGACCAACTTTTGGAATAGCATCTGTCATATCAGAAAGAGACATTGTGGTTTGCTTCTGAACATCTGATAAAAAGTTTACAGCATCAGCAAGTTGATTTGTACTAACTTTATAAACATTTTGCAAAGCAACTATTGCATTTGTTGCTTGCTGAGAATCAACTCCTCCAAGTTTAGAAAGTCTTTCAGTTTGAGTTACTATGTTTAAAAGATCTTGACCTTGTTTACCCATAGCAGCAAAATTTGCTGCAGTTTTAACAGTTTCAGTTTGTGCAATTCCCATTGTTTGTGCAATTTGTTTTCCAAGAGTAAGTACTTGACTTGAAATTGCATTAAGTTGTGCTTGACTTGGTGGAGTAAGACCTTCACCATAAAGTCTTTGTAATCTAGTTAATTCAACATTTGTAGCTTGAAATGATTTAACTGCTGCTGCACCAAACATAACCATAGGCATTGTTAAACCGACTGTTAGCTGACGACCTGCCCATTGTGTATTTTTACCAAAATTAATTAATGCAGTTGATCCACCATTAATAGCTTTTTGCATTAATGCAGATTTCATAGCTACAAGTTCTTCTGCTTGAGCTACTGAATTAAATGCTGTTGGAGTATATACATCTAAAAAGCCCTGTTTATTTTTAACAACTATAGAATTTTGTAATCTTATTTGTGATTCAGCAAGTGCATTCATTGATGCAGTTGCTTGACCTGCTTTACCAGTAATTATATTAAAGTAATCAGAAAGTTTTAATTTACCCGCAACTAATGCTTGTCCAAATTTTTCTGTTTCTGAAGCCATTTTTACTGTTTGTGCAGTAAATTGACCAGTGGACAACATTGTTGATTTAAAGGCTGCTTGTGCAGCAGCTAGATCTTTAGTAAGAGCGGGTCCTAAACCTACACCAGCAACACCTTTATTAAGTGCATCAACTTGTAACTGAAGTGCTTTAATTTGAGCATTGACTGCAGAGAAATCACCAAGAGCAACTATATTTAATTCTATTTTTGCCAAGTTGTACTCTCACCCCTTTATTCTAATGACATGAAGCCAAGTCCTTCACCGACACCAAAACCTTCTTTTGATGCAGTATAAGCATTTTGAAGTTTCGTAACATCTTCTGGTTCTTTAGATCCTTCTTCAAGATCTACACCAGCCATAGCTGCTTGGAACTTCATTTGCCTTTCTTCCTTTTCTCTTAATGATTTTATTAAAGCATTAAGTTCTTGGATAGAAAGATTTGCTTCTAGCTCATCAAAATTTTTCCAATGACCTAGGGCAAAAACTTCAGACTCTAAGGAGCTTAGATCTAGTTCGTCCCAACTAGAGCCGCCCCCAGAAGGTTTGGGTCAGACAACTTTAGTCCACCCGCAACTTCAAGGATTTTCATCATTGTAGGAGTATCAATTACTTCCTCAAATTTATCTTTAGTAGCTAGGTCTGATCTTCCCAACCCTTCTACACATACAAGTGCTGCTTCTACAAATTGATCCATAGCGTCAAGCTCGGTTTTATTTTCATCAGTTCCCATAGAATTTACAATTTCCATAAACTTTCTTAATTGCTTAATAGGAAGTGGCTTTAGCGTGATGTTGGTTCCATCACTCAGTTCAATCTCTACAATGTCATATACTGTTGTTGCCATTTTATAGCTCCTTTGTTTATTAGTTAAATTATACCAATATTATATACAGATACAAATTCAAGACCCCGCCATTTCTGACGGGGCTTGAAATTCTATATTAAGTTGTATTTATATGTTAGTTAGTGCCGTATACACGGTCAATAACAACACCATATTCTGCACCTGCATACTTATAGTCAGAATCAGGCAAGCAACGGAAGTTCACTGGGAACACAGTTGCTGCATCACGCTTCAATGCATGCATTGTTGTATCAATAGAAACAACACGACGTGCAACATAAACACGCTCTTTACTACGATTTACAGTAGTAGGAGATGATGCTGAAGGACTGATTACAGTTGAACCAGTACCTACACTTGGGTCTGCAAACTGAGCAGATGTACCAATTTGAGCTGGAGCTTGTCCAACTGCGATAAGTACACGCTCTACTGGAGCATCACCTAGTGCACCTGCTGCAATATTCAGTGTTGCTGCTGGGACATCAGGAGTTGTCACTAGGTTAGAATCATTATTTACCAATGATGGGACTGAATTTACTGTGCTTGCAGAATCTGCAACAAAATAAGAATCCATCTGACCCCATGAGAACTGAAGGTTCTCAAGTGTTGCTTCTGTAAGTTCTGTCTTAAGCATTACTTTAAGTGTTTGCTTGAAAAGACGAGCTGCATCCAAAAGCTGATCAACTACTACTTCACCATATACTGGCTCGTATGAAATCTCAAGCCCTGTATTTGTGTAACCAACTTCACGATATCCGCCGTTAGATGCTCCTGCTGACGCAAGAAGTGACTGACGTGCTGGAGTATTTGCTGAAAAAAGACCCTTAAGAGTTGCTGGATACGTATCTGGACGACCAAAAGTATTAGAGTTATTACCAACGCTAGTAAACAGTGCTGCTGCACCGACGATTACGTTCTTTGTATTTGTAGCCATTTTTTTATTTCACCACCTTATTTTATTTTAAAATTAAAACAAAAAAAGCTAAAACTTGCTTCCTCATATAGAATCATAGCATTAAACTAATATAATTCAAATTTTAAATGTATCTTCCAGAATCCGAGTTTCCTTGATCTACATCACGAGTATAGGTATAATTTATAGAAAAATCACCACTCATAAACCCACCCTCATCCATAAAAGGCTGTATTGGATTAGCAGATTCCAGCTTGATATACAAGAATCTAAATGGGCTACCCGCTGTTCTTTGAGAATTTATATCCAAAGCGGACCTTTCATATCTTCTGAAAAGGTCAGTTAAAAAATTAGATATTGTTATAATTTCAGAATTACTTCTTGATACTATTTGCATAACCATATTTTCATCAGAAATCCACCACTGAACCCCATAAGGTTTTTGAACTATATCATAAGTAATATATGTTTTTCCTGGAAGCAAATTATTAAACTCTGGTACTTGTTGAGAAGGTATTATTGGAACAAGTGGATAATTAAACCCTTCAGCCATGTAATCATTAGAATTAAAAATTTCTGCGTTCTGAAGCTCTTCCCACATTGCATTTCTGATATCAAATGCTGCTATTCTTGAATAATCTACTGTCATCTAATAACAACTCCTAAGTCTACCTCGTCTGCAATTTTAGTAACCGCTGCTCTAACCTTTGTAATAGATGGAGCATTTGAATTTAAAACTAAAGATACATCATTAGCAAGTCTATCATAAAACCCTGATGCATCCATAATTACATTTCCATTTTTTGTATACCATTCAACCATAAATGAAGCAAAAGCATTTTTAGTCTGTATGCCTCCAGGATGAAGAATATTAATTTGAGTCCCAGGGGCTATGAAGGCAATATCACTACCGCCCATAAAAGCAAGAACTCTTTTTGCCTGAAATGAAACTGGAGTTCCTGCTTCCATAACATCTGCTTTATTTCTAAAAATATTTTTTGATGAAACAGTTTTACCAGTTTTACCTGGCTGTAACAATTGCGGATTTATTGGAACAGGCATTCTTGAAGGCAAAAATTTTCCAGATACAACTAAGTTACCGTATAGAATTTGACTTCTTTCAAGAACAAAAAGTCTTGATGTAGCAACCCCTACCTTACCCCACTCATAAACGTGATGCATTTTTTTAGGATTTAATCTTGCATAATTATCTGCTGCAATCATAAATCTTTCACCAGTTATTGAAAATGTAGCTCTAGCAATTTGAGATAATACAGAGGGAGCAGTTAATTCATCTAGACTTTCTACAAAGCCCTCAAGTTGTTGAACTAATTGTTTAGAATCAACCTCAAGCTTGACTGTCATCTTGTAGTTCAGTTCTTAGAAGAACCGCCTCATAATAAGCTATTTTACCAAATGGATCTAAAAGTGCGTGAGAAGAAGTTATTTCAAATTTTGTATCTGGATTACTTATTCTATCAATTTCAATAAATACCTTTTTCCCATCACTTGACCTTATATTTTCAATACGCCAACGCTTACTTAGAAGTTCAAAACAATACATTTTAAGTTGAAATTTTTCATCATAATTCATATCTGAACCTTTAGCAAATGTTTTATTGTCTGTTCTTGTTGAAGCACCCTTCATCTTCACTGGCTCAACCTTACATTGAATAGTTTTTGAATATATCCATTCACGTTTAATAGCTCCAGTATTTGGGTCTTGAATATTTTGCTGGATATATATATCTGCAGCCATATTCATAACTGAACCCATAAATGAATTTTTAAGATTTTTATTAAACATTAGATTATCACTATATTTGTCTTACGATATTGATCAAGAATATTATCTACTGTGATATTTCCTGTACCATTGAAAGCCCCGCCAGCCATTTTAAAGGATATCTCGCTGAGTTCAACTTGAGACAAATATTTATTTCTCCAATTATAATCATTTGAAAGAATATCATTGATTAAAAGCATGCAAGCAAGTTTGATATCTTCTGGCACATACTTATATCCAATCTGTCCAACAAACTTATAAAGGTATTGATCTCTAAACCTGCCAGCTTCATAAACCACTGGATCCATTTCATTATTCCAGCCGTCTGGAAAAGCGGGATACCAAATTCTTAATTGATATCCTGAAGGGCTAATCTCTGTGTTATATCCAAAAGTGTCGTACACTGGATTTTGAGTGCCATCAAAAACAAGAATTTGATTTTCATACATTTGGTCAATAGTTAACATTTTTTCTGTTAATTGTATTGTGTTTGCACCAATTCCATAAACTTCTTGGCTTCCATAGTATGTATAAAATTTGATACCTGTATAGCCTTCTATGATGGTTCTGGCGACTTTTTCTGCACTGGAAATACTCTTTTCATTAACATAATTAAGTTGTGAAGGATCAGAGCCAAATTGCAAGAAATCCATAGTTTCTGAAACTGTTGCATACGGAGTTTCAACCTGATAATAATCAACTTGTACTACAGGAATAGAATTTACATTATAACTCCATCTAACTTCTAGCACCCGATTTATATTTGTAATTGCTGGAGTTAAAAGAAAAGAATAAATACCTGTTGGATCTTCATCGTAGGCATTTAATCCTGAAAAACCTGAAATGGGTGTTGCATCATTGTCTGCATCATAAATTGAAAGTGTTGGGGTTGAATCTGCTTGAGACAAAACCCCATCACTATAAATCTGTAATTCAATTTTTTCTTGACTATTTGTGTTGATTGTTTGCAATTACAACACCCCCTATTTATTTTTTTTAAGCGTAGTACTCTTGAGCCTCACGAGGAGTTGCAATTCTGAAACCCTCTTGTGTATCAAAAATTCTTTGAGCATCTGTTTCTGACATAGCCACAAATGGATGTTCTTGAGTAAATTCAAAACCAGCTGTTTGATATGAGTGGTTATTTCTTTCCATTTTTACAAGCACTTGATTTGCTGCTTTACCCATAATCTTACTTTCTCTCTTTTGCTTTTCAGCTTCTGGAACTTTAATTTCTTCTTTTTCTACAGTACTAAATTTATTATACATTTGATAATTAATACCTTCTTCTTCAAGAAGGGCAACAATTTCTTGCTTTGTCTTTACTCCAGTGGTATCAACACCGAATGACTCTGCAGCTTTTCTTAATTCCGTAATTTTTAAATCTGAAAATGACATTTGAATCCTTTCGTCATTGTTTATTATATCAGAAAATGGCTAAGGGGACTATTCGCATAGTCCCCCGCCTTGCAACTAATTAAAATTAGTATGTATTTCCGTTAAGTCCACCAGTCACGTTTGCACCATTAATGGCAGAACCGAATGAAGAACCAGACATTGTAGAGCCTGCAACCTTAACGTTCTTTACGATAACGTGTGCATCGTAGTTCTCCATTACGCAACCAACACGAATGAATAGTGTATATTCAATTGTGTCTTTCTTTGGCTGGAACAAACGATAGACTGTTACATCACGCTTGATACCAATAA
>Ga0007859_1000366_pt1 | contig 12908 bp, 9 predicted proteins | sample CryBogCBH27Jul07_FD_71222 | JGI IMG/M metagenome (GOLD analysis project Ga0007859, IMG submission 71222) | Freshwater microbial communities from Crystal Bog, Wisconsin, USA - CBH27Jul07 | ecosystem: Environmental > Aquatic > Freshwater > Lake | place: Crystal Bog, Wisconsin, USA | collected...
GTAGAGGGAGGTGGTTGAGATGTCTCATATCGCGCTACACGGTGGGGAGCAGGACGGCAAACTCATTCCCAGTGACTCCTTGCGAGACAAGAAGCACCCTGAGGTCTACTTTGCCGTCCCCCTCCGTGACGATGAAAAGGTGAGATCCGCACGGGGACAACAGAAACAGAAGCTTCAAGAGAAGCTGGGTACCCTTGCGTACAAATTTGATAAAAAGGTCATGAAGGATGGGCTGGGACTGGAGTACGTCTATGTCCGCTCTCCCGACCTAGACAAGACCACGACCTAATCCCCCTGTCCCCCTAGGGTTTTCTTTCCTTAAGGGATAAGGAGGTATCGCCGTGTTCCGTGAATCCAGCAGCATTGACAGCGAGCGTACTGCGTCTAGTGTCCGCTCCCTCTATGCCAAGTACTCTGAGGACGATGGTTGGTTTGATGGGACCCCTGGTTCCGTAGACCGCCGGATCGCCCAGGCCCAGAGGATCAGTAATATCGCGAAACAGGCCTCAGTTCGCCTCTCAGGGCGCAATGCGGCCTCCCAGTACATTGCCCTAGCCGGTGAGATGGACGGCGACAGGCGGGCCTTAGAGGGGCTAAGAAGAGACCTTCTGACTGCTGCTGCTGACCGCGAAGACGGTCTGGAGTTCCTGGGCAAGATGGACACCACCGGCTGGTCCGGTGCTGATGCCCTCAAGTACATCCGGATGAATCCAGATCAGCGCCACTATCCTGACCAGGCTTACATCTGCCGCTGCCCTCAGTGTACAGACCGGGACCCGAGCCTGATCCATGAATCTGCATTCTTGGACCTGCACTCCTTTGACCCGATTGTCCACGAGCGGACAGAAGGTGCCCCCCGGCATCCCCTAGATGCCCTCCACCACCAGGTGGGCCGGGACATGGTCCATGCCGACGACATCCTTGAGGACAACGGGGTCAAGCCGCCGGGTTACTTCAGCCGTGTACCGGGAAAGCACCGTGCCTCTGCACGAAACTTCATTGCTGAACAGGAATGTGATGACCTGCGGGAGTTGATAATTCGGGCACATAAGTATGCCGAGGATCTCTCTTCCACTATGCCACAAGAAGATTCCCGATCCTTTGTAAGGAGTTTTGTCGGAGCCGTGATCAAGGAGTACCAGCCGCCGCGCCAACAGCGCACTGCGTCCTCTAGGAGCCAGGTTCAGGACTTTCCTGACTTTCTGATGTACGAGGACTAAGAGCTTCGGCTCTCAGGGGGGAGAGAAATGAAGCACTGGTTGGGATTTCTGAGAAACCTATTCCTTCCGCCGGAAGACTCTTTTGACTGGGCACTGGTGCCCTGGCAGCCACTACTCTTCCTGGCGACATGGGTATCCTCACTGATCCTCCTTACCTGGGGGGATTTTGGGAATATTCCCCTGGAGACATCAGATACCCCAGTCGGGGGAAACGGTGGGGTGGAATGGATCTGGCTAGGACTATCACTGGTCTGTCCACCACTGGCACTCTTCTCCCTCTGGCTGACCAAGCATAAGACAGGAGCATGGCGATACCGTGGATTCTGGTTCCGTCTCGCTGCCGACGTAGGTCAGTGTGCGGCACTCCTGACCTACACTATCGCGAGATTTATGGGCGGAGACTGGAGGGTTTATCCTACCGGAATCCTTGTCGCCGCAGTACTTTTCACGGCAATATTAACATTTCGGGACATCCGGACCTTGATCCGTGCAGAGAAGATCGCGAGGGGACTAATTAGGGAAGAGATCGCTTCACTAAAGGATGAAGAGGAGAAGAAGATGATCTCTGTAGGGTTCGGAAAATGAAGGCGGGAGATGCAGTACAGGCTCTTGCTTATGCCGGTGTCGGATCTGGCCTGGGCGCTGTGGTGGCAGCGGTGATTGCCGCTAGGTCAGGGAGAGGTTCTGCTCGTGCCGCAGCAGCAGACCTGCTTACTGAGGCAGCAGAACGTGTTTCGCGGATGAATCTCCAGCTTGATTCGGACAACAGGAAGTTGCGCCGGGATCTGGACAGGGTGACTGAGGGTATCGACCGGTTCCTCAACAAGGAGATCACGTCAGCAGAACTACGGAGACTTGTCCACCGCAATCTAGAGGATGCAGGACTGATCGATCCTGACTCTGTCGATGATGAAGATGAACCTACTCCTCGTAGACGTAGGCCCAAACCCAAACCACCCCTGTAGTTTCCGCATACCCAGCTTAGAAACAGTGAAGTGATTGTTTCGGCTGGATTCAGGGAGCTATGTCATGGGCGAGTACGGAGTATTTGAAAGCATCGAAGGTTCTTCTTCTGAAAAGAAGGTAGCCACGCGGGAAACTCAGCGGAAGCTTGATGCCGCTATCGATGACGTGAAGGACCAGTACGGTGCCTTCCTCTTCGCCTCACGAGATTCTGAAGAGTGGGAAGATCGTGTTGCCCTCTGCAAGAATGACATGATCCGGACCATCAATGCCCACCTCTATCCTGTCACCGGGGTTGTGCGCCGAATTGTCAAGGCCTGCAAGGACGACTGGAAGCGTCAGGCTGACAAGACCGGTCCTGCCATGGACAACACCATCACCTTCGCACCCAAGAAGGACAAGGAACTCAAGCCCAAGGGTGACTTCGATGCCTACCAGAACAAGGTAGACCAGAATTCTGATGCGGCAGTAGACAATTGCTTCAAAGAGGCCAAAGAAAAGAAACATCACAAGGACGATGATGCCTATTTCCTCAGTGATGATGATGCCTACGCTCGCGTACCTGACGAGGGTTGGATTGACGATGACGACGACCCATACATCAGAGAGGCTTACTACCGTTACGCTGATGACGGTGTAGGTGCTGCTCCTCAAGGCCCTGTTGCCGGTACCGGTGAGCCTATGCCTGACCCTGTGTCTCAGGCTCCTGCTATGCCACAAGGGATTCCAAACATTCAGGCTGCACGGTATCTTTATGCCGGTCCTGGTGATTCTGGGTGGGTTGATCCTAACGATAAGTCCAAATGGGTTGGTGGCCCTGGAATTAGCGCCCTCCCAACTCCAGGAGGGGCCAGAAGCGATTACGACATGCATAATTTTGGCACTGAGCCTGGTGGCGTAGGGGCTGCTCCCAAAACCGCACCCAAAAATGATACTGCCGGTGTTTCCGACGTGAATCTCTTTGGAGGTGGGGCAAATCAGCCTAAGTCAGGAGGGGGGGCTGCTCCCCAACCTGCTGCTGCCACTACCCCTCCCGCAAAACCTGCTGGGGGCGCTCCTTCTCCCGCAACTTCTACTGCCCCAAAGACTCAAGCGCCCGGTTCTGGCCTAATCGGTGGCGGCGGTGCCGGAATTAACGCTGGTGGTTCTGCTGGCACCTCTGGAGCAGGAAAGATCGGACCTGGAGACTACAAGGTTCAGAGCGGTGATACATACGCTGACATTGCTCAGCGTGCCGGATTCGGTGGTGACTACAAGGGTTTGGCTCAACAGACCGGATATCATGCCGGTGACGAAGACCATATCTTTGCCGGTGACACGATTCATATCCCCGGTGCCCCAGGCTCTTCTACACCACCATCAACGGACTCGACACCCAAGCAGACCGAATATGGTGTTGGAGGCCTATCGACCGCCAACGGATTTGCAGGCGGTCCCAACCTTTCAACTACTGCACCGACCCCTGCTGCTCCCCCTGCTGCTCCAGTCACAACCGAAAGGTCAGGTTCTCTTGCCCTGAATCAGTACATCGATTGGTGCGATAGCTTCAATGCCCGACGTGCATCGATCAATAACCTGGACATCTATGCCAAGAACCTCAATGACCAGGCATACTTTGAAATCGCTTCCGCCATCACCGATCCCAGCAGCCCGATCTACAGGGTGGCAGATGGTTCTGGGGGAGGAGAAACTCTAAACCCCTTTGTCGATAGCGACTCACCTCCGGAAGGAAATGGAAATCGACTCAATCCCTTTGTGGGGGTTGGTGGAGCCGGTGACTCCACGAAGCAAGCTCCTGCTTCGGGAGGATTACTTAATCCATTTGTGGGAGTTGGTGGGAAAACCAGTCAGCGGCGTACTGCCGCACCGGATTACCTCCAGAAGGCAGACGAGGCTCTGACCAACCTGCTGAACCAGAAGGCTGAAGAGTTCCAGGAGACCATTTCTCCCCTCCAGCAAGCACTTCAGACCGTTCAGCAGGCAGAAGCACTCCAGCAGGCACAGAACCCGCTAGGGGTTCAGCCCCCTGCCGGTACTGTGAATGTCCTACCGGGACAGGGTGATCCGTCCGGTGGAGGCGGTGGAGGAGCCGGTGGCGGTGACCCTATGGCTGCGGCAATGGCACTAGCTGGCGGTGGCGGTGGAGGAGCACCGGGTGGAGATCCATCCATGGGGGGCGGTGCTCCCCCTCCGCAGCAGATGCAGGCCCGCCGTCGTCAAGCCGGTGACTCTGTTGAGGTGTCCAGCATCCCAGATTGCGACATTTGCAAATACGAGAACGGCAAGAGTGGAGTTCCGGCAGCCTATGACGGCAAGACCGTTATGGGTCCGTGGGCCAATATGTGTGAGGATCATTTCGGAACTCACGGAGTTGGTCAAGGCACTGGACGAGGTCAGAAGTTCAAGCACCGGGCTAAGCGTGGTGGTTCCCCAAAAGGACGAGGGGCTAATAGCCCCAAGGCTGCCGGGGTCGCTGACTCTTTCAACAAGTGGATGACGAACTCTCAGGGGCCTGGGGCAGTTGAGGGACCCACCACCAAGTCGCAATTTGCTGAGCAGCAAGGACTTACGGGCAAGGGCGAAGGATACCTGACCAAGAATAGCCCTGATGCACTTCTGGATGCTGCAAAGCCACAGAAGAACCCGATGCGGCAGGTCCGTGGAAGGCGCAGGGAGGCAAACTTTTTCACCCGTAAGGTTGCCGGTTGGTCCTGGGACGATCACCTCAATGGATACGTCTCCAACAAGCCCACACCATTTACCTGCAAGTGCGGTGCGAAACATGCTGTCCCAAGCTATGTTCAGTGCAAGTGCGGGAAGATCCTCAATAGCTATGTGATCGGCACAGGTGGAGACAATCGTCAGGCTGCTGTAGACAAGTACATCTGCCGTGAGGTCCCTGTTCGCGAGAATGTCATCGTTGCCAATACACGCAGGGCAGAGTACCAGCCTGGAGATGGTTGGGGCCGGTTCAGAGATCAGCCAAAGCAACCTGAAGCACGCCCAGGCAAGTCTCAGAAGGAGCGCCAGAAGGAGCAGTACGAGGAATGGCTCCGGAATCGTCAAGCTGGTAAGGTCAAGCGGCACAACCTCTCTGACCCCGGTCCACTTGATGAGGGCAAAGACGATAAGATGCCCACTATCAGTGAGAACCTGGGCAAGGAATGGCATCGTCATGGCCCCGGCGGCAAATGGGTGGCAAAGAAGAATCGGAGGCGGTAGCCAATGAAGTTGTGTGCATCCTGCAAACAGATGCGGGAACCCGCTGCCACCTACGACGGACTGGACTACTGCCAGGATTGCGAGGGAGAGTTCTCCCCAGGGCAACCCGAACTATTCGGTCTGGCCTACCTCATGGCCACTGTCCCCTTTCATGTCGGTGACAAGGTCGAATGCCGTACCGCAGCAACACTTTATGACGGTATCGGCACTGTAGAAGAGATTGATATTGATTTCAAGATGGGCGGGACTCCCGTATTCCCGGCATTCAGAGTAAGGTTGGAAGAAAAGTCCCAAGAGGATCTTCCTGACGAATTGTGGTATGTCGAGAATTGCTTGAAGCTCGTTTGACGAAATCTTTTGTGGGAGTAGAACTATGGCAGAACCGGCATGGACGGTGAGCGATAAGCGCATGGGCCGTACCTCTTCAGGCCTATTTCTCCCCAAGACTGCTTCTGTCGGAGAGAGAAACAATGTCCTTGCCTCGCAACTAAATAAGGACAAAGTGTCTGGAATGCGCCGTACAGGTGCCAATCTCCAGATGGCGCTCCCCAAGCAACGTGTCCCTATGGGTTCCCTTATGGACAAGGGAATTCCCTATGACACTACCGACCCCAAGCAGTTAGCTGAGGCCCGTTCGCTGAGCAGGCTCTATTACCGGCTCCATGACCTGGTCCCGCTACTGATCGACATGTACTCCCAGTTCCCCCTCAATGGTCTGGAGTTCCAGTGCTTCGCTGGCGAAACCCCAGTCATTACGGAAGACGGCGTGTTTCCGATCAGTGAGTTGTCTGGCGGGGCGCATCGGATTCTGACGACCGGTGGGAAGTGGGTAGAGGCCCCCTTCAAGAGCTTTGGCGCACAGTCCCTAATGCGGATAGTTGTGCAGCGTAATGGGCGTCAGCGAGAATTTTTTGTGACCTCAGGACATCGTTGGTTTGCCGAACAACATCACCAGAAGCGCCTGGGCCGGAATAGTGGCAAGAACTCTCCCCTGACCTGGGAAAAAGTAGACTCTATCCGAGAGATGGCTGAGGCAGGAACCAGGCAGAAGGATATTGCCGAAAAGTTCGATGTCACTCAAGTAATGGTCAGCAAGATAGTCAACCACAAGTCGTGGACCGACCAACAACGAGCAGCAGACAGGATTCATACAGAGCCCGGTTGGCAGAAGATAGAGGTTACTACCGAGAATCTGAAGCCAGGGATGCGTCTAGTTTCCTCTTACGGGCGCAACATAATTAACTCAACTAATCCATCTCCATTTGGGGTAGCTAGAGGGATGACGTTTGGGGATGGAGCCCGCAAAACATCAGGTGGCGGATGCCATGTCGATCTATATGGAGATAAGGACGCAAACCTACTCTCTTACTTTGCGGGATGCACCACCTATCAGTACTACCGTGCTGACTGCAATGTTCAGGCAGTTAGGGTCAGTGATCTCCCAAGGTACTTCAAGGAGCGCCCCTCTCTTAAGGAGAGCGTGTCATATCTGTATGGTTGGCTTTCAGGATATTTCGCTGCTGACGGCACCGTAAGCAAGAAGGGCGAGTGCTTCCTGGATTCCGCTCGACGTGGAGATATTGATCACGCACAGGCCATTTGTCAAATCCTTGGGATACATACCTCTGATGTCTACGAGGTAAGTCATTCGGGTTCCGTTTTCCCCCAGGGACATTCCTCGCCCCCCAAGACAATGTACAGGCTTCGCCTTGCAGGACATTCTCTAGCTGAAAACTTTTTCCGCATACCCGAGCACCGTGATCGATGGATGTCCTTTGGTGACCGATCTGCTCGCGAATCATGGGCCGTAGTTTCTGTAGAGGCTACAGACCGTACCGAAGAGGTCTACTGCGCTGTAGTGCCAGAAACAGAGGCATTTACGCTTGCTGGCAATATCCTTACGGGTAACTGCAAGGACTCTCTGATTGAGAACTTCTATTCAGAGATGTTTCTCAATGACCTAAACTATGGAGAATTTCTCCCGAATTGTCTTGGTAGGGAGTACTTTACGGTCGGTGAGGCGACAAGCCTCGCGCACTTCAATGAGTCCCTGGGGATCTGGGGTTCTGAAGAAATCATCGACCCTGAGATGATTCGGGTCTCAAAGTCGGTCTTTGTCCAGGAAGAGCGTGTTCAGCTACTGGTCAAGGACATGGTCGATAGGCTCCGTACCGGACCACAGGGCATGCCGGAAACCGAAGAGTCTCCCAGCGAACGCCTAGAGCGTGTACACCAGTACTGCTGTGTGCCTGGAACCAAGGTCTTGACTGCTGATCTGCGCTGGGTAAATGTCGAGTCTCTTGAGGTTGGCGATCCCATTATGGGCTTCGATGAATACCCACGAACTGGGAAGAGCCACAAGAGAGAATGGGTTCCGACAAGGGTAACGGCAACCAATGTGATTGTCGGCAACACCTACAGAATCAGTACTAGTGGGCCTACTGTGGAATGCACTGACCAGCATCGTTGGTTGGCCATCCCGCAGAACCGAGTCAGCACCATTCCTATCGACACCACCCGTGATGAGGAATTTTATCCAACCTATGAGTGGAAGGGATTGCCTGGCAGAGAAGTTAAGCGGTCCAAGCCTTGGGTTCGCCGCCCGTGTCATAGTTGCGGAATGCCCATGGAGTTGCGTCCTAGTGCTGCTGCGGCAACTAAGTTCTGCTCTAAGTCCTGTTCTGGTGCGGCCAAGAATCGCTCCTACTCGTCTGGAAAGAATTCAGGGCAACTGATGTGGTTGCGTGCTGATGAGGTGCGACCCGGCGACAAAATCATGTTCCTCGGTCAGTGGGACATGGATGATTCCCGCGACACAGGATGGATGGGAGGATTCCTTGATGGCGAGGGCAGCCTAGCAAATTGTGGAATTACGTTTGGCCAAAATGCTGGTCCTGTGCTAGATCGTGCCCTAGAAATCCTTGCCGCAAACAAGTTTTCATTTTCCTCCTGGGAGACCAAGCCTCACGCCAACAGTGGCAAGGTCTGTATTAGTGTCAGGATCAATGGCGGGTGGCCAGAAGTCTTGAGGGCGCTGTCAATTTTCCGACCCGTGCGCTTACTTCAGATGCTCCCTGAAAAGATTCAGGGGAGAGAAATCACCGGAGATTGGGTGACCGTTACTGAAGTGACTCATGTCGGAGAACAAGACGTTATTGCTCTAGCGACAAGCAGCAAGACGCTCATTGTCGAAGGGATGTATAGCCACAATACGGAACTGGTCAAGCACTACCCTGAGTTCGTCCGTGCCGCAGACCAGAATGACGGTCTAGATATCTCTGACGCACTGGTATCCCGCCTGGTCAATCGCCTCAACCCCTGGGACCTCCGTGGTACCCCGCAACTGATGCGATCATTCCGGACCCTGATGATGGAAGAGAGCCTTAACGCTGCACAGGACAGTGTGGCCGACAGACTCTATGCCCCAATGATTCTCGCTACCCTAGGCATGGAGAACCTGGGTGATGGAGAGCCATGGATTCCTAGCCAGGCAGATCTGGACCAGGTCCGTGACGACATGCAGTCTGCCCTCGCTGCGGACTTCAAGCTCATGGTTCACAATATGGGACTGAAGGTAGAGAGTGTCTTTGGCCGGGAGAGTGTCCCTAGGTTCGACCAGGACTATGACCGGATCACCGCAAAGCTATTGCAGGCCTGGGGTATTGGCGAGGCACTGATTGCTGGTGGTTCCGGAGGTGCCTATGCGTCATCTGCACTGAATCGTGAGGTCTGCGAGCAGTTGATGCTGAGCTTCCAGAAGAAGGTCACCCGGCACATCATCAAGCGGATGGAGGTGATTGCCGAAGCCCAGGAGCACTATGACTATGAGCAGAAGGGTGGTTACCGCCGTCCCCTCTACCGCGAGATCGTGCAGTACAACGAGGAGACCGGCGAGGAAGAGATCGTCCGCGTACCCAAGCTCCTGATCCCTGAGATCAAGTGGAGCGTCCTCAACCTCCGTGACGAGGCTACTGAGCGTGCCTTCGTCCAGCAACTCAAGGCTGCCGGTGTACCGGTCTCTGACAAGATGCTGGCAATCAACCTCCCGGTGAACTTCAGGGAAGAATTGGAGCGGAGTGCCGAAGAGACGGTACAGAAGGGCCTCGCAACCTCACAGGCTATGGATAAGCTCCAAAAGCTTTGTGACGCACAGAAACTCCCCTATCCTCCTGAACTGGCCCAACAGCTTGGTGCGACACTTCAACTGCGGCAAGCACTCTCGCAGACAGAGATGCTTGAGGGCCAGACCGAGATGCAAGAGATCCAGATGAAGCAGATGGGGGCTGCGGGCCAGATGGGCCTGATCCCCGGTGTCCCGGCACCGCCTCCTCCTGAGCCTGAGGACGCCTCCGGAGGGGCAGGGGCACCCCCTCAGTCCGGAGTACCCGCTAGCACCCCTCCACAGGGCGCTGGGCCTACCGCAGGACCCCCTATGGTGGGAGGACCCGTAGTAGCCAACCCTGTCGAGCTACCCAGGAACAGGCAGCGTCCGGAGGAATCGGACGAGATGAGGGCCGGTACCCCGCGTGCAGCCGCAAGGATCGCCAGCATCAAGATGGGTCCCTCCTCTTACGGTCGATCCAGGTATGCTAACGAGGAACGAGTACAGAAAGCAGTGCGACGGCTGGAGGCGATCCAGAAACACAAGGCGGCAGGTAGGCGTGTCGAGGACCTGGTTGAAGATCCAGAATTCTACGATGCCCTCAATGCACAGCAGTACGAGGACCAGATCAGAGCAGACTTCCCCGAGATCCTGAACGGGAAAGCAAATCAGTCAAAGAAGATCCTGGACGACCTCTTGAGTCAGTACGCCGAGATCTTCGGCACCAGCCCCGAATGGTGATGAAAGGAAATAAGTTGAGCGACGACAAAGAATTTGGAACCGATATTGGTCTTCGGCTTCCTAATGGTGAAGAGGTCTGGCCTCCTTCGGATTACAAGGGATTCCCGCTAAAGACTGCTGAGGATCGTGGAAAGTTGGCCGCTGCCCTGGTGCAGACGGAGAAGGACCTCAGCCTTAAGCCGGGAGACTTTGTCAGCCAACATGTTTGGGTTCAGCGTGAGTGGGAGATTGTTGCCGAATTCGCAGTAGACGATTCGATTATCGCCCCGCAGGTCCAGGAGGAGACTGATGGAGGAGAGTGAGATCACCTATATCTACTGTGTCCACCTCTATGGCAGTAGCCCAAAGGTTTACCTGATGGAGGGTTTCGATCAGGAAAGTGGACGCGACGAAATCTAGTCTCTGCTTGTAATATCAAGACACACAACAGGATTTCCCCGGCAATGCCGGGGTTTTCTTGTCTCTATGCCATCCTGTAGTCACACTACGTCTGTTTCTAAAAGGGAGAAGACCCTTTGAGGAGGCAGCGTGTCAGTGTTCGTTCACACTAGCCATGGTCAGGGACACGTCGTAGACGAACAGACCGTTCGTGGCCGCAAGAGCTTTCTGGTAGAAGGTAGTGGCTTCAAGGTCTGGGTTGACGAGAAAGACTTGCGCGTAGCCTATCAGTGGGGTGGCGGCGACCATGTCAACGAGGAGAACTCGACAACCCTCCCCTACGACCCTTCGCCGCAGTACCCGGTCGATATGTTCCATTCCGACTCTACGATCCAGCCTGGCGATCACGAGATCGATCCTGACGAAAGACTCTCTCCCTCAAACTCTTTGAGTCTGGATCATGCTGAGGGGCGCTCCTACCCAGGACCTAGTGCGGACAACTTTGCCAAGCACTCGGCTATGGAGGAACTCTTCCATGACGATCACCATGGTCATGAGGAAGACGAGCCAGAGATCCAGCACTTCAGTAACAGGCATTTCCATGCCGGTCCAGAACTACTCCTCCTCCCCCTTGCCGAAGAGGCCCTGGGGGGCGCAGCAGCAGAAGGTGGTGCTGACGCTATAGGCGGTGGTCTGGCCGGAATGGCTGATGGTGCCGGTGAAGCTGAAGGGGCAGAGGCGGCAGATGGGGCGGCAGAAGAAGGTGCTGCGGACGGTGAGCCAGGATCACCCAAGAAGCCCAGGCGTAGCCTGAACCCGGCCAAGGGACTTGCAGACGAGTATGCCGGTGCTCAGGTCAAGAAGAACGTCGGTGGTATCTGGCCAGGGCGACCGGATGCCCGTACCGTCACTGGTGGCTACCGGCCAGCAGGACTGAGCGACAAGTACATTCGGATCGCCGGTCACTCCGACCACTACAGTGACCCGGTCCAGCAGTTCCGTGATGACCCGATCACCTTCATCCAGAAGCGTGCCTATACCTACGAGGGTAGTGCCAATATCCGCCTGGCCGAATACGTTGACCTGGTCGATTCCGATCCCCTTATCCGTACTGCTGCCTGGAGGGATGTCCGATCCAAGGCACTTCGCCTCCGTCGCGAGGGACGTGTCCATGTCAAGGACATCTCCCCCACCCGCATTTACGCTGCGGTCGAAGGTGATTCGGACACCTACGAGACTATGGTGGTCAAGAGCGCCCATAACCAGTCCATTGATAGCTGGACCTGCAACTGCGGCTGGGGTTCGACTGTAGGGCAGCGCAAGGTGAGCTATGTGGGCCGTCTGTGCTCGCACGGCTATGCTGCTTTCCTTGAGATGGAATCTCAGTCCATGAAGGGCAAGGGCAAGCGGCACGCTGGATACGGATACAACGTAAGTTATCTGGACCATAGCGGTGAAGAAGCAATTGCCACTTTTGAGCATCCGGAAGAGGCAGAAGCTTTCGCCAAGGAGAAGGGTGTCGGATTCTCATATCCGAAAGAATGGCTCTGGAAGAAAGCCGGAATCGTTGAAGACTTCAAGGACTGGGCCAAGAACGAGAATAGTGGCAAGATCGATGAAGCCGCACTCGCCAACTTCATCTACCTCTGCAATTCGATGGAGGAGGGCGAGCAGACCCTCATCAATAAAGAGGATGCCCAGAAGCTCTATGACTCCTTGGGGGACAGCGTCTCTCACGGAAAAGTCCGTAACTACGATGTAGGCTACGAGCTTGATCCGGAGAAGGTGTACAAAGAGGCTTCCGTAGGTTGTTCAGAGTGTGGTCATGTTGCCCATAACGATGAAGACCTCAGTGCCCACTGGTATAACGCGCACCCTAGCCTTGGAGAGGGGCCAGACTGGGACCAGGCAGATGCCCTGGGTGCAGACAATTGGGATCACAAGAACCTGGGCGATTTTTACAATCGTAGCGATAAAGCAAGAAAGCACGCCGATGTATTGCACTTGCGCCCAAGGTCTTTGACTCCAGACCTGACCTTCATCGAAGATGGCGAAGACGGTGAGTCCTGGACCGATGTCACCAAGGACGAGCGTAAGACCACCGGTCCTGACAACATGGTCAAGAAGTCTCGACGCCTTACCGCTATGGAGATCCGTTACGCCAGTGACGAAGAACTTGGTGAAAAGGTCAAGAACTGGAACGGTGCCGGTTCCGAACTGAACAAGCTCCGCGACCTCTCGGCTGAAGATCCTGACCTCCAGCACAAGCGCGATCAGAATGA
>Ga0007859_1000371_pt1 | contig 12854 bp, 14 predicted proteins | sample CryBogCBH27Jul07_FD_71222 | JGI IMG/M metagenome (GOLD analysis project Ga0007859, IMG submission 71222) | Freshwater microbial communities from Crystal Bog, Wisconsin, USA - CBH27Jul07 | ecosystem: Environmental > Aquatic > Freshwater > Lake | place: Crystal Bog, Wisconsin, USA | collected...
ATGCCCGCCGGGTCAGAATAAGGGTGCGTACGAACACCTTCATGTGCTGTGATGAACGGGGTCGCCGCTGCGACAGCGGCAGCAACAGCGACACCAATGATGGGCTTTCGGTCGGGCATAACCCGGCTACACTACCACAAGTGACGCCGCTGGACTACCCCCACTGACACTCGACACCTGTAGCTCTTCATACCGCCGCATGACAGCAGCCGGTGGATCCGCCGACTGGATACCGATAGGTGCATATATACGTATTCGTACACCGTCCGGTGACATCGTTCTGGTCGTCTTACCGTCGTGTAGTGACGGGTGGTAATCATAACCCAGCGAGCGCATAAGGTCGCGGCGCTTGTTGCGCGGCACCCGAGCACGAATGGACGTGAGTAACCCATCGAGCGCGGCGGACGAGATGAGACCGCCACGGAATCCGCTACGCTCTTCTTCGATCGCCGCTTGAATTTCCTGTTCGACCCGACCCGTAGACAGCGAGATCGCCTCGGCACGACCAGATGTCTTAGGAGCACGCACGCAGTCCTGTGCCGGGTCAAGTTCGGCCTTGAGCGGGTAAGTTGCCAGCCAGTGCGTGATATGGGCATAACCACCATTGTTCAGCCACGGATAGAGTTCGCTGGAAAAGAACTGCTGGGTCAGTCCATCACGATCAAGATGTGCTTCTTCCTGTTGTGCGGTGTAAAAAATACCGTATCGCCGCAAATCGTCACTGACCGGGATCGCATCTTTGTGATTGGTGCACATGATGCCGTTGGCGAAATTGTCGGTGGTATATTGATCGACACCCTTACGCTCAACGCCCAACCACGAGTTTGTGATGAGCGGTTTGAGCGTGTCGATCATGTGGCGACGGTCAGCACCGACAAATATCTCCTCAAACCCGAGGAAGAGTTTGTTCTCGACCCAACCATTGAACTGGTTGGCGGTCTTGATCATCGCCTCGGGGTTGACAAGGTGCGAGTAGCGCCGACCGATAGCGGTCGCCATGACGTTGAGTATGGTGGTTTTACCATTACCGCCGACACCTTGGATCACCGGCCACCACTGGAACTTCACGCCCGGGTTTTGTACGGCGCTCGCCATCCAGTTGATCAGCTTCTCGCGGTCGTCCGCAACAGGTAGCAACCGCTCAAGCAGCGTCAACCATAGGGTCACATCGCCAGCCTCACGAGCAGTCTCGATCGGCACATAGGTGTTGATCATGCTCACACCCTCTTCGACAATGACAGCCGAAGGATCAAGCGCGGGCCGGAAGCAAGCCTTGTCTACCCGGTCGCATTCATACACGCGGTTCTGGGTGAATGCCTCCCAGGCGCTGGTGGCGATACCCCGGCGCTGCCCGGTAGACTGCCGGTCGATAATGAACTCGTGACCACCATAAGCAACGTCAAACTGGGACTTGTCGTATTGCCGCCCGCTGGCGTCACGGATCGTCTTGGAGTGTGTGATATACACACACCCCTTGAAGTGGTGGATCTGATCAGGAACCGACATAATCTCGGGCCCTTGGCGTAGTTTGACACCAGCAGGTACAGCGGGCAATGCGTCAACCGGTGGTGCGTCGGCAAATACCTGTGCCGGACTGTTCTGCCTTGCTCGTTCGAGAATGCGCTTGGCAGCGCGCTCGGGCGGGTTCTGGTCGCCAATATGAGCATGGACAGCATTTGCCGGGTTCATCAGCACGCCCAGAATGGTCGCATCGTCATACCCGCAAGCGGCCAGTTCCGCGCCGCAGGCAAACGCGTCGGCGCTGCGGTCGGTGCCGCGTGGGTGGTCGATCAGGTCGCACAAGCGCGGGCTGGGTGATGGGACGAGATCGGCGCTGGTCAGCAGTCGATAAGGTGGCAGCTCGACAATCCGTACCCGTGGTTCGGCGGTAACCTCACGGGGGAAAGACGCGACAGAACGGGTGGTCGTAGTGTCGGCAAATATCGTGACAGATCGAACAGGTTCGCGTCCACGAGCACGCTTCGTTGCATTGGGGTAGTTGATGGTTCCCGGCACTCGAAAGAGACGATCGGCATTCCAGCAGACCGGATCACCGCCGGTACGTGTTGCAAGAGATTTATTGATCTGTTCAATGTCCGATACCGCCACAGGTACGTCGAGACGCCATAACGCTTGCACACCTCCACCTGATGATACGAGAACGGTAGGTTCAAACGGCAATACGGCAGCGAGAGCGGTGTTGAGTGACCAGTCGCCAGCGTCTCGGGGAGGATCAATGTCCACTTGGGCAAAGCGTGCATGAGCAATGTCGTCCTTTGATGGTTTCCCGTTCGTACCGGGCTTGGCGACATTCACCGTCCAGTAGATGTTATAACCCAGATCGTTGGTGTCGCTTGCCCAGCGGGCCGCACCGGCAGCATCTGCACCAAACCAATGCCCAACCACCGGCCCATCGGGCCAAATGGCGACAAGTTGGATGGCGTCGCGTACTGTGTCGCGGAGAAATGGCAGAATATCTTCGTGCATGACTTACCCCTTGAGCAAAGAGGCAAGAGCTTTCTTCTTCAGATCGACGGGTGCCGCCTGTGCTTCAGGGTAACCTTCCACCAAACCGTAAACTATAGTTGACAAATGACCTTCCTCAACTGCGCGTTGCATCACCGCAGCGCGCAGTTCGTCCATCGTCCCCCAAGCAGTGTTGACCGAACCGGTGGCAACACCAGCACGCGCAGCAACTGTATCACGGGTCAACGCGTCCCAACCATTGTCTACGGCAATGCCGTAAGCAGCACTCAGGATATGATCGGCGGTTGTCATATTGTTCCCACTTCCGTAGCGAAACAGGCGTCTCCACCTTCCGCTACTACTAGATCTAAAAATGCCTTCTGGGCCTGCTCGCGCTCGGAGCCGGTGTAGACCCAGCCTTCATATTTGCACTCTCGGGCAAGGAACTGGGCAATCTTGCAACCTACCATATCCGGGGTAACAGTGACAGTGCGCCAGCCGATCAGATCGGCTGACTTGAACTTGCGGTTGAGGGCGGTTGACTCGTTACCCAAGCCGAAACGCACCAGCCGACCATGCTCATCCTTCAGGGCACCGGAATTGTTGCGATAGAGGCGAACACCCTTGCGAGCGGCCTCAAGACGGATCTCCGATTGAACACGCGCTTCGCTGATACTCACTACTACTCTCCACAGTGGGCGACCAAGCTACCCTTGAGCGACGATAGCGTCAACCCACGATAAGTTTGTGCGCTTCATCAACATAGTAGCTCCAATCAAGGTTGTTCCAGTCAAAGTCCGAGGCGTCGTTACAAGGTGCAACGAGACGATCCGCCTCAATGCTGGTGCGCCGTGTCTCGTAGACCGAGCGGTTTGCTGTACATACCCGTGCGTCCCATTCCCCACCCGTCTCGGCCATCACCCGTTTGTACTCCATCTCGGTGACGCGAGGGGCGCGCTTGTAGGCACCTTCCATGCCGGCAGGAGGTGACACCTTGACTAATGGGCGACCCTCACGGGCAACATAGTAGCGGAACGTGGACTGCACTTTTTCGTCACCCCACATCAGTTGCGACATACGGTCGCACTTTACCCGACACATGAAATCGAACGGGTCGGTATGTGCCCGCAACCACGCCTCCGGGTCAGTCCCGTGCAGCATCGCCTCAACGGCAGCACGGGTCGAGGCGACATTCGACAGATCCTTGTGCCAGCAACCAGCCGCGCTGATCGCCTCGACGCTTGTGGGGTACCACAGTCTGCCCTTCTGCTTCACCTTACCGTCGGTGGTGACAGCCAGATAGGTATTAACGTCCGCGAGTGCCATCATGGTATAGTCGGCACTCTCCATCGTCAGTCCGGTGATGATCTCCCACGTCTTGACTATCGCAGCGGCGTGCGGTTCGTACGTTTCGTGGATACGATACGTGATGCCGTCGGTATTAACTTGCAGGACGGACAGCGTTGGAACCTCAACCAACCATTCAACCAACATGGCAAGCATGAGTTGGCCGTTCAGCGTGATCGTCATCGTAAATTTAGGATCATAGAAAGGGCTGAACTTATTGTTACTATTGCCATAAGTGCCATTGGCAGCAAGTTTGTACGCGCCGTTCTCGACTGACCCTTTGGGGTAGAGCCTGCGCTCTTGTGGCAATTTGGTGTACTCGGCGACGAACGCCGCACCCATATGCTCGGGCGCAAGTTTATTGACGATGGCGATGCTGGGGTAGAGTGACGCCACATCAATATCGCGGATCAGCCAGCCGTCACCAGCTTCTACGCGCTGATTGCTGACCGACCCGTGGATGCCACCCGTACCGAAGTGAAAGTCGATACCGCCGACATGTGCCTTGAGCCCGGCAAATACCCCCTTCGTCTGGATGGGCGCGTCAAGGTCGGTGATGTCCTCGGGCGTCAACACTTGATTGAGCATATAATCGTGTACGCGCTGAAACTCGGGGTGTTGAAAGCGGATGAATGGGAAGATGATTTCGCCCAGAGCGATGCGATGTCGAGGTGACTGACGCAACTGACGCTTGCCAGCAGCATCGTAGTGGTAACAGAATTTCTTGCCGAGACGTTGCTCAAGGATCTTTGAGCCGATCTTCGTGTCGGGCCAGTTGAACACGTCCATCCCAAACTGGGCAACCATATTAGCGCGAAACGACATCGCGTCCATACACAGATGGGCGAACCGCTTCGTCTCACTCACGTCGTGACGGTTATAGGCGATCACTTCGGCGGCTTCGGGCTTGGACAGGACGGTGCCAAACGGCACGGGGCTCTCGACCACACTAGGAGAGCGCATATTAACTTGTAGCGCCTTGAGGCTGGTGGACTTGGCGCGATTGTCGAAATGGTTCATCTTGTAGAGATCAACCTGCGGAGTGATGCGGTCAGACTCCCAGATGGTATGGGCGAAACGGTCGTTTGATCCAATGATCGACATTGCATAGTCGTAGATCTGGCGAACCGTTGCGTCGGGATGACTGTAGAGCCAGTGAATTACCGGATAGTCAAACCCTATGGAATTGTAACCGATCATGGCGGTTTGACTGAGTGCCAGACCGCGAAGCCATGTAAACAGCATGGCCCGATCGTCCCGGAACTCGCTGACCTCAAAGGTCATTGAGCCCGGGGCGTCGAGGAACTCCCAGTGCAACGAGACCATGTTAGGAAAAGTCTCTATGTCCCAACAAATGGCGTTCGTTAGCACTGGGGGTATCATATCAGACCGCCAGAATACCGTTGGCGATCATCATCTCTTCGGTCCAGCCAGCAGCGACATACTGCTCGTAGGTCAAACCGTTGGCCTTGGCAGTCATCACCCGACCCGGAGCGACCGGAGCGGGCGGCACTGGTACCGGAGCGGCAGTCACAGGAGCCACAGGCACCCCACCGGGCAGAGGCTCGGCACCGGGCGGCAGGATGACCGGAGCGTTGAACGCCTCGGCTGCATCCACACCACCGCCACGGATCTCGGGACCAGTGGCGACCAGTTCGACCAAGCCGACATTCAGGAACAGGCCCGGCTTCTGGGCGTCGGTGTTGAGACCAATACCAGCGTGGACGCGCACATAATAGCCGCGCCGCACCAGCGTCGGGTCGGTGATCTGATCAAGCGGCGAGTGCCGACCGACGGGGAACACCTTGGGCGGATAGCCCGAGTTGAACCGCACGACCCAGTGACCCGCGAAACCTTCCTTGTCGGCGTTCGTCTTGCCGGTCTGGTCGTAACCATCACCGTCAATAATCTTGAAAGCGAACTGAGGATGGGTGCACAGCAGCGTACCGCCACCAATCCCGGGGAACTGTCCGCCCGTAACGGGAAACAGATTCGGAAAGCCAGCACGAGCGATTTCGTCAAGTTGGGCACGAAAAGCAGGCCATGCCGGATCGGTCTTGGAGAACGCGACACCGACATAATACTCGGTGCGCGGCTTACCCTTGTTGGGGCCGGACTTGATGATGAGCGGTTCGCCCTTCTGGTTGGTGGTCTGACCTTTGAAGCAGTCGCCCTGAACGAGACGACCGACAGGGGAAAGAATGTTCGTCATGTGAATGCCTTTGCTATGTATTTTTCGGTTATGGGAATGAGTGTCAGAGAACCTTGGGGCTTCTCTGAGTACCCGGCGACCACAGTCGAATCAAGACCCGCTTTGCGCGCTTGAGCCGGCGTGATTGGTTCCTGCGGTTTACGCAGGTTGACACCCAGAAGGTCGCCAAGCGCGAACACTTCTGTGGCATCTTTGGTCCAGCGTTCACGACCTCGACTGTAATCCGCTCGAAACAGCGGAATGTCGGTGCCTTCACGCAACAGTTTGAGAGATTCCTCTTCAGTCGCGTCAACAAGCATCTTGATACGACCTTGAGCCTCCAACAACCAATGTAGCGTGACGCCAAGCTGCTGAGGTGTGAGGTCGATCGGGCGTGATGTGAACGACACTTCGATTGCCGACATGCCCGATTGCAGTGCGGGCTGACAGTGCAACAGACCCGGGCAGTTGCGGCAATGGTCGCCTGTCTTGGCGGCTGCGTCGGGATCAGAAGTGAGGATCGCAGCGGCTGTGAACTTGGTCGCCCACACGTCAAGTGTCTCACCCTTGAGATCCCAACGCCGCCATGTCCCCTCGGGATGATAGCAGCGCGGTTGGATGATCGTCAGGGTAATGTCCCAACCGTGCCAATCGGTAATGTCGTTACATTCGAGTACGCCAATCGCGTATAGCATCAACTGCGGGTTCTGAAACACTTCAACGTAGCGGTGACCATATTTGTAGTCCCAGACACGCAGTTGCTTGCGGGGAATGTCAATCTCAACAATGTCGGGTGTGCCCCAACAATCCTGATGAACGGTAGCGATCGTCACCTTCTCTTCGACCCGCAAATTGCGACCGGAGAGACTACGGACAACATCCAGAGCGTTCTCGATCATATCCTGATCGACCGTGACCCCGTTGGGTGCAATGTCACCAGCGGCTACAATAACACCCTCAAGCATTTCAGAGAGTGCCCAATGAGCGGCAGTGCCTTCACGGGACGCCTCAGATTCCTCATCTTCGGGATAAAGGGAAGCCATTCGGGGAGCCACATAGCAGCCCCCCGTGGCCCAACGATATGCGCCTGACGGTGCTAGGCGGGCATGGTCGTTAATTGCCATAAATCATTGCCTCAATGGATGGAACGAGATCAGGACGAGCGACCAGTGCTGCGAGTGTCGGAATGCCCAAATGTTCGAGAGCCGTGTCGATCTGGAAGTTGGTCACCGCGCCGCTGGCTTTGTCAGCCGACAGGCGCGTAAGGAGCGACATGTAACTGTCCACTTGGAGCGGCGGTGGTGGAGGTGCGACAGGTGCAGTCGGCGGAGGGGGTGGTGGTGCGACAGGTGCCGGGATGCTCATGGTCTGCTTGAGTTCGGTGCGAACCTGCTCGACAATCGACGGATCAACGCCGCGCCGTTGACGCCACGTACCGTCCGCGTTGCGGGTCTTGCTGCTGGCGTGGATGCGCTGATCCCAAGGAAGACCCTCGGTGTCGAGCGACGGACCCTCATCCCGACCGGTAAGATCGGAGGTCATTGGGGTCTGATCCTGCACCGTTTCTGCCTGATCGGGAAGATCGGGGCGTTCACCCTGGACCATCTCGCGCAGCACTTCGGCTTCGTCATCAATGTCGGGAGTGTAGATGTTCTTACTTGCCCATTCGTCCTTAAAGGTGTCCACCAAGGTCAATGGCGTGTCGGGTAGAGGCTTAAATTCAAACTCGTGAGGGAATGTCGGTTCAGCAGTAGGCAACGGCTCTTGAGCGGTGAGCATGTGCATCACGGTCGTCATCAGTCGAAGCATTTGGGGAGGTGTATCAGGGGTGATGGTCAAAGTGATTGTCATGTGGTTTCTCCTCTTGACGAATCGGTGGTAGACCCGCATGACCGCAACGTCAAGAGGAGACGCGAATGCCAAAAAACGAAAAAAAAATTGCTGCCGCTGCTATCAAACGATCAGAAATGGCTGAATTGGTGGCCAATGGTGCGACTATCCCCGAGGTCGCTAAATTGTGGGGCATCCGCGAAACCAGTGCGTATCGCATCTGGGGTCGGATCAAGGAGGAAATGGGATGGCAAGCTGTTTAACATGCCGGTTCTCTCAAGCATTACCCGAACCGGGACCAGAACCGGTTCCACCGCCGCTAGATCCACCGAAAGGTTTTTGGGAACGTGTGGCTGGAGATTATGACTCTGCGGGCAAACGTATCCATTATTATCTTGATGTTTTGGAGTGGAAACGTCGATCAACGCGTGTTTCGTGTTGTTATAACCCGAAATCGCTGGACGTGCTGAAGGACCATTGGTGTGGAAAGCACGAACGGTAATGGTGGACACACTAGGACTCGAACCTAGAACCGATTGATTAAGAGTCAACTGCTCTACCTATTGAGCTATGTGTCCATGATGTGACCCATAGCACGCAACGGAGATAATGCAATGACACCCAAGGAACGTGCCGCAGCCGAAGAACTCTATCGGTTGCTCACCAAACACCTCAACAGCCCGTTCTACGGGCGCACGGCTCACAACCGCCCGGATCTTTACGCGCTTGACGATTTTGTGAAGCGTGCTGGTTATGTGTTGCCGGAATGACCCCCACTCTTAGACCCTATCAGACCGATCTTGTGACCGACGTGCGCGATGCCTGGGCTGCTGGGCATCGCAACGTTCTCATGCGAAGCGAGACCGGATCGGGCAAGACCGTCACGATGGGTTCGATCATTGAATCCGAGCAAGGGGCGTCGTGTGTGATTGCACACCGCTCCGAGCTGGTCGGGCAGTTGTCGCTGACCCTTGCCCGTTACGGGCACCGTCACGATCTTATCGCCAGCGATGCGGCCAAGCGCACGATCGCCGCTCTCCACGTATCAGAGTTGGGGCGCTGCTATCTGACGCCCGGCGCGCGTTGCAAGGTCGCGTCGGTCGATACGCTCGTGAGGCGCAAGGACACCTTGAAGCAATGGGGATCAACCGTGGGTCTGTGGGTGGTTGACGAAGGGCACCACCTAGTCGCGGACAACAAGTGGCACAAAGCAATTTCCCTCTTCACGCGCCCTGACGTGCGCGGATTGTTGCCCACAGCTACACCGCTGCGTGCTGACGGCAAGGGACTGGGCGCGGCGCATCTGGGCGGTGATGGCGTGGCGGACGTAATGGTCGAAGGGCCATCGATGCGCTGGCTGATCGAACAGGGCTTCCTCGCCGAGTATCGGGTCGTCTGCGTCGAGAGCGACATTATGAGTTTGCTCAGTGAGGAAGATGTCAGCGCGTCGGGTGACTGGTCGTCCGTCAAGGGCCGTGACGCCAGCCGTCGCAGTCATATCGTCGGTGATGTGGTGCAGGAGTACCGCAAGTGGGCGGCGGGCAAACTCACGATGACGTTTTGCACGGACATTGAGACGGCTGTCGAGATGACCGGGGCGTTCAATGCCGCCGGAATCCCCGCCGAGACGCTGACTGGCGAGACGGAAGATCGGTTGCGCGCCCAGACATTGCATCGGTTCGAGAAACGGGAGATCCTGCAACTCGTGTCGGTGGACGTGGTGTCGGAAGGGTTTGACTTGCCGGCACTTGAGGTCGTCCAGCTTGCTCGCCCAACGCAATCGTTGGGTCTGTTTCGCCAGCAGGTCGGACGTGCTCTCAGACCCAAACAGGACGGCTCCAAGGCTCTGATTATCGACCATGTGGGTAATTTCCTGCGTCACGGCCCGCCCGACAGGCCCGTACAGTGGTCACTGGCTCGGCGCGACAAACGCTCCCGAGGTGTAAGCGATGCCATTCCGCTGCGGGTGTGCGTTGAGTGCTTCCAGCCGTATGAACGTATCCACCCTGCCTGTCCCTATTGCGGGCACAGTCCTGAACCAGCGGGCCGTAGCAGCCCGGAACAGGTCGAGGGTGATCTGTCCGAGTTGTCGCCCGAGGTATTGGATCAACTGCGCGGGGCTGTTGAGGTGGTTGATCGCAGTACCGCCGAGGTGCGCGCCCACTATGAACAGATCGGACTACCCGAACTGGCTGTGCGCGGTCAGATCAAGCAACACAACGACCGTTACCGTGCACAAGAGCAGTTACGGGAGACGATTGCCGCTTGGGGCGTTGCGCGCTGCACCGAGGGTCTTGACCAGCGTCAGCGTATGCGACTGTTCTGGCATCGGTTCGGAATAGACTTGCTGTCGGCCCGGGCGTTGGGTCGGGCCGATGCGGACACACTCAGACAGCGCGTGACCGCTTCCATGTAAGATATTCCACCGCTTCAAACGGATCGAGAAAGCATGTGACAGCATTTGGCTTTTCGGCGTCGGGGTCAATCACCGCAACGCCCGCAGCACCATATTGATACTCGCCAAACCCGTGATGGTCGGCATAGTCGTCCATGAACTTGTATCCGCGCACGCGCATCAGGTTGTAGACGAACTTACGGTGTGAGTTCTCGCCTTGACGCACACCGCAGTCGTGGTGATGACCTGCAACATACAGGTGCGCCCAATCCTGCATTTGTGCGGCTCGTTCCAGACCGTGCATGTTGTTCCAGATCGAATTACCCTTGAAATTATGTGCTGTCCACAGACGCAACTCATGCCCGTTGGGTGATACAAGAGTAACCTTGGCTTGCCAGTCGCTCATCTGGACGTAATTTGGCTTGAATCGTTCAAACACGTCACGACCGACAGGACCATCCCAGAGGTCGTGGTTCCCGTGGAGCCACAAGAACCAAGGTATACCACTGTCGGCAAGATAATGTTTGACGAGAAGTCTAGCCGTTTCAGCACTGGCGTCTTGGTGAGCCCAGAGCTTTGCGAGACGACCGGTCCAGTTATTGGTCGTGTCACCAATGTTTACGGCGTAAAGTGCTTCGGTATTTGCCGCAAGTGTGGCATGGTTCTTGAATAGGTTGAGGTCACACCCGTCGTCGTCAAGATGCGGATCCCCAAAGAACATCAACGCGTATGGACCACGCGCCGGGATATGAAACCGCCGCCATGCCATAGCCCGAGCATGAGCCCGACGCTGGTCGTGGGCTTTCTCGCGTTGGGCAATGATGTCTTCGATCGGCAAGTTCTTCGGTGGGATTGGATCGCCTATGGGCACTTGCACCTTACCGGCTCGTATTCGGGCACGGCGTATTACTTCTTGTACAGAAGCATGGGTGCATTGAAGTTTTCGAGCAGCAGGTCTGATCCCACCTTCGCTGATTACCGTCTCAATGACGTTGCGTTGGTGATCGTTCAACACGCCATCCATTTCCAACATTTGGTCAAGTGTCGTCATATGATTGTCACCTGCACATTACTTCCCACGCTGGGGAATGGGTTGGATGTGACACCGTACCATGTCCATATGGTTGTTGTGCCTGTCGCAGAATACGAAGCAGAAGCAGATGAGTATAAAGTTCCGTTCACAAATAACTGTGTGAATTTGTTCTGAGGATACACCCCGACTATGACAAAAGTTATATAGTTGTAACTCTCATAATATAAACCATTTATTGCTGTCCCACTGTTGGTAAAGTTCGTCGGACTGATTGATCCTGCGTTACCTGTGAGAAATCCGTAGACGTAACTGTAGCTGTCTGGGGAATATATTCCCACATTAATCGTGTAATTGGTGCCACTCCCACTACCGCCCGGACCATTAGATTCGAACGTTGATAACATGATCCCGGACATTACGAGACCCCCGGACCCGCGATCATGAAAACATTGCTCGCAACACACAGAACTGTCGCAGATCCATAGTTTGCAAGTGTTCTTGATCCGGTCGTGCTCGTACCTGACAAACGCAATGTGACGCTTGTACCTTGCGTGATAGTGATTGACGATGAGCTGCTGTTGACAATCATCAACACGTCACCAACGCTGAATACACTAGCGGGTATTGTGACGGTATTGTTGGTGTAGATGTGCTTACCTACGTCGCTGGATATAGCAGTGTAGGTTGTTGTTTTGAGGTTTTGCGGGATCTGAAGATAGCCGATCGAATATCCGCCAGTTGTTGAGCTGGTAAGTGCAAGTGCACTTGCCGAACCACCGTTGATGGTTGGTGCTGTGAGCGTCTTGTTGGTTAGCGTCTGCGTGTCGGTGGTACCCACAACCGTTCCGTTGGGTGCCGCAAGCGATGTACCCCACGATGTGCCGGTGCTGACAGCAATACCGGCTGCTGGGAACGATCCTGCCGTGTAGGGAATGGAACGAAGCCAACGACCAGCCACATTGGTGTAACCGTAAGGTGTGATTGTGTTGAGGTCATCATCCGTGCCCGTGGCAGACTGGTTCCAGTAGAACGCACCCTGCTTGCCGTCCGCCAAACTGTCGCCGCCTAACGTGTATACCACCATGCCTTGGTTCGCCGGAAACGACCGGAGATCCGAGAACGTGTTGCACGTCTGCTCAAACGTGTTGAGGTTGTCGGCGCTGACGGCTGCACCGCCGAGTGCGTAGACGGTGAGTGCGGGATTGGACATGTTGTGGCCTCTACTTGCACTTCCAAGCCCGAAGCGACTTGTTTATGCGACTGTTGGGATCTTTGGCTGTTTTTTCCGACGTAAGTTTCTTCTTCATGCCCTTCATGCGAGCACAGAAACTGTCCTTCCGAGCACCCCCTTCAGGCTGCGGCGGCTTCAGGTTCATGCCTTCTTTCTTTGCAGATGCACGACCCTTGGCGTTCAAGCCACCTTTAGGATTCTTGCCCTCTTTGCGTTGCCAAGCCGGAGTTTTGGGCATGTAGTGTCCTCACAAGCTCAAGATTGTTTCGGAGACGATCATCGTTCGGGGCGTAAGATACAGCAATTTCGGCATGTTTGATAGCCTCCTCGTGCATTCCCAAATACCAAGCAGCGATCGAAG
>Ga0007859_1000373_pt1 | contig 12788 bp, 15 predicted proteins | sample CryBogCBH27Jul07_FD_71222 | JGI IMG/M metagenome (GOLD analysis project Ga0007859, IMG submission 71222) | Freshwater microbial communities from Crystal Bog, Wisconsin, USA - CBH27Jul07 | ecosystem: Environmental > Aquatic > Freshwater > Lake | place: Crystal Bog, Wisconsin, USA | collected...
CGGCGTCTGTACGAATCCGTCGCCACAGTATATTGCCTTTACGGATAACGATATTAATCATAATGTTGATCATAATGAGTGCACGTGTTCTGTTTGCAAGGCTTAATACACAATGACGTTTCCAGCAGGTGTTGTTACTCGTTCATTGCCCTTTTCCGTAGGACCTGCGGGTTGAAGGCCACCCACCACATCGGTCGGCGGAGCAGCATCAGGGGCATATGCAACCGCAAAGTCGGTGAATTTTTGCTTCTTGCCAAACAGGATGCTAAACACTATCAGAACCACAAACAATGCAACGAATCCTCCAACGACGTACAATGCAATCCGTCCAAGATTCGAAAAAAGACCGCTCACAGTATTTCCTCCAGGTTGGTTTGCGGCATATGCTCCTAAACCAATCAAGGCAGCATCGCCCAGTAAACTGTCATCTCCGCCTCGTTGCTTACGGTGACGAGGCATTTGTTAGTCCTCGTGAAAGTTTTGTAAATCCTATCCGCCGTCCATTGTAAATGGAGCAAACCGTTCAAGTTTCTTTTGCGGCGTTGGCTGCGGTCATTACCCTTTTGATTGGCGTTGTGGGCTGGATCTACTGGCAGCAGACGCGCCTGTTTGCCAACATGAATGGAATCATCATGGTCATCGGTGAGCTGTCGCGCCAGCAGCAATCTGTGCCGGAACCTGAGCCCGAGAAGCCTGTGCCCGAGCCGGTCGTGCAGCAGGAAGAGGAGGAAGACGAGGATGACCGTCTCGAGGTGGAGCCCGAGGTTGTGGAGGGCCCGCCTCCTCCGATCGATACGGACACACTGGACGAGAAGACGAGCGCCGAGCTGAAGGATATGCTGACCAAGCGCGGCATCCCATTCGGTAAGCGCGATGCCAAGACGGTGCTGGTCGCTCTGCTTAAAGCCACGGCGTAAAGATAAACAATGAAGGTAATTAGTTTCGATCCAGGACTGCGCAACCTTGCCTATTGTGTTCTCGATGGCACCAACCGCACCGATGTAAAGATTGATGATTGGAATATTATTGATGTGCTGGGAGAGCAGGCGGGTGTTGGAGCGGCACGATGCCACAAGTGTTCGACTGCCGCACGGTATGAGCATGCATCCAATGGAACCTTTGCATGTAGCAAGCATACAGGGGCGCGGAAGCAGAAGGTCACAAAGACATCGCTAAACAAGAAGTCCCCCGATGAGCTGCGTTCGGATATTGGCAAGGCAGGACTCTCGACAACTGCTACGAAGAAGGCAGATTTGGTATCCTTGCTCTACAACCATGCCCAGCAGAACTCGTGGAAGAAGTGTGTGTCTTCTTCGACACAGGGTTCCGTGCTTGATCTGGCGCCTGCGATTATTGCTTGCTTGAATGCTCGCAGGGATATATGGAGAGGAGCAGACCTTGTTGCGATTGAGAACCAGCCCGAGCGCCGCATGTCAAGTGTCCAAGCCATGATTCACATGTACTTTACTATGAGTGGATTCAAGTGCACAGGTGTTTCGGCAACCCACAAGCTTTCGAACATTGTCACGGTGGATGACAACGTCAAGTCCTACAAGGGTCGCAAGTCAACCGGTATTACACATGCCTACGCGCTTGTCCCCCAGGCAAACCAGGCGCATTTTTCCAAGCACCCAAAAAAGGATGATTTGGCTGATTCGTTCTTGCAGGGTTTGTGGGTGATGGAGCACCACTAGACACGGACGAGAGCGCCAGCCGCAATGGGGTCGAAGCCACCACTGTGCTCCTTGTGGATGCCGTGGATGCACTTGATGGCGTAGAACTTGAGGTTGAACCAGACGCGAGCAAGCGTCATGGGATGGAGAGAACCGCGCACAACTCCAGCCTCCACCAGAAGAATGATGAGGTGCGCCGACACGCGGTAGTTGGGCGTCATTCCACAGTGCTTGAGATGGATTCGGTAGAACTCGTTGACAATCTCCGGCGTGATGGTGATTTTCTTGAAACTGTGGTAGCAATCATGGTCAACGGGGACGGGAAACTCGAGGATATCGTGGATGTAGGAGAGACAGAGATTGCACATCTTGGACGAGACCTATCGTATTGACAAGTTTAAAATCCGTTTTCCATGCTCTGCGTTTTAACTTTCAGAAGGACCTCCAAACCAAACAACAAAGAGATGGACACGGATCTCCTTGTCAATCCTAACATTGTCGGAGGACCCACACTGGAATCGGTTGATTTGCCCATGCTTGACTTCCAGGATGCGCCGCCGCCGCCCCCCGGACCCAATCTGATGCCGTCGATGGGAGACGCGGGGCCCATCAAGATGGACGGGCTCAACAACCTGAACGCCGAGGCCTATACGCCGTCGCGGACTGTGCGCATGTCGGACGAGGTGCTCATGAAGGAAAAGTACGAGCTGCTGCGCAAGTTTGAGCGTCTGTCCAAGCTGGGCGTGCCGATGCGCAAGCGCTTCACGATCGACTCGCCGCTCGAGGAGATGAAGATGGAGCTCGAGTTCATTCGTCGCGAAAAGTCGATGGACTCCACCATCAAGCAGTTCTCCGAGTGGTTCGTGACGGGCATGTCTGGCCTGGAGTGGGGCTCCAAGAACGTGCAGTTGCTCAAGGCATTCGGCCTTCAGCTCGATGGTCTTTCCGAGGCTGCCCAGATGAACGTCGTGGACCTCGAGGATGATTTCGAGGAGCTGTATGACCTGTATGGTGAAAACATGAAGATGCACCCGATGGTGCGCATTCCGCTGCGCACGTGTATGATGATCTACATGGTGCACTTGACGAACCAGATGACACGCAAGGCGCCGATCCCGAACATTGACGACATTATGCGCCAGAACCCGGACATTGCTCGTTCGCTGGCCGCAGCTGCGATGCAGAACCAGACTCAGCAGATGCAGCAGCAAATGCGTGGAACTGCGTCTGCGCCTGCTCCCCAGAATGCGCCGAACCCTCTGGCCGGTCTCATGAGCTTCATGCAGGGCGGTGTGCCTCCCGCTCCCCCGAACGTGGTCCCCAAGCAGCCTCCCGCTGACAAGAAGATTAATGTGGGTGTCCGCAAGCAGCCGTCGCAGATGCCGCCTCCCCCGCAGGCGCCGGTTGAAATGAAGCCGCCGTCGATGAACATTGACGACTTGCTGTCGGACATTAAGAAGACGGTGAAGGTGGACCCCAACTCCAGCAAGTCCCGCAAGAGCACGGGCAAGTCTCTTCAAATCAGACTTTAATTCCTCGTAACAGATAATGGAAGGCGGATACTTTTTGGGTCAAGGCGCAGATACGTGTGTATTTGCGCCGCCCGTAGATTGCGTGCAACCGGGTATTCCGCCAGGCGACAATGTGTCCCGCATCGTGCCCATCTCGGAATCCTACGAAGAGTACAATCAGCAGGTGGTAAGACGCGCACTCTTGTCGATTCATGACAAGATTGACCAAAGCCCGCAAGCGCAAATGTGGCTGATGGGTCGTCCGTTGGATGCGTACTTTAACTTTGCAATTGGTACATGTATTCCGTCTTTTAAAGAGTCCGATTTGAAGAATATCGATGGCAGCCCTCATTCATGCCAGCAACATATTGCTCTTGGAAGAAACAACCAATTTCTCAATTTTATTACACCGAGACAGGATGCGGATCTTATCAAAAAATCGCACCCGCTTCCAGAGACATTGCGGGAAATTCGGCCGATCTTTCACGTATTATTGCTTCTGAATGCCGAGGGAATTTTGCACGCTGATATCCACTACAAGAACGTAGCATGGATGGGCAATCATATCGTACTCCACGATTGGGGACGTGTATTGGATGGAGTCACTGCACTGACGAACCATCTCACGTTTCATCAATTCGGCGATGCAAACGTCAGAAGACAATTTACGCATCAAAACCAGTTTATGCAACTTGTGGGACCTGCGATGGTAATGGGTGTGTCGTCATATATACCACATCAACCGAAAGAGTACATGCGTTTCATGCGAGTCTTTGATATTGCTGGATTGCTTGCAACTGTAATGTTCGTATATCCGCAAATAGGAGGAGACACTGCAAACAGCCGTTTCGTGATGCCGATACGGGATCTGTTGAATACAGCTGCGTCCCCGGATGAAATAACCAAGGGAGCACATGCGGTTGTGGATGACTTTTTGAATCATGCGATTGCAAGGGTGACGGGTCTACCTCCTCCATCTCCGCCTGTTTCAGCCCCTATCGTCCGCCCTCTTCCTCGCCCGGCTATTTTGCGCCCCGCACTGCACCCGGCACCTATGCCTCTTCCGCCTGTTGCTCCCCCGCCTGCCCCGGTCCGTCCACTGCACCCGGCACCTGTTCCACTTGCCCCTCCACGCATTAATCTGTCGTCGAGGCCTCCTCGCCCATCCGCTGCAATCCCTCCCGTCCCGCTTGCACCAGCAGCAGCACCAGCAGCAGCACCAAACAACTCGCTTATTTCTGTCGCAATGTCCCGTATCTTTGGGCCTGCTGCGCCACCACCTGCCCAGCCTGCCCCGGTTCCGCTTGCTCCTATACTCGAAGTAGTGCCCGCACAGCGTCGCCGTCGCGGAAGTATTGGAAGTGGGCGCAAGACACTGCGCAAGTTGGTTTAGATGGTTGTAGGGTAGTATATATAATGGACGTCCGTGAGAAGATTGCGAACATTCTCGTAAACAAGCGGACGTATGAGTGGGAGCATATTCTTCCCATGATTCCGGACGGGATGCCGTTTCCTCTTGCAGTGCTGCTTACTGGCTCGTCGACAGTGGCGGGTCAGATGCGTAAGGAGACTCCAGCGTCGGCTTTTTCTTCGTCTCAAACCCTTCAGGAGTTGCAGCAACCCCCGATGCCAGAATCACGAATCCAGCCGTCAGGATCAGCGACACCACCAGGTCGCGCGTCGCAATAAAGCACATTGCAAACACACCTATACGTCTCAAAATGATATTCCGCGCGCGCTCCTTCGGGTTCGTACTGAATTCATCGACCAGGTATCTCGAACCGATATTCAACAAAATCATCATGATTCCCGCGACGAGTTTGTTGTTATTGAGTTGGTCGAGAAGAGAGAGTTTCATTGTTCTTTGACAAAGATTAAGATACCGGCGCCGCAGTCGACTTGGTGCTGCCTGCGCTGACTGTCTTGGAGTCATTCACGCCATCGTCCGACGAGACCTTGGCAACGTCCGTGCTCTTGGAAGACGTGACGCTAGGCGGTGTCGATGTGGCATCCAGTGCAGCCTTGATCTTGGCCTTGTCATCTGCGCTCATGGACCCCAGATCCGTGTTGAACTCCAGCATGTGCGAGGCGCGGAGTATGGCGATCGCCAGGAAGAAGGCAACCATCTTGCTCATGTGGCGCCACACATAGTAGACGAGGGCAAAGGCCGCGAGCTTGCCGAGACTCGGGGCAACAAACGGTGTCAAGACAGTCGGGTAAAACACGAGGACGCCAATCAGCACTGCCGAGACAATCATTTCATTCTGACGAGACAACTTCATTTGATTCCTCGCCATATTTTTCTGCGGTTTGAGTAATGTTGGACTACGCATCCTTGGAGGATGCGCATGGTACTGCTTTTAAAGTCTCCGCGCCGGTTCCTATGACGAGTGTGGTTGCGAGCACTGTGCCCACGCTCCCGTTGGACCCGCGTGCGGACCTGATCCCTGCCCCGTCCCAAAAACCGGTTCCTGCGACTGTCCAGCTCCCGGAATCCGTTCCCGATGACAAGCTGTCTCGCATTCTGCGTCTCGTCGAGCAGAACAAGACGGGGTACGAGCGTGCATCCAGCCAGGATCTGTTACTCTATATCTTGACCGGTGTCGTGTTTTTGTTTACGTTTGATACCTTTGTTTCGTTGGGGAAGCACATGGCTTAAAAACGAAAATCAACCGACATACTGAAAAAAGCAGCAATGGATACCAATCGAGGCACATGTGCAGGTGGAGCCAATACGAATGTCAGTGGCAAGACGTTTGAGCAAAAGACGGAGAATGAGACTCGTCTTCTAGAGCAAGGTTTTGTTCGGAAGACCATTCCGAAATGCAATGGCAAGTACAATTACTACCTCGAGAAGGACAATGTGCGGTACATGACACAAGGTGGATTGAAGGCATACTTTGGGCACTTCTTTCCCAATCTACGGGTCGCACGCTCGCCAGACGAGGCGTATTTGATTCAGACAGGCGATACCTATATTCTCAAGATTCTGGAGAAGAAGAATCAAAACTCTGCAGGAAGCGTCGACACGAAGCTTCTTGCGGGCCTGGGGTTCGTTCGAGAGTACAAGTATCTTCTTGGTGAAAAGTTCACAATCAAGTATGCGTTCTGTCTTTCATCCTTCTTGAAGACGCAGTATATTGACAATTCGGGAAAAAGTGAGGCACTCCGTCAAATCAATAAAGAGGAAAACATCGTGGTTCTCTTTGGAGAAGACGCTGACTACTATGAGACACTTGATGCATGGATTAGTTCGTGATGAGAACTTCGTTCACACGAGCTTCGGGATTCTTGGAGTTGATTGCTCTCCTACAATTTATAATTTTTGTAGTGTAGCGCGGTGCAGGAAACGCATTCCGCACATCTTCTACATCTGCGTTGCTCATGAGGAACTTTGCATCCAAATTGGAACAGAGACCAAAGAGTGTCGCGTGATTGTCTACCGTAAATCCATCTGCAGTATACGACACGAAGGATGTGCCTGCATAGGGTGGGTCAAGATACACAAAGTCGCCCGCAACAACCTTGCTTAAGGAATCGCTGAAGGATGCGGTGGTAAACACCACGTTCTGTATGAGCAGCGATACAGCGCGAATGTGCTCCTCATCTAGAATGGATGGATTCTTGTAGTTTCCAAACGGAACGTTGAAACCATGTGGGCCCTCACGATACACGCCGCGAAAGCATGTCTTGTTCATGAACAGCAGCATGGCAGACCCGGGAGATGTTGTGCGATTCTCCTTCGTCAAGGCGTTGAACCGCGACCGAATCCAGAAGTAGTAGGATTCCTGCGAAGTGAGTGCTTCGGCAAGTGTGGATGCCTTGCGGTTGACTTCCATGTTTTTGCATGATGCAAACTCGTCCGTTAGCTTCTTTACCTCTGCAATCAGACCATCTGGATTTGATTGGATATTCTTGTAGAGTCCAATCAAATTCGAGTTCACGTCACTTGCATAGATTGTTCCACTCACCTTGATGGTTTCGTCCGCGAGAAGAGCTAGAAGCACACTTCCGCCTCCCAGAAAGGGCTCGTGGTAGTTGTTGATGTTCTTCGGAAACAGTGCAAGTACGTTGTCAATAATCTGTGTCTTTCCACCAACCCATTTGAGGAATGGTTTCATTACGTATTACAACCCTTGTACGATATTGTATTCGTTTTTATTGGTGCATCTGCTGGTCGGGGCGCAGGCGAGTCTCCAGCGAAGAGAACTGGTCGAATCCATTGTCGAGGTACTCGATCTCCAGCGTCATGGACCAGTTGATGCTCGTCGCAAGCGTCGATGTGGTGGCAGCCAAGCCCGTGTTGGTCCAATACAGGAACCCTTGACTTCCCTGCTGGGAGTGAAGGCGTGTGCGAATCCGCAGACGGTCCAACTTGCCAATCGCAGGTGTATAGTGCGCAATGTTCTCCTGCTCGTTGTGGTCATTGTACTGCACAAAGTAGGACGCCGTTGTCGTCGACTTGTTTGCAGACGCAACCACCGGGATCTTGGCAAAGAAGGCATCCGGGAACTGCGACTTGTTGCCCTGGTACGCCGTCTCGTCCGTCTTGTTGAGACCATCCAGCTCAATCACAAAGTACGTAGGATACGGTGTTGCCGCTATCGTATCTGCAGAATACGTCGCATTCGGCAAATTCTGTCCGTTCAAATACGAATGCTGGACCGCCAGATCAATCGTAGGAAACTCGGCACCTGCGAGACGAATAGCCACGACCTTCTCGTAGACACGCGGCAGGTAGACCACAAACTCGCCGTTCGTGTAGTTGATGCCCGTATCACGATCTGCAGAGTCAATGACCAGCGTCTTCTTGACGGTCCGCAGCTGGGGTGTGGGAGTGGATTTATGGACAAGAACTCCGTTGCGGTCAAAGTTCATTTACTCTTCCGTCAGCAAACTTTATACGGTAAAAAACAAATGAGTGACCAAGCTATTTCTGCATCAGTGTCGTGGACGACGACATTAGAAACGTACTTTGCGCGTACTGCGGAAAAAGCCCATGGACTTTCCATGATGCACAAGGACGCTGAAGGGTTCGTTGGAACACAGCGTACAAGTGTCGATATTCCGGTTATTGTCTTATCGGGCGTCACGGGATTCGTATCGGCCCTTTCCTCCTCTCCTTTATTGAGTGCCAACCAGGGCGTCGTCTCCGTCGCGTTAGGATGCGTCTCGTTGTTTGTCGGTATTCTCAACACTACCGGCTCTTATTACCAGTTTGCCAAGCGCACCGAGGGGCACCGCATTAGTGCCATCCAGTGGGGCAAGCTGTTTCGTTTCTTGAACGTGGAAATGTCGCTCCCCCGCGATGAGCGCATGAACCCGCAAGATCTGCTGAAGATGACCAAGGAAACCTATGATCGTCTGCAAGAGATATCTCCGCTGTTACCTGAACAGGTTGTTGAAAAATTTAAGGATAAGCTCGCCAAGTACAAGGACATGGACATTGGTGTCCCTGATGAGGCAAACGGTCTGGAGCGCGTCACCGTCTACGTGGAAACGCCCGAGATGTCTATCAAGTCCCCGCCTATTTCGCCCCCGGCCACATTGACTTTGCGCCTTCCGGAGAAGGCAACCGCAGTTTCGATATAGAGTACTGCCGCTTGCGATACAGCGCCATTCGCTGCTGAAACTGGTTGCGGAACTGCGGGTCCACAATATCCAGAATAATCGGATCCATCGTTCTCTTCGACTTTTCTACGCGCAAGATGCGCCCCACGATCTGGTCAATATCCGGTCGTGGAGTCGCCATCATCAACGTGTTGAGTGTCGCCAAATCAAAGCCCTCTTTGCACATGGAATAGGTCGCAATCAAGATTGACTTGGTTGCCATCAGTTCCGCCCTCTTGTCCGCCTTTACACCTTGCCCCAAAATACCCGTCTTTTCCCGAAGTTCCGGTGTCAGCGCTGCTTGCAGGTCCAAGCAATGCTGTACCCTATCCGACAGCACCAGAATCTGTCGCCCCTCATCTATCACATCCTCTAGAATCCTCGCCAGCCACTGTGTCCTATCCTCACACTCTGCAAGCTTGTTAATCATGAGCGGCGCAGACATCAATCCCTGCGAACTATAAATGATCTCGTTGAACTTGGTATCGTAATTCTCATACTCGTACACTTCCACCTTGACTGCCGTATCTACTGAATCGCCCATATCCGACTTGTACAGCATGGGTCCCAAGAACCAGTTGATCACATACATTAGCTTGTCCTTGCGCTCGGGAGTAGCAGACAGACCCAGCATGTACTTGGACGTAATCTTGGGCAGCGACTGGACAAACACCTCGGACGCAATATGATGGCACTCGTCTACAATCACGAGCCCAATGTTTTGAAAGACCGCACTATCAATCTCCCTCATCGACAACGTTTGCAGCATCGCAATCACGAAATCACACCCTACCACCTCCACCTTGTCTGCCTGAACGCGTCCAATGACTGCATTCGGCAGGAACGCCTTGATCCGCTCCTCCCACTGGTCGCGCAGGAAGGTATTGTGCACAATCACAAGCGTCGGCAACCGCAACTGGCTCGCAATGTACAGAGCACACACCGTCTTGCCTCCACCCGTCTGCAGCGAAATGAGTCCATCATGCGGCTCCGGCTTCAGGAAGGAATCCACCACTACCTGCTGAACCGGGCGTATGCTCCCCACAAACGTCCAGTGACTCGGATGTGTCTGTTCCACATCTCGAGCAGGCACCTTGCCGAACTTGTCGAGTCCAAAGTGCTTTGGAACATACATGAACTCTGCGTCTTCCTGAAACACGGGATACTTGGGCACGAGATGCGGCTTGACAAATGCAGATGGAATATACGGTCGCACCGTCAGCTCCTTCTTGAGATCTGCGACATTGACGTCCTTCTTTGCCACGCGATAACCACGTAGAGTAAGCATTACCACTTTCTATTCTTCAACCGGAAGATTCCATTTTTACTGGGGAAAGACGTGGAGCGACATGCGGATCACATCGCGGATTGCGGAACGAACACGGCCGCACTCGAGATCGCCCGAGTCGTACAGAACCGAGGGCGCCATTGCGCTGTCGACCTGGACATGGTCGCACGGGTCCTCGTCAAGGCGAACGGCATCCAGGACCGTCTCGACATAGTCCTCCACGCCACGTGCATTCATGAAGCAGTGACGCGTCGTGTGACCGCCACCGACAACGGAAGTCTTGAAGGCGACATCATACACATCCGTCGGGCGACCAAAGTACGAACCCTCACCCGGAGTAATCGTGATCACATCATCACGCGAAGGGCCATTCTTGGAAACAAAGATAACGCGGACGAGGTACATGATATACTTCCTTCATGGGTCCTGCTTTTAAATAGGACCGTCCTCGTCGACCGGCTCAAAATCCTGTTCCGCCTCGCGATTGCCCACTGCCTGGAAATCTCCGTAATCACCATTGTCTGCACCCTCTTCCTCGTTCTCGGGTCCCACAGCTTGCCCCACACCGACCTCGGGATTGACTTCTGCTTCTTCCTCGCCCAGTTGTACTGCAAGCTCCTTGGCATACTTGCTGCGATCCTCCTTGGTGATGAGCATGAAGGGAACCATGCCACGGTCCATCATGTCCTTGTAGTTTTGCCGCTGGTCGTCCGGCATCTCCCGCAGAGTTTGCGTGATTTGATTACGCTCCTTCGCCCGCAATGTGTTGGACTCCTTCTTCGCATCCGTGTAGTTCTTGGTGATTGCATACAGGGTAATATCCCTCTTGGCAATCTTCTCAAACGCCGTCATCTGTGCTTCCGTCATCTTTGAAAACATCTCCTTCAAGTATCCTTGCGTAATGTCGCGCAGCAGGTCGTCACCCACTGTCGTATCGATCTTGCGCACGGGGTTCGGGACACGCAGAGCAACAGCCAAGCGATTGAGAATCAACAAATTGGTTTTCCACGAATCCGTCATCAGTACTTTGCTGGGCTTCAGCTTGAGACGCGCACCGACTGCTGTCTTGTTTTCAATAATTGTAGTGGCAATCGTGTCTCCTGCAAGTGTTGGATCCACTCGATCAACAGATTCCGGAACAACTATTTTTCCAAGAAGAATCGGCGCTTGTCCAATACGCGGGGCCACATCGGAAATCCACGACATACGGGTGGACGGGCAAGCCGGAAAACTGGTTTGTGTGCCGAACTGCTCGGGCGTCGGGGGCACCAAGTTGGGAACGGGCGGCAGCGGCTCCGGCGGAGGAGGCGCGAGCTGAACATACGCACGGGCCTCTGCAAGTTTCTCAACGATTCCCTTCATATTCGCAAACGTCTTGACGTTCATCACCAAGACACTCTTTGCAGTTTTGGGATTATTGAGAATTGCACGCATGACATCTGTCGAAGGGCCCTGGAAGGAAGTGGGGAATGCTTCGAACGTCTTGCGGAAGACACCGATCAGTCCATCGGCCAAGTTGTAGTCCTTCTCGCCCGGTTCCGCATCGCGAGGGAAGCCGGTGAGTTTCAGCGGCTTCGGACCGAACGAACGGCGGGGCACCAAGGCAGGAATGTGGATTTGTAACAACAGCATCACGCCGGCAATACCTGCAAAGCCCATCGTAGTCGGCGACGCTTTCGGCAGTCCACGCGCCAGACGAACCTTGGCAAGGATCTGGTCAACATAGATGGGACTCGGCAATACTTGCAAGAGACTCAACATCAGGTAAAAACTAGAATCAACGGGATCTGCCATGTTGATTCCGCACCGGGTCTTGATCTCTTCGAGATTCATTGCAAACTCCATCGCACCTCCTCCTTCATAGACGGAGGTGTCCAGGATATCGTTGTGGCGCAACGCACGTCCCTGATCATCGAATCCCATTTGGTTCACGAGCAGGTTGGTGGTCACCACTTCTCCGCATTCGGTACAAACTCCATCCCTCGTCCAGCGTCTGTAGAACCGAGGAGAATCGCGTTCGGGCGTAAGGAGCTGCAGCGTGTGATCACAGCAAACAAATAAGCCTTCCGGATCATTCCAATGGAAACTGTCGTGCAAGGCTGCTTCCAACAATACATTGATTGCTCGAAGTTTGTCTTCATCTTCACGTTTCGAATCCGAGAGAATCGACAAGACCTTTTGCCGAAGCTGCGACGGCTGACGGACAGGGGCCTTGGGTCCAGAAAACGGTTTTGCCTTCACAACAGGCAGCTTGTATTTCGCCAGGATACGGCGATAGTCCTCAATGATCTTGGAGGATGTCGAATCTTCCCACTTTAGTCTGTTTCCATATCCCACTTGCTTGCGCTCCTCCTTGACAATCTCCAGGGGAATGCACTCGTAGCGGTTGCCGATCCACTTCTTCTTCGAGTCCAGGACATCGTACTGACGCACACTTCCTTGCAGCAAGAACTGGTCGAATCCCAGCCCCTCCAGACCGCACTTGTCGAGGGGAACCTCTGCATATCTGCCGAGTTCCGATCCGGAGAAGGCTGCCATGACGCCGGCACTTGCAGCATCCGACAGCAGCATCTTGATGACGAGAAATCCGCCATCCACCTGATTCTCCAACCACAGGCGAGGCGACAATCCGGGAGAGTACGTGGTTCCGTATTCCTCCAGCAACTTGTTGGAGGGAGCCACGACTTTCGGGTTTGCTATTTCAAT
>Ga0007859_1000374_pt1 | contig 12774 bp, 8 predicted proteins | sample CryBogCBH27Jul07_FD_71222 | JGI IMG/M metagenome (GOLD analysis project Ga0007859, IMG submission 71222) | Freshwater microbial communities from Crystal Bog, Wisconsin, USA - CBH27Jul07 | ecosystem: Environmental > Aquatic > Freshwater > Lake | place: Crystal Bog, Wisconsin, USA | collected...
CCGCTCGATGATCGACACGGCTTCGGCAATGTAGGGATTGGCGGGGGAACCGTCCGCGGGAACCGGATCCATTATGGCGTGACGCGACCGCAATCCCCCGATCAGCAGCGCGTCATGCGGCCGCTCTGCGGCGAGCCCAAGATCGTCCGGAAATGTGGCCGCGATCCGGAGATCCAAGCCCACCCCGGCGGCGGCTTCCCGCAGGAAGTCCTGCTCCATCTGCACATCGCAGTCACCGAACAGGATCAGGTCGAACGGCCGACCGCCACGATTCAATTCCTTCGCCGAGACGGCGCGCGTCACACTCCAATAGTCCTGTCCCCCAAGCTTCTGTCGGCGCCGCATCTGATCGAGCGCAGCTTCGGGATCCCGTCCATGAAATGCGGCAAGATCAGTTTGGACCGATGCGAGCTCCTCCTCCTCTGTCTCCTGTGTGAGAACGCCGCGTTCGACGAGCGCGGCCCTGACCGCCGGCGTCAATTGCGCTTCGAACAGGGGTTGCGGCTTGGCGAAGAGATCAATGAGTTGCGCCAGATCTCGATCCACGGTCCAGCGTAGCTGATTGACGGCGTGCAGAACGAGAACGCGGTCATCGGACAACGGAACCAGATGGATAAATCGAGACTTGCGAAGCGACATGGCGGCTCAACAAGGCTCGTAAATGACGCGCCGCGCCGGCGGCACATCACCGTCGACCTGCGACAGACTCACCGCTCTCATGGCGTCGCCTGCGTCGTCGTAGAGAAAGGGAACGAGTGTGTAACGCACGCCGGCTGTGACTGGCTTCACTTCGTGCAGCAGTCCGCAGGCGAACACCGCCGCCCCACCCGTCGGCGGACTGTAGAGACGGGCGCCGAACTCTGGGAAGCGCACCTCCCCACCCTCGTATTCGCCGGAGTTCAGATTGATCGACACGGCAAACTTGCGATGCGCCGTGCCGATCGTGACATTGTCCCGGTGTGCGCTGAAGAAGCCCTGATCGTCCGAATGATAGCGGCAAATCAGAAATCGCTCGATATAGGTCGCACGCCAGCCGAACGCCCGCTCAACGATCGGCAGCAGCCGGAGGCGCATACGCTCGGCGATCCCTTCAAGAAGGCCCTCATCGGCGACGGACACATCGGACCGTCGCTTCAGATGCGGCGCCAGGTGGGTGACCGTTCGCCCGTCAACGTCAATAGCGAACCCGGATGCGACCGCCTGCATCGACTGGAAATACGCGATCAACTCCTCACAGAATTCAGGCTCGAAGATCCTCGGCGTGACCAGGATCGGCGCCGGCGTCTCGTTCGACAAGGCCTCGTCCGCACGCGCGGTCGCAAGCGCGTCGAGCACCTGGTCGATGGACTCGACAGGGGCCGACATGGCGATGCGGAAACTGCGGTCGATCAGGAAAGCGGTCGGATGCAGGAAATCGTCCCGAATGACGCCGAGCTTCTGACAGATCGTGTAATCAAAATCCCAGAAGTACCGCAGGCCCGGCTCGCTGTTGCAAAGCTCCCGTTCAGTCCGATCCGAAGCATCCACGGTGACGCCGTAGAACAGCGTGTCGCGATCATCGAACAGCGCCCTTCGCTCCAGCACCCTGGCGTGCGCTGCCGCGCAAACCGGGTTGGCCAGTGAGCCGAAGGCCATGAGAACCATCCAGCGACCAGCCGCGACTTCAATGGAATAGCGTTCGACGCCGTCCGTAAGACCCGTGAAGAACGGAGCGGGTTCGCCCCAGCCGGGAGGATGGATCGCCATGGCGCGTCTCTTCAACGTCTCGCGGCCGAACCAAGAGATTGAGTCTTCACCCGGCGCAATCGTGAGGGCTTCGAGGCGTGTGTCCGGATCGCCTAGTTGTTCGAGGGCAGGATGGATTCGGCGTCATCGATCGGACGATCATCGTCCGGGCGCTTCGGCGTCACGAAGCCCTTGAAGAAGGGCGAGACGAAATGCTCGAACATGTCGACGAACTCATAAGCGACCGGCACCAGAACGAGCGACAGTGCTGTTGAACTGATCAGCCCGCCGATGACGGCGATGGCCATCGGCTGGCGGAATTCCGAACCCTGCCCCAGGCCGAGCGCCGTCGGCAACATGCCGGCAGCCATGGCGACGGTGGTCATGATGATAGGTCGCGCCCGCTCCCGGCACGCATTCATCAGCGCTTCCATCCGCGACGCACCCGCGCGCTCGTCTTCGATTGCGAACTCCACCAGCAGGATCGAGTTCTTCGCCGTGATGCCGAAGAGCATCAGAATGCCGATGAACACGGGCATGGTGATCGCCTGATGCGTCACGATCAGCGCGAGTATGGCCCCGATCATGGAGAGCGGCAGGGCGGCCATGATGGCGATGGGCTTGAAGACGCTTCCGAAGAGCAGCACCAGAACGGCGTAGATCAGCGCGATGCCGGACAGGATGGCGCCCAGGAACGCCGGGATCAGCTCGGCCAGCGCTTCGGCCTGGCCGAACTGGGTGGGCTTCACCCCGGGAACCTGTCCTGCCCGAATCTTCTTCATGATCGGCAGATTGTTCACCTCGGCCATTGTTGTTCCGAGGAGCGAATTGTTCAGGTCCGCCTGCACGTGCACGTCACGTTCGCGGTTGTAGCGATAGATCTTGGCTGGCCCTGACTCGAGTGTGAGGCTCGCGACGCTGTCGAGAGTGGTCGATCCGCCATTGCTCGTCGGAACACGCAGTTCGGCAATCTTTGCAAAGTCCGCCCGGTCGGACACGGCCAGACGCACCTCGATGGGCAATCGGCGCTTGCCTTCCGAATACTTCGCCACCGCAGGATCGATGTCGCCGATCGTCGCGACGCGAAGCACTGACGCCAGCGCCTGTGAGTTGACGCCAAGCTTTGCCGCCTCGTCCATCTTCGGGCGGATGACGAGCTCAGGCCCCGGCGGCGGAGGCGACGGTCGGACATCGGAGACGCTGTGCAGAGTGCGCATCTCACGCTGGAGCTCCAGCTGGGCCGCATAAAGCTTCGGGCCGTCTTCACTGGAAAGCAGGACATCGACATCCGCCGACCCCCACCCGCCAAGGGTGGTCAGTCTTGCGTCCGGAACCATGCGCAATTCAGGGCGGATCAGCGCCTTGAACTCTTCCGTCGTGCGCTTTCGGCTGTCTTTCAGAACCACGGTAATGGTGCCGTTGTTGGTCTCGCTCGACGTATCACCGCCGCCGGGACCATCTCCGCCGCCGCCGGATCCGACCTGCGCGAAGACGAGTTGCACATCCTCGTGCGCCCGGATCACGCGCGTCGCGGTCTGCACCACGCGCTCCATGTCGGCGGACGTCGCGCCGGGCGGCCCCTGGACGTTCAGATAGAAGTAGCCGGGATCGCCGACGGGTTGGAATCCCACGGGCAAGGCGCCAGCGACCACAAGCCCCAGCGTGCCGACGACCAGAACCCCGGCGATCGCGGCGCTCGCCCACATGTGGGAAAGGGCCCACCGCAAGGCTCTGCGGTAAAAGGCCGGCATCTCCGGCGGAGGCTTGGCGTGCGGCACGGACCGCAGAAAGTAGGCGGCGAGGAGCGGCGTGACGAGCCGGGCGACCAGCAGCGAGAACATCACCGCTACCGCCACCGTCAGACCGAACTCCTTGAAGAACTGACCGGAAATGCCCGGCATGAACGAGACCGGCGTGAAGACAACGATGATCGACATGGTGCAGGCGACAACCGCCAGGCCAATCGCGTCAGCGCCGATCAACGAGGCGCGATACGGCGTCGCCCCGCGCTCAATCCGCTTTTCAATATTCTCGATTTCAACGATGGCGTCGTCGACCAGGATCCCGATCACGAGGGTCAAGCCCAGGAGCGTGATGACATTCAGGCTGAAGCCCAACAGCATCATGACCCCGAAGGTCGGCGCGAGAGATAGCGGCATGGCGACAGCCGCCACGATGGTGGCTCGCCAATTGCGCAGGAACAGCCAGACAACAATCGCCGCCAGCACCATGCCTTCCAGCAGCACGTCCACCGTGGCGGCGTAGCTGTGGCGCGTCTCGTCAACCGTCGAGACGATGGGGGTGATCTGGATCAGCGGGTTCTTCGCCGCGATCTCCTTGACCTTGTCCGTCACCAGCCGCTCTACGAAGACGTCGCTGGACTCCTTGGTCTTGTTGACCTGGAAGGCGACCACGGGACGACCGTTGAGTCGCGAGAACCTCCGCTGCTCCGCAAAGCCGTCACCGACTTCGGCGATATCGGTCAGCCGGACATAGCGCCCGCCCACGGGAATGGAGATATCTTTCAACCGATCAACGGTCTCAACGGTTCCGAGAACGCGGACCGATTGTTCCTGGCCGCCGATTTTTGCGCGACCGCCGGAGCTGTCGACGTGAAACTGCGCCAGCGCCTGACTGACCTGCGGCGCGGTCACACCGAAGGCGGCCATCCGGTCTGGCTTCAGGAGAACTTCAATTTCACGGTCCGCGCCGCCAACCCTCGACACCTGTGCGACCCCCTTCAGGGCCTGCAACTGCGTGGTCATCGTGTCGTCCACGAACCAGGAGAGTTCTGTGGGGCTGAGCTCGGTCGACGACACTGTGTAGGTCAGGATCGGCGCGCCATCGACATCGATCCGCGTGACCTGTGGCGCATCGATCGTGCTGGGCAGGCTCGCCCGCACACGATCCACGGCGGTGCGGACGTCGTCCGTCGCCTTCTGCATGTCGGTGCCGAGTTCAAACTCGATATAGGTCCCGGACGATCCCAGGGTCACGTTGGACGACAGGTGCTTGATGTGCGGGATGGTCGCCAGCGCGTTCTCGATGGGGCGCGTGATCTGGCTTTCCATCTCGGGCGCTGCAGCGCCATTCTGCGTGACGTTGACCGAGACCAGCGGAAAATTGACATTCGGATAGTGCTTGATCGGCAAGGCGCCGTAAGACAGCACGCCCCAGATCGTCAGAGCGACGAACAGCAGTGAAACGGGCGTCGGATTCCGGATCGCCCAGGCGGAAATACGAACCTTCATTTCGATGTCGCTCCGCCCGCCGCGCGGACCTTGTCACCATCCAGAAGGAACGCCGCCCCGCCCAGCACCACGCGTGAGCCAAGCTCCGGGCCCTCCTCCAGGGCGACAAAGCCCCCCGCGCGCGCTCCGGTCCGGATCTTGCGCCGATGGACCCGCTCGTCCGCTCCAAGGACCATGACGGACGCGCCGTCAGCATCAAACGAGACTGCTTTTTCAGGCACCGCCAAGCTCGGCTTGCCACGTCCATTGAACCTGGCGCGAGCGAAGCCACCGGACAGAACGTCGCCCTGCACCGGCAAGGTCAGGCGAACATGACCAAGGCGCGACTGCGCGTCGATCTCTGGGCTGACAAGCCGAACCGTTCCGGTGACCTCGCTTCCGTCCGAAAGCGTCACCTGCGCCTTGTCTCCCGCCCGAACCGAGGACATGGATTGTTCAGGAAGTTCGGCGTTCAGTTCAATCACGCCGTCTCGCGCCATCTTGAACATGACAACCGTACGCGAAGCGATGTCTCCGGGCCTGACATTCCTTTCAAGGATGCGTCCGGCCACCGGCGCGCGAACGATCATCAGGCTCTCTCTCAATTTGAGATCGGCCAGTTGCGCTTTCGCCGAGGCAAGCTGCGCCTTCGCGGTCTTCGCCGCCAGACGGCGGGCGTCTATCTGCTCCTGCGAGATCACGCCCTGATTGTCGAGACCCGCAACCCGTCGCGCCTCGAGTTCGGCGCGCTCCGCCGCCGCTTCCTGTGTGGTCACCGCGGCTTCGGCCTGAAGCAGTTGCGACTTCAGCAGCGTATCGTCGAGACGCGCCAGAGGTTGTCCCGCTGTGACGGAAACGCCCTGATCCACCATGACCTGCGCGACCCGGAAACCTTCGATTTCGCTGGTCACGGCCGCCTCTTCCTTCGGGGTCAAAAACCCGGATGCGACTATACCCCCATCAAGATTGCGCAGCTCGACCGTCGCCGTCGTCGCCGTCAGCGGCTGATCATTACCACTGCTTGCCGTCTTTGGCTTGGAACAGGCGCCAAGTCCTGTGGCGACCAGAAGTGCGCTTGCGAGAATGAGACGCGACATGCGCATGGACTTATCCTTTTACCTTGGGCGGGCGACCCGACCAGCCGCCACCCAGCGCCTTGACCGTCGTCACAGCGTCGATGAGCGCCGACGCCTTGAGTGCGGTCAGCGCGCTCCGCGCCCCCCGCCAGCTGCGTTCCGCGTCCAACAGGGTCGTGAGATCGAGCAAACCTTGATCATAAGCCTTGCGGCTGGAGTCAAACGCGCGGCGTGCCTTGGTTTCAGCAATGCGCAATTGGTCCAGTCGCGTCCGATCCGCCTCGAGCTGGTTCAAACCGTTTTCAGCGTCCCGATAGGCGTTTAGGATTGCCTGTTCATACACGACCGAAGCTTCTTCAGCCTTGGCGCGTTGAAGTCGTGCGACACCGATCAAGCGAGGGCGATCCAGCACCGGGGCGGAGGCGCTGGCGGCGATCGTCCAAACGGACGCCTTTGAAATGAAATTCGCTTCACTGTGGGCCCAGGAAGCACCTGGTGACAAGGTCAGGGTCGGCAGGAGCGCCAGCCGGTCCAGGGTCAAGGTTCCGATGGCGGACCGAAGGCGCTGCTCAGCCTCCCGTACGTCCGGCCGCCGGAATAGCACCTCACTCGGCGTAACGGCGGGAGACGGCGGTGGATCTCCGAGAACCGCCGTGATCGGAAGTGAACTCGTCGCATCGGTCCCGCGGCCGATCAGAACCAGAAGGCTCCGCCGCGCCGCTGTGGCCAGCGCCGTCAAACGAACCAGCTCAGAAGCCGATGAGGCTGCGTCCGCGTCCAGTCGATCCTGATCCGCGCCCGACGCCAGCCCAAGTTCAGTCTTGCGCGCGCCGATCCTGGCCAGTTCCGAAGAAATCCGGGCTTGTTCGCGCGCGTCTTCCAGCTGAACTGCAAGCGCTCTGGCCTGGAAAAGAGACGTCGCGACGTTGGCTTCGAGGGCGAGGCGGGACGCTTCAAAATCGAATCGCGCGGCCAGAAGATCCGCTCGCGCGGTTCGACGGGCAGCCTTTCGCCGGCCGAACAGATCGACTTCCCAAGACGACGTGAAACCGCCCTGATAGGACTTGGTTTCGTCAGCCGGCAGGAACAGGCTGGCGAGGCTGCTGCCTGATCCGGAACCCAGGCCGGCCAGATTGACCCCCGAATAATGCGTCGTCGTATGCTGATCGGCGCCCTGCGCCGTGAGCGCACCTTGCGGATTATAGGCCGCAAGCGCGAAGGAGCGGATGGCGTAGGCCTCGTTCAGGCGTGCCAGCGCAGTGCGAGCGTCCGGCGCACGCTTCTGCGCCTCCTCGATCAGCGCGCTGAGTTGATCATCTCGAAACGCGTCCCACCAGCGGCCGTCAGAGCGGAGCGCGTCATGTTCAGATGATGGAACCGACACCTCAAACGTGTCGGGCACGCGAATGTCGGGACCCGCAACCTTGCCGCTAGGCGCGCAAGACGTCAGCGCGATCACACTGACGACCCATGCCGCATGCGCCTTTATAGGCCCCTTCCACGACACCAGCATCCCCCAAAAGAACGTTTCGCCTTTGCGAAGTGGACCCATCCCCTGCGAATCGCAAGGGTGGAAAGGACACATTGCGCCAAGTTAATGAGCGCGTCGCCTGTTGGGACGCGCTCGTGTCGCCTCAACCGATGGCGTCGAGATACTCGATCTTGGGTGCGCCGCCGAGCACAGCGCCAAGCTTCGGACCTGCGGCGCGGAAGTAATCGGTCTTGCCGTGGGCGGTCAGAGCGTCCTGGTCCGCGTAGAGCTCCAGCACCTTGTAGACGTTCGGCGTCTCGCGCGAGCGGGTCAACTGATAGAACTTGTTGCCAGGCTCATTCGCGCGGACGGTTGCTGCGAGTTCGGTAAAGATCGCCTCGAACTCACTTTCCTTGCCCGGTTGAACGGTCAGTGTCGCGACAACGGCAATCATGAGAACCTCCCTTATGGTTTGTTGCGCGCATCCTATCGGTCGATCCGTCAGCGGCAAGCCTGACCCCGCGTCAAGCGTCAGGCCTTTCGCAATCAGGCGGAAGCGCCTATATTCGGGCTGTCAGATCTCGGTCTGGCTATGGAGATAAACGCGCACGAAATAAGCGGACTGGACCCGGGTGCGATTCCCGGCGGCTCCACCAACTTCCCCTTCGGGTTATCGCCGAAGCGACATGGGGCCGATCAGCATCGACGGACGTGTAAAGGTGTTGCTTTCTCTCGGAATGGGCCCCCGCAATCGGCCCTTTTGATAGTTGCGAACGATAACTTCGCTCAAGAGTACGCCCTCGCTGCGTAATGCAGTGCGGTCGTCTCGACCTCTAAAGTCCTGATGGCTTGAGCGCTGTCAGGCGGGGCTCGGAGGGGGCCTGGCAACAGAACCCCTCCACTCAACCTGAAAACCGTGAACTCATTCGCCGGATGTACGCGACAGCGACCGCGGATCTGGTGTATCCTGCGGGCCAAGTATGTAGCCTGAGGTCGGGAATGTCGGACGAACGCTCCACTCAAGATGACATGAATTACGAGTCCATGGCTCATGAGGCCCTGAGGGGCGTTGTCCAGACCGCGCTGCGTCGTGCGGCGTCCCCGGAAGGGCTGCCAAGCCAGCATCAGCTCTACATCACCTTCAAAACGCGTGCGGCTGGCGTCTCATTGCCGCAGGACCTCCTTCAACGTTACCCGGACGATATGACCATCGTCCTGCAGCATCAGTTCTCGGATCTGGTGGTGGCGGAAAGTTTCTTTGCGGTGACTCTCCATTTCGACCGACAGCCAAAGCGCCTGTCGGTGCCCTACGCGGCCATCACACGCTTCTATGATCCAAGCGTGCAGTTCCTGCTGCAGTGGCCAGCGCCGCCTGTTCTCGACGCAGAGATCATTCAGGCCCCGGTCGCGTCTCCGAAGCACGAAGGTCCCGGCTCGGTCGATGCGAGCAAGTCCAACGAAGACTCAGACACGCCAAAGATTGTCTCTCTCGACCAATTCCGGAAGAAATAGGCGCAGCTAGACGCGCGCTCCGGCTTCAAGGGGACTCGCGCGCATCACGATCCTTTCGCGATCTCCCTGGCGGCGCTCGACGACCAGCTTGGCCACTTGCGAGTCATCGTGGAATGCGTAGCCAATAATCGAGTCCAGCAAAGCCTTGGCGAGGTTATCAAGATCAAGCCATGGTGGGTCACCAGTATAGAACATGGTGATCTCGACGCAAAAGTCTCCATAAGAGGCGCGCGCGCCTCGCCATTCCTTGCGGAAGAATTCGTACACTAGCGGCTTGTAGTATTTCGCCTGCGTGGTCAGCCCGTCGATGGAGACTTCAAGCCCCTGAGCCGTTGAGCGAGCGCGCACGCGCCCGCGACCTGTCCAGCCCGAATGCGACCCGCCTGCTTCGTCTTCCCGTTCGTCCGCCGACACGCCGTCTCGACCCCATCGCGAAACTCACAGATAGGCCTTTTGCGAAATCGAGTCGCGTCGTATTTATGGGCTCCCTGTTGAACAGCAGAAAGGAGGTGATCCAGTGTCTCATTGTCATCAGCCGCGGTCGCAAACGACCTGGAGCCTCATGACCGAGGATCACGCCTGAGCGATTAGGTCTAAAGACCGACGCCGCACTCACAGGCAAGGTTGTGCTCGCGTCCGCGGACGCGACGATGGGAGGGCCGCTCTTCGTTTGAGGAGTGGCCCTCTTCGTTTTTTGCCTCAATTGGGATGCGGCTGAATCAAACCGTTTGTGACGGCGGTGACCTTTGGCCGCTCACGAGAGTCAGCAGGAAGTGTCCGGCGGACGGCGCCATGAACGCCACCCCCGCGAGACCGGCGAGAAGATTGGCGACGTTCGCGTGCCGGAACATTGAGACCAGGGCGCCTGTGAAGAGCATCACGCCCAGCAGTCCAAGCAACAAATAAGGAAGCGCGCCGAGACGCAAGGTGACGGCTTCCCTCGGCTTCTCAGGCGGCGGAGTCGGCGTAGGGGCGCGCTCGGGCGCCTTCTGGAACAAGGCCCGGCGCTTTGGCCGGGACGGCGCCGGCTCTTCGTCCAGCGTCGCTTCCGTCAGCACAGGCTCGGAAACCTCCGCTGCCGGAATGGGAGGCTCGGCCTGCTCGACCGGTGATTTCTGGGCCTCGACCAACGCCACCGGTGAGAGTGCGGCCGGCTCCTGCGAAGATGGTTTCGGCTCGACCGGCGGTTCGACAGCCTCCACCGGCATCGCTGGTGGCTGCTCCATAACCTGTTCCGGCGCCACAACAGGCGCAGGCTTGGGCGGCTGAACCACAGGCAATGGATCGATCACGACAGCCGTTGAAACCGTCCGATCGGGACGCGGAGGTCGCGGCGGCGGGGTCCAGCGCTTCAGCGGAGGCGGCGCCTCCGGACGAGGCGCCACGACCGACGCAACCGTTTCCACCGGCTTTTCGATGGGCGCGTCTGCAGGCTCGGAAGCGACAGGCGGCGCGATCATCTCATCCGCCGAGGCGCTCGTCTCGATGGTCGCCGGGGCGACGCTGATCAGGTCCTCGGCGTGATCGTTGGCCGGAGGCGCATCGAGGACAAAAGCCGCTGGTGAGGCGACGATCAATTCAGGCGTGGTCGCGGGCGCAGCGGCGACCTGGACGTCGCGAACGGCAGGTTCCGGCGGAGACGAAGGGGTGTGGGTCTCCACCGGCCCGACGACGGCCAACGAGACGGGCTGCGGCGCCGCCAAGTCAGGCTCGACCGACTTGGTCTCGACGACCTGCATTGCAACGGGCTCGGCCGACTGGCTCTGAATGACGACAGGTTCGACGGCGGCGGGCTCGACAGCGACCGTCTCAACAGGAACAGGTTCAGGAATGACATGATGGGGAGCGACGATCTGCGGCGCGACCGGCTCAGGCGGCGCTGCATATGTCACCGGTGCGGGCATTTCCGGAGCCGTCGCCTCGAGAGCCTGCAACAGCGCATCGTAGTGATTCACATCGATGGATGCAGCGCTCGGTGCTGGCGGCTCGGCGACGACCGACAACAGGGGGGCCGGCGCCGGCGGCGCCGCCCTGCGCACCACCGGCTCAACGGCTGGAGAAACAGGCCGCAACGGTTGCGGCAGGCCGGGAGACGCAGGGATCTCGAATTCAGTCTTCGGCGGCGCCATTTCCGGCGGCTGCTCGTCGACGGGAGGCGACGGTGTCGACGCTTGCACGACCGGCGAAGCGACCGCTTGCAAGGTCACCGGCGCCGCCGGAGTTGCGACAGGCTCCGCCAGATGGGGCGAGACAGCAACAGGTTGCGGCGCAGGCGCGGGCGCGGTTTTAGCGATCTGCGCAGGCTCCGGCGCTCTCTGTGTGACGACCGGGCGCGGAGTGACGGAGGGTATTGGCGCCACAGTCGCGACCGGGCGCAGGAACAACGCCTTTTCTTCAGCTCGCCGCCGAATGATTTCGTCGATGCTCGGTCGGTCGCGTCCGTCCTGGGGTGGACGCCAAGCCGCAATCGCCGAAGCCGCTTGAAGCAAAGCGCCCTCGCGAACCCATCCTAGAACATCCGAATTGCGGAACTCTTCAATGCCGACGTCAAAGGCAAACGCCGCGAGCGCATCGAACTGGTGCGCATTCAACGGGGTCTCGATCACCTTCTCGAGGGCCGATGATATCTGCATCAGATCATAAACGAGCAGAGCCTCGGCGTCCTTCTCGGTCACCTGAGCGCCGTCTCTGGCGTAACGGGTGTGGCCATAGCCGATGACCCAGACACCATCGGAGCGCCGGGCTGCGCGTTCGCGCAAGCCCTCGTAGCGCTTGATCAGTTCAATGGTTGCGGGCGTAACCCTAAGGTTCAGCTTCATTTGACCCATCATGAGACGAAGCCCGTCGGACGTCCCCTGCTCATGCAAGAGATTGGCCGACGTCTCATCTATGATCTAGGTCTGCGGCGAGGAGATGACGAGACGCTCACGCATTCTTTACCGAAGGTAAAGAAGCGACAGCCGTCCGGGTCATAGCCCGGCCACCTCTAGGCAAAAGATTGAAGCGACTGGTGCGTCGAGAAGACTCGAAATGTAGTGCCTATAACGCTGATATAAAAGGCGTTTCTAAAATGCCGAAAATAGAAACACCCCCAAATCTACCCCAAGAAAAATTTTTTCGAAGTTCAAACCCTGCGCAGAGGGCGCCGTTCCGCCCTTCCCTCTCATTACATCGGCGCTCCAACCTTGGAAGAGATGTCGTCAACGGACGACAGCTTGGCGCCAACAGCGGAAGTTGCGTCGCCGTTGGAAACCACACGCTGCGCGGGACAGGGGCGGCGGCAACTTCACGCTCGTCGGGATACCCTTCGTGGCGCTCACCAGCTACGCCTGCGGGGCTGGAGGCGCCCGGACTCTCACCCACTCCAACATCGCATCGGCGTCATCGTGCAGCGCGCTACTGACAGCATAGTCATTCATCCATCGGTATCGCGACAGCCAGTCGCTCGCTGCGCATGGAGGAAAACTCAGGGGCAGTTCAGGTGGCTGCACAACGCAGCCCAAGTCCAAGTTGCGCGCGGGTTATCGGAGTAATCCGATCTCGCGGCCGGGATAGGGCACCATTTGGGAGTCTTTCAACGAGGGGAAGCAAAGGCAGTGGAGACCCGTCAATTGTAATGATAGACGAGCCGAAAGTGGGTTTTACCTAGACCCGTCAGGTGACGTGACCCCCTGAAACTCCTCCAGAAATGATTAGAGTCCGCTCCAAGGAAGGAACGGACAAATGAAGCGATCAAGGTTTACGGAAGAGCAGATCATCT
>Ga0007859_1000385_pt1 | contig 12512 bp, 11 predicted proteins | sample CryBogCBH27Jul07_FD_71222 | JGI IMG/M metagenome (GOLD analysis project Ga0007859, IMG submission 71222) | Freshwater microbial communities from Crystal Bog, Wisconsin, USA - CBH27Jul07 | ecosystem: Environmental > Aquatic > Freshwater > Lake | place: Crystal Bog, Wisconsin, USA | collected...
GCTTGACAGACTGCCCGTCGACGAACCCTTTGACTGGGTCGACAGGGTGTCCATTGAACTGACGACGCAGATGCTGGCGACACTGTTTGATTTTCCGTGGGAAGACCGGCGCCTGCTGCCTTACTGGTCGGATCTTGCGACCTCCACGCCGATCGTCGGCAACACAACGGTCAGCAAGGAAGAGCGGGAAGGCGGCTTGATGCAGTGTCTCGCCTATTTCACGCGGCTGTGGAATGAGCGGGCGGCCGCGCCGCCGGCCTTCGACTTCATATCGTTGCTTGCTCACGATCCTGCGACCCGGAACATGGCGGACTCGCCGATGGATTTCCTCGGGAATCTGATGCTGCTGATTGTCGGGGGCAATGACACGACGCGGAACTCCATGACCGGAGGCGTCTATTTCCTCGACAAGAATCCGAAGGAGTTCGCCAAGCTGAAGGCCGACCCTGCGCTGATCCCGGGGCTGGTCTCCGAAATCATCCGATATCAGTCGCCATTGCCGCACATGCGACGCACGGCGCTCGAGGATATCGAATTCCGCGGCAAGCATATCAAAAAGGGCGACCGCGTGGTGATGTGGTACGTCTCTGGAAACCGCGACGAGGAGGTTATCTCCCGGCCGGACGAGTTCCTGATCGATCGGGACAATCCGCGACGTCACCTGTCCTTTGGCTTCGGCATACATCGCTGCATGGGCAATCGCGTTGCCGAGATGCAGCTTCGCATCCTCTGGGAAGAGATCCTGCGCCGGTTTGACTGGATCGAAGTGCTCGCCGAACCGGAGCGAATTCCGTCGAACTTTGTTTGTGGGTACGCCAACATGTCGGTGAAGCTACATCGCTGAGGCGGCGTTTTCGTGTTGGCCGTGGACAGAGGCCGCGGCCTCTGCTATCTCCGCCGCCAAGGCACGGAGAGTTGCTTTCCGGGCGCGGTGTTCATTTTTGCAAAAAGCCGAACGCGCGGTTCCGCTCCGCGGCGCGGACGGGGGTCCAGAGGAGGGCCTAGTCATCGTTCAGATTTTCGTGCGCGACAACAATGTCGACCAAGCGCTGAAGGCGCTCAAGAAGAAGATGCAGCGGGAAGGCACATTCCGCGAAATGAAGCGGCACGTGCACTACGAAAAGCCGTCGGAAAAGCGTGCTCGCCAGAAGGCCGAGGCCGTCCGCCGCGCCCGTAAGTTGGCCCGCAAGCGCGCGCAGCGCGAGGGTGGAATTGTCGTCGCGCCCAAGCGGACGAAATAGACCGGCCGATGTTCTGTCTGATCCGCCACGGCGTCTTTACGCCTGGCGGTGAAACAGTTTCCCAAAGATCTTCTGCAAGCTCAGTCGCTCTGTCGCTAACGCGCCGGAGCGAAAAGCGCGTCCGGAAAGGTTGACCACCAGCGCCGTGGTCACCGCCATCTCCAAGAGGGCGAGCGCCAGATCCTGGAACGGCGCACCCGCCGCCACCTGCGTCGTCATCAGGAACGGCGTGAACACAGGCACCCAGGCGAGGATCTTCAAGAGCGGGGCGTCCGGCGCGCTGATCGCCGCGCCCAGGAAGATGATCGGCACCGTCAGCAGGAGCATGATGGGGCCGAGCAAAGTCTGCGCCTCTCGAGGGGTCTCGCAGTAGGACCCCACCGCCGCGAAGATCGAGGCGTACATGAGATATCCCATGAGGAAGAACGCGGCGAACCAGAAGATCAGGCCATGCCCAAGAAGCGCAGCGCCGACGCTGGTCAGAATGGATGCGTCCAGCCGGTGCAGCAGAAAGACGCCGATTGCGCCCCAAAATCCGAGCATCGTGAATGACAGGCAGGCGCCGCCCAGGATTTTTCCGCCCAGGATCTCGGTGACGGACGCGGAGGACAGCAGAACCTCGATCACCCGGTTCGACTTTTCCTCGATCACGGTGTTGAGCAGGATGCCGGCGCCCGTGAGCACCAGCGCCCACAGCGCAAATGACAGGCCGACGGCGGCCAGCATGGGCAAGCGATCGGCGAACGACACGCGTCCACCCGCGGCCTTGGGCGAGAAGTCACGAATGTCGGTAAGATTCTGGTCGATATGGTCGATCAGGGATGGATCCAGCCCCGCAGCCTTGAAGCGCGCGCGGCGCAGCCAGGCGTCCAGCGGCTCGGACATGTACCGTGATAACCCCGCGACCTGTGGAGACGGCGTCCACAGATCGACTTTGAGGGCGTTTGCGTCGCCAAAGACGATGGCGGCGGCCGATAGGGACCGTCCGTCGGGTAATCTCTTGCGCCCGGACAGGTAGGGCGCAAGCGCCTCGCCTGCCGCCTTGGGCGTGGTCGCAGCAGCTAGGTCTGCGGGCGGCGTCACGATCTCGGCTTTCGGTCGCCCGGCGGACTTGGCGGTCGCCGTCGATGATGAGGGTCCCGCGATGCGCGACAGGCTTTGCTGCAGATCTCGCCCCGGGCCCGCTGGGCCGAGCCCGGTCTGATCGAGGATGACCATGACCGGAGGCGGTTCGCTCCGTGCGATCATCTGGGGGCCGGTGGTGCTGATGAAACCCACCAGAGGCATGACCATGAGCGACACCCAGAATCCGGGCGTACGCAGGAACGACAAGTACTCGCGGCGGGCGATGATGAGGGCGCGTCTCATTTTGTCTTCGCCTCCTTGTCTTGCGTCAGAACGATGAAGGCGTCGTGCAGGCTGGGCTCGCGGGACTCAAAGCGCGTCACATCAAGTCCCCTCAGGAACGCCTCCTTGACGGCGGCATTGGCGGACGCACCCTTGGAGAGGTCGGCGACATGTCGCCAGCCCCCGGCTTCGGTCCGTTCGGAGGCGACGTTTTCGACACCGGGAAGCGCCATGACGGCGCTCGACGACAGGTCGCCTTCGAGAATGAGGCGCTGCGGCGCTGCGGCGCGGGCCTCGCTGACCGGTCCGTCAAATACCTTCGACCCGCGCGCGATCAGGACAACCTTGTCACAGAGTCGCTCGGCGTGGGCCATGACGTGGGTCGAAAAGACGACGGTGGCGCCGCGATCGGCGAGCCCGCGAATGAGTCTCTCCAACGATTGTTGATTGACGGGGTCGAGGCCTGAAAAGGGCTCATCCAGGACGACCAGCTCCGGCTCATGCACGAGAGAGGCGATCAGTGCGACCTTCTGCGCCATCCCCTTGGACAGCGCCTTGACCGGACTGTGGAAGGCATGCGCGAGCCCTTGATCTTCCAGCATGGCGAGGCCGCGCCTCCGAGCCGCGTCGCCCCTCATGCCTTTCAGCGCGCCAAAGAAATCGAAGGCCTGCGCCGGCGTCATGCGACGATAAAGGCCACGCTCCTCGGGCAGGAAGCCGATCCGGTCGCGGACCTTGCGTCCGTCGTCCGCGCCGAGAACCTCGATGGTTCCCGAACTGGGCGCGACGAGGCCCAGCACCATGCGAAGGGTTGATGTCTTGCCGGCGCCGTTCGGCCCCAGGAACCCGAAAATGCGACCCTTGGGCGCCTCGAAACTCAAATCCCGGACGGCGGGAACGCCGCCGTAGGACTTCGAAACGTGGTCCAGACGCAATGCGGCTTCGGACATGAAGCGGGTCTCCCTGTCGTCACTCGGACGAACCGGTGCGCAGGGTGCCTTGCAGCTCTTAACGCATCCTCAAGGGCGAAGCGTTCGCGCAAGGCGTCAGAGAGATTTCAGGATGCCTTCGACCATCTTCTTTGCGTCGCCGAACAACATCATCGTGTTGTCGCGGAAGAAGAGTTCGTTCTCGACGCCGGCATAGCCCGAGCTCATGCCGCGCTTGACGAAGAGAACCGTGCGCGCCTTTTCCACGTCAAGGATGGGCATGCCGTAGATGGCCGACTTGGGGTCGGTCTTGGCGGCGGGATTGGTCACGTCGTTGGCGCCGATTACGAAGGCGACATCGGTCGTGGCGAACTCCGAGTTGATGTCTTCGAGCTCGAAGACTTCGTCATAAGGAACATTGGCTTCGGCCAGCAGCACGTTCATGTGGCCCGGCATCCGGCCCGCGACGGGGTGAATGGCGTACTTCACTTCGACGCCTTCTTCCTTCAACCGATCACCCATTTCCCGGAGCGCGTGCTGAGCCTGGGACACGGCCATGCCATAGCCGGGGACGATGATCACCTTCGACGCATTCTTCATGATGAAGGCGGCGTCGTCTGCGGAACCTTGCTTGACCGGACGCGTTTCCTTGACCCCGCCTGCGGCCGCCGCGGAATCGTCCGCGCCGAAGCCGCCCAGGATGACCGAAATGAAGCTCCGGTTCATCGCCTTGCACATGATGTAGGACAGGATGGCGCCCGACGAACCGACCAGCGCGCCGGTGATGATCAGCGTGATGTTGCCGAGGGTGAAGCCCATGGCCGCCGCCGCCCAGCCGGAATAGCTGTTCAGCATCGACACCACGACGGGCATGTCCGCCCCGCCGATCGGGATGATCAAGGTGACGCCGATCAACAGCGCCAGGCCGAAGATCCCCCAGAACGCGAGGAGGTTGCTGCCGCCGGACATGGCCAGGATCACGATCAGGCCGATGATGGAGGCTCCGATCAGCAGATTGAGAAGATGGCGCGCGGGCAGAAGGATTGGCGCGCCGCTCATATTGCCATTGAGCTTGGCGAAGGCGATCAGCGAACCCGTGAAGGTCACGGCCCCGATGGCGGCGCCCACGGAGAGTTCAATCAGGCTTTCGAGCTTGATGCCGTTTCCTTCGGCGATGCCGTAGGCTGCGGGCGTATAGATCGCGGCGACGGCCACGAGACAGGCGGCGAGTCCGACCAGGCTGTGGAACGCCGCCACGAGTTGCGGCATCGACGTCATCGCGACGCGGCGGGCGATCACAGCGCCGACGCCGCCGCCGATAGCCACGCCGCCGGCGATCAGGCTGAGCGTCACACCGTCGAGCGCGCCTTGGAAATATAGCGTGCTGAGGGTGGTCAAGGTGGCGATGGCCATCCCGATCATCCCCATGGTGTTGCCGCGCCGGCTTGTCTCCGGGCTCGAAAGGCCGCGCAGGGCCAGAATGAACAGGACTCCGGACGCAAGATACAGAATGGCGGCGAGATTGGCGTTCATGGGCGTTCGCCCTCCGAAAGGAGTCGTGATCGGACGGATGTCAGTGCTTGGCGGCGGACGGCTTCGCCCGGTCCTTTTTCTTGTACATGGCCAGCATTCGCTGGGTCACCAGGAAGCCGCCGAAGATGTTCACTGCGGCGAACCCGGCCGCCAGACCGCCAGCGCCCTTGGAGATCATGACGCTCGCGCCGCCTTCGACACCCTCCGGCGCGTGTGCGGCTGCGGCGAGGAGCGCGCCGACGATGATCACCGACGACACGGCGTTCGTCACGGCCATCAGTGGCGTGTGCAGCGCGGGCGTCACGCTCCAGACCACGTAGTAGCCGACGAAGATGGCCAGCACGAAGATGGCGAGGCGGAATACGGTCGGATCGACGGCGTCCATTACAGGTTTCCTTGCGCCTTGGGCTTTTGGAGGGGCTCGGCGTTCACGTCTTCAGTTGAGGATGAGTGATTTCGCCGGCATGGGTGACCAGCGCGGCTTTCAGGATCTCGTCCTCGAAGTCAGGGGCGAGGGCGCCCTCCTTGTTGAACAACAGAGCGGAGAAGTTCACCAGATTGCGCGCGTAGAGCGCGGAGGCGTCCGCCGCCACACGACCGGCCATGTTCGGGAAGCCGACGATCTTGACGCCGCCGACCGAAGTGATGTCGCCGAGCACGACTCCTTCGACGTTTCCGCCCTGTTCGACGGCCAGGTCGACGATGACCGATCCTGCGCGCATCGAGGCGACATGCGCAGCCGTGACAAGCCGCGGCGCAGCCCTGCCCGGGATCAGGGCGGTCGTGATGACGATGTCCTGCTTCTTGATGTGTTCGGCGGTCAGGGCCGCCTGCTTTGCCTGGTACTCGGCTGACATTTCCTTGGCGTAGCCGCCGGCGGTCTGCGCGTTCTTGAACTCTTCGTCCTCGACCGCCAGGAACTTCGCGCCGAGGCTTTCAACCTGTTCCTTGGTCGCCGGGCGCACGTCGGTCGCTGTCACGACGGCGCCGAGTCGGCGCGCCGTCGCGATCGCCTGAAGTCCTGCAACGCCTACGCCCATGACGAACACCTTCGCGGCGGCGATCGTACCAGCGGCGGTCATCATCATCGGCAATGCCCGCCCATAGGCTTCCGCCCCTTCGATGACGGCGCGATAGCCAGCGAGGTTGGCCTGCGACGAAAGGGCGTCCATCGACTGAGCCCGCGTGATCCGCGGGATGAGTTCCATCGCCACGGCTGACACGCCTCTCGACGCCAGGGCGTCGAGCAGCGGCCGGGACTGATAGGGATTGATAAGTCCGGCGAACAGGGTTCCGGGCCGCATGGCGGCGACTTCGGCCTCTGACGGGTCGCGCACCTTGAAGACGACATCCGCAGCGGCGACCGCGGTCGCCGCATCCTTGGCGATGGCCGCTCCAGCGGCTTCATAGTCAGCATCGGAGATCGAAGCCGATAGCCCGGCCCCAGTTTCGATCACGACCGAAGCGCCAAGCGCAGAGAGCTTCTTGACGCTTTCAGGCGTCACAGCGACGCGGGGCTCATAGGCGCGCGTCTCTTTCGTGACGGCGATCTTGACAGCCATGCGCACCCCCCAAACCGCAGATTAATCGTCGCAATTAGGGCGAATTCGTCTCACCTGTCCAGCGACGTTAGACCGCCTCGAACCTAATGGGCTGAAGATGGCTTGTCGCGGAGAAAGACAATTCCCAGGACTGCGATAATGGCGGCGACCGCAAATCCGGCCATCGGGCCCGCCAGCGTGCAGAACCAGATGATCGGAAAGATCAGGCCGGACGCAAGGGCAAGGCTGCACCACTTGATCATGACATTGACGGCGCGATAGGTCGAAGCCTGCTCGTGGATGTCCATTTCGCCGCGGTGGTAATCTGAGTGGGCGTGGTCAGCCAAGTCCGTCTCCTGAATTTGCCGGCCGATGAGCCGTACCGTTCCGGCCGCGAATAATAGCGACACTCACCGCAGGCTCAAGCCATCTGTGGTGATTTCGGCGAAGACCGGCGCGAACCGGAGGTCCGACAGGCGACGCAAGACTTGCCAGCGAACAATTGTCCGTTTGTCCCGGAGGGTCTAGCGTGTCGGAATCCGGATGAACTATGGGCGTCGCCTATCATTATGAACATGCTTGCCCTTACATGACTGTCACGCACAAACGAGCGATCATTGCCGACAAGTCCCGGCGCCGTGATTTTGCGATCGTGTTTGCAGTCATGATGGCTGTTGCGGCCGGAAATTCCGGGTTGCAATCGGTGCTTCCAGCGATCGGCCGGGAGATCGGCATTCCAGATCCTCTCGTCGCGGGCATCTTTTCGTTGTCAGCCCTGCTGTGGACCGTGTCCGCGCCAGTCTGGGCGCGCGCCTCGGATCGACGCGGTCGAAAACCCCTGATCGCGATCGGCCTCCTGGGATTTGTTATCTCGATGTCCGGTTGCGCGGTGATTGTGTTGGCGGGGCTTCACAAGTTGATCGGTCCTCTGGTCGTCTTCATTGGCTTTGCCTTGATGAGGTCACTGTTCGGTCTGATCGGATCGGCGTCCAATCCGGCCGGGCAGGCGTATGTGGCGGACAGGACGTCCAAGGCGGAGCGAACCGACGCCCTCGCCACGCTCGCCGGCGCTTTCGGCGTCGGGACCGTTCTCGGGCCCGCCATCGCGCCCTATTTCGTTCTGCCGGGCGTCTCGTTTTCCGGTCCGATGTTCGCCTTCGCGATCGCGGCGCTCGTCTGCCTGGTCATCGTGCTGCGGATGCTTCCGCCTTCACAGATTCCAAAACAGCCCAGTTTTGATACCGAACACACTGGCCGGAAGCCGCTGCTTCAGTTCGGCCTTTGGAAAAACCCAAAGGTGGCGCCCTTCCTCTGGTACGGTTTTCTTGTGGGCTCCGCCCAGGCCGTGAACGGATACACCTTGGGGTTCCTTGTGATCGACAAGGTCCACATGTCTCCCGCTCAGGCGCAGGGGTTCATTCAGGTGGCGATGATGGGCGGCGCTGTCGCGGGGTTGATGGCGCAGTGGGGGCTCATTCGGATCTTTCACATGAAGCCGAACCATCTTTTGCTATGGGGCGCAGGGCTTGCCGGCCTGGGTAATCTCTTCATCACGCTCGCGCCCAACTATGGCGCTGTCGTCACGGCCTATGCTCTGGCGAGCATAGGTTTCGGGTTCGCCAGACCAGGCTTCACCGCAGGCGCATCGCTTGCGGCGCCGCCCGGCGGCCAGGGAGACGTCGCCGGAGCGATCACGGCCGTGAACGGTTCATGCATCATCATTACTCCCATCCTGGGAGTCTGGCTTTACGATCACCTTCACTGGGCGCCTTTCACGATCAATACGATCGTGCTCGCGGCCATGGTGGGCGTGGTGCTGACCAATCGCGAGCTCATCGCTGCCGGTCGTACGCCGGACTCAGGACTTGAGGCGGAGGTGACCGATCCTGCGCAAGTCGGACTGGGCGAAACGCCGCGGCCCGCATCCGTGTCCGCATCTCCGTCCGGGGCGATCAGCCAGCTCGGTCGGAGGCTGAGGGCGGTGCGACGGCTGGAGGCGCGCCGGAAGAAAGCCCGGCTTCGGCCTTGAGGGTCTGGATCAAGTCCATCGTCAGATAGCCGTCGGCGGGCAGGGACTTCGCCGCCTGCCAGTCCTTCGCGGCCTTGCGGGTTCTCACCCCCAGCACGCCGTCCACGGCGCCGGGATCATAGCCCAGGGCCTTCAAGGCCTGCTGCGCCGCAATTCGATCGGCAAGCTGTAACGGCGGATCCTTGGGCCATGCGGTCTTGAGCGGCGGACGCCCGGCAATCTGATCGGCCAGAAGTCCGACCGCCAAGGCGTAGGCTGTCGAATTGTTGTAGGCGCGGATCGCCATGTGGTTGGGAAACGCGAGGAACGCAGGTCCGCGCCAGCCTTGCGGCGTCAGCAGGACAGCTGAGGCGCTCTGATCCGCGGTGGAGACACCGGCGCCCGAAGCAAGGCCGACGCCCACCGAAGCCCACTCAACCGGCGTGCGCGCATCGGCTTCAGCCAGGGCGTAATCAAAGCCTTTCGGGACCGTCGCCTCGAGCGCCCAGCTTTCCCCTCGCCGCCAGTGCGCCTTTTCCGCCAAGAAGCGCGCCGTTGACGCCAGCGCGTCCGCGGAAGATCCCCAGATGTCCTTGCGACCGTCGCCATCGCCGTCGTCCGCATAGGCGAGATAGTCGGAAGGCATGAATTGCGTCTGGCCCATGGCTCCGGCCCAGGACCCTCGCATCTGTTCGCGGCTGGCGAGGCCCTGATCGAGGATCTTCAGAGCCGCGATCATTTCCTGTTCTGCGAACTTCGGGCGTCGACCGACCATGCCTTGCGTGGCGATCGATCGGATCACGTCCATATCGCCGGTGATCCGGCCGAACGCCGACTCCACACCCCAGACGGCCAGCAGGATTTCCTCAGGCACGCCGCGGGCGGCGACGATTGGCGCAAGCGTGTTGTGCAGACCCTCCCGGCGGACCTGTCCAGCAGCGACATTGGCGGGTGAAACGACGCCGGATACGTAATCGCCGATCGGTTTGGTGAATTCCGGCTGATTGGTGTCACGCTTCAGTACGATCGGGTCAGGAGACAGATCGCGAAACGCCTGATCGATCGTTTCCGCGCGCACGCCCGCGGCCTGGGCCTTGACGCGAACGGCCGCGAGCCAGTCGCTCATGCCGGCGGTTGTCGCTTTCAAGGGCGCCGGCGCGTCGCCCACGGGCGGCGGCGCGGGTTGCGGATCCGGCGCAGCGGCGAGCCCGGCGGTGGACAGCAAAAAGAGCCGACGGTTCATCTCACCTACCATTTGACCGAAACCAGCCCCATAAAGCGCGAGTCGGGGAGGTGTGGAAAACACCCCGAACGTCGCTGCGATGCGCACGCCGCATTGACTCCACGGCTGCGGCGCCTTAATAGCGCCGTTCTTCCGCAGAAGGCCTCACCTGAAGCGGTCTTGTCTTTACCACAGACGCCCCAAACTCGGATAGCGCCATGAAGGTCCGTAGCTCCTTGAAGTCCCTGAAGACCCGCCATCGGGACTGCAAGGTCGTGCGCCGCAAAGGCCGGGTCTATGTGATCAACAAGACCGACCCACGCTTCAAGGCGCGCCAGGGCTGATACCGCCTTCGGCAGGGTTTGAACTCTCCAGACTGTTGGGCTTAGCAGGGCGCCATCATCGTACGGCGCTCTTATGCGGTTGGCAGCAAGGTGAGCAGAGATGAGCTCTGCAAGGTGCTGAACACCTTCGCTGACGCTTGGAGTGCGAACTGCGCCAGCTGAAGGTCTGTCGCGGCCTTGGCGATGTCGACGTCTGTCAGATTTCCCAATGAATTGTTCAAGGTGTCGTTCTGGGCGCCCAGATTTGTGGTGACGTCCTTCAGCTGACTCTGCAGCGCGCCGTTCTGCGTCACATCGGCCGTCGCCCCGGTTTCGGCCGTTGTGAGTGACGAGAGCACGCCCTGCAGGAACGTCTGCTGCGTGGCGGACAGGGTGCCTGTCAATGGACCGTTTGCGCCCTGATTGTAGGCCTCGATCTGCTGCAGCGCCGAGTAAAGCGGCGTGGCGACCGTGCTCGCCAATTGACCGGTCGTCACGACAGTGTTGTCGTCCAGCCTGGTCGTCTGCGGCAGATCACCGTTCGCGAACACGGACTGAAGATTGGCGGTTGCAGAGACGGTGGTGAGGTCGGACAGCTGGGAAATGGTCACCGGCGGCGTTGTGTTCTGAGAGCCGCCAAAGAGCTGTTCGCCATTGTAGGATGTGTTCAGCGCCGAAACGGATTTCGACAGCGCGTTTTGCAGGTCTGTGATGAGCGTGATCCCGGTGCCGGCGCCCAGCGCATTGGCGACGGCGGTGCGGGCGTCGGTTACGGCGCCGGAAAACTGCGTCAGCGCCGTATCCTGCAGGTCGAGCTTGTTCGACGTGACCTTGTTGGAGTCGAGTTGTGACTGGATGCGCGCCTGCAAGGTCCGCATGGCGGTGATCTGGGCAGAAGAGGACCCATAGCCTGAAAGACTGTCCGAGAGTTTGCCCGTGCTTGCCTGCTGGCTCGCGGTCTGCAGCTTCGACTGCGCCGAATTGATCCCAAAAACCGTTGTTGCATAAAGGTTTGCGGTTGATACGCGGTCCATGGCGGCCCCTATTGAACAGTCTGCAGCAGGGTGTCCATCATGTCCTTCGCTGCCGTAATCAGGCGGGCGGAGGCGTTATAGGCCTGCTGATAGGTGGTGAGATTGATCAGTTCCTGGTCCATGTTGACGCCTTCGGCGCTTGACCGCTGCGAGTTCGCCTCAGTCAAAGTGGCGTCTGCGTTGGTTTGCGTCGATTGCGCCGCTGCGGCGCTTCCAGCGATCTGTCCGCTGACGGCGGAGGCGTAGTCGGACACCGTTTTCGTGCTGGCCGGCAGTGCGCCCGCGGCGGGAATGGCCAGCGCGGCTTTTCCCGCTTGGGCGAGAGCGTCGATCCCCCGTGTGTCCCCCGCGCTGAGCGCAACGGTTCCGGCCGCTGCAGACAGGTTCAAGGTCGCGTTCGGCAAGAGGGCGGGGTTCGCCAGCCATTTGGAATTGACCGAAAAATTGGTCGTGCGGTCCGAACGCGACGTGGGATCAATCCCGAAGAGTTGCGTGAAACTCGGACCGGTCCCATTCCGCGCGGTGGTGTCAGATGTGACCGTGAGCTGGGCGCTTGAACCCGGCGTCGGCGTAAAGGCGATTGCACCCTTTGAATCCAGGCTGAAGCTGCCGTATTGCCCGAGACCTCCTGAAGCCGCGTTGAGCTGAGCGATCAGTCCGTTCAGTGTCTGTCCGCTGGTGGGCGTGACCGAGACATTGGCGATCGTCGCTCCATTCGCGGCGCCGATCCGAAACTGGATGGCGCCCGAATTGAACCCGGAGAGACCGGTCCCTGGCAGGCCCGTATTATAGTCGGACTGGCCGGCAGTGGTGATCGCGTCATTGAGCCCGAAATACTGGGAGAATCCCTTGCCACCGGACTGGCTGGGCGTCGTGGGATCGTCCGCGACGGCGACGCCGTTCCCCCCCGTCGCGGAGAGTGTGAGCACATTTCCGCTCACACTGGCTGAACCGGCTGCGCCCAGCGCTGAGTTGAGGCTGGTGATGAAGTTGGCCGCCGTGAAGCTGGAGGCCGCGCCGCCGTTTACGCTGAGGGTTCCGGCGGAAAAATCGATTGCGACCGACGTCTGGACGACCCCTGACGAATTCACGATTGCGACCGTCGTCTTGCCCGTGAAGCCGGCGATCGCCGACGGAACATCAATGCCGTTATCCTTTCCGGTCAACGAAGCTGGCGCAGGCGTGGCGGAATGCGCGTTGGACGCCGCGTTCAGGGCGGTCGCCGCTCCGGCCGTGAGTTGCGCCAGTTCCTGCGACAGATTTGGCAGGTCGGTATTCAGGCTGGTCAACAGGCCCTGAAGCTCTCCACTGGTGAGTCTCCCGCCGAAAGGCTG
>Ga0007859_1000389_pt1 | contig 12414 bp, 13 predicted proteins | sample CryBogCBH27Jul07_FD_71222 | JGI IMG/M metagenome (GOLD analysis project Ga0007859, IMG submission 71222) | Freshwater microbial communities from Crystal Bog, Wisconsin, USA - CBH27Jul07 | ecosystem: Environmental > Aquatic > Freshwater > Lake | place: Crystal Bog, Wisconsin, USA | collected...
TGTCGAAAATTTTCCGGTCAGCGGCCTCACCATGCCCGAGGCCTTCATCAAGGCTGTTGCCCTGATCAAGCTTTGCGCCGCGGAGGTCAATGAGAGGCTGGGCCTTCTGGAACCCGCCATCTCCGGCGCCATCCAATCCGCCGCCGGCGAGATTATCGAAGGGCGGCATCTCGAGCAGTTTCCGATCGATGTTTTCCAGACCGGATCGGGCACCAGCACCAACATGAACGTCAACGAGGTGGTGGCCACATTGGCCAGCCGGGTCTCAGGGCAGAAGGTCAGTCCGAATGACCACGTCAACATGGGTCAAAGCAGCAACGACACCATCCCCACGGCCATTCATCTCAGCGCTGCGATTGAGTGCAAGAACAGGCTGCTGCCCGCTCTTGATCTGCTTGCAGCCACCATCGAAACCCGTGCCAAGGAACTCGATGAAGTCATCAAAACCGGTCGCACCCATCTGATGGATGCCATGCCGATGACTCTGGGCCAAGAGCTTCGGGGGTGGGCTCGGCAGGTTCGTAACGGCATCGAGCGCATCGAATCTACCCAGCCTCGCCTTCATCAGCTCGCTCAGGGGGGCACGGCAGTGGGTACGGGCATCAACGCCCATCCCGAATTTGCAGGATTCATGGCCGAAGCACTCTCACGGCGAACCGGCATGCGCTTTACGCCCAACGCCTCGTTCTTTGAGGGTCTCAGCACCCAGGATGCGGCGGTCGAGCTGTCCGGTCAGCTCAAGACGATCGCCGTGAGTCTGATCAAGATCGCGAACGATCTTCGCTGGATGAATTCAGGACCTCTAGCAGGACTGGGGGAAATTGAACTGCCGGCCCTTCAACCGGGGAGTTCGATCATGCCAGGCAAGGTCAATCCGGTGATTCCCGAAGCAGTTGCCATGGTGGGGGCACAGGTGATCGGCAATGACGCCACCATCACGATCGCAGGCCAATCCGGCAACTTCCAGCTCAATGTCATGTTGCCGGTTGTGACCTATAACCTGCTTCAAAGCATCGAGCTTTTGGCCAATGCGTCCCGCCTTCTCACGCAGAAAGCAATTCAGGGCTTCAAGGTTCGGGATGAAAACCTTCGAAAGGCACTGGCCATGAATCCCATTCTGGTGACAGCACTCAATCCTGTGATCGGATACCTCAAGGCTGCCGAAATCGCCAAGAAAGCCTATGCCTCCAAACGACCGATTCTCGATGTCGCCGAGGAAATGACCGATATTCCCCGCGCAAAGCTCGAACAGTTGCTTGATCCTCGGGCGCTTACCGAAGGCGGGATTCAGCCTGGCTGAGCCGGCTTATTGTTTTTTGGGAGGCTTGGCGGGCGGCAGCGGCGTAACGGCGGTTTCCGTCACGACCGGGACGGGCGCAGAAAACCTTCGATCCTGGGGACGCGTCAGGTTCGGATAGACGCCATCGCGCTGGTAGTTCATCTCACCCAGCGGACGATTGAAAGCGAAACCTGCCGGGCCCAGAACCATGATGGTTCCCGCTCGCGCAAAGGCATCATGGGGGGGAGCGATGTCGGCGATCCCAATCAGTGGGGTCGTTGCGACGAAAAGCGCCGTTCCTGCAGCAGCCAGAACAATCCCGACGGGACGCAGAAGAATGATGTCAGCGATCACTCCGGGATATCCGAGGTTTCGACCTCGTCCATAGCCTTGACTGTCCCCATAATTCCCACTGTCATCATAGACAGAGGCCGCAGTATTCGGCTCTGCAATGGCCATGGGGCTGAACGACAGGGGCAACAAGAGGATCAAGGACCAAAGGGAAGGGCGGCTCATGGGGTACTCTCAAGGGTCAGGAGAAGGTGGAACGCTAACCCTGTTTTATAACAATGTTCCAATAATTAATCACGTCCGCGAGACTCTTGAGCGGGAGCTGACGCGGTTTCCCAAAACGCCGAACCGGATAGGGGTGCGACGGGAAGACGGGGTCGTTTCATGACTTGGGCGATCAAATCAGTTCCTATGGCGTAATAACCGCCTCCATGCCCTCGATCGATGTAGGTGGCAAGACCCACTAGCCGTCCGCGCCGATCAAACAAGCCACCCCCACTCCCCCCCAAAGTAAAAAACGCCGAGGTTTCGATCAGAGGGAGCCCGTCCTGATGCCGCGTCCGCAAGACCTTGCCATCGGTATAGGACAGCCCCAGGGCCCTGGGAAATCCGTAGAAATAGAGCGCATCGCCCTTTTTCAAAGATCCAATGCCGGCAAGGCGGGCGGGATGAAGATCGAGGGCGGGCACATCAAGAAGGCAGAGATCACTCCGGACATCGGCTCTCACGCCCTCGACACGATAACTTCGATAACCCCGGAAGATGCCCAGGCGCCCCCCGGTTCGAACCACATGACAGTTGGTCGCAACAATCTTGGGGGCGACGATGACTCCCGAGCCGAAGTAAAGCCGCCCGCCAGATTCAGCGCCCTGAATTTGGACGACGCTGTTGGACACGCGATGATCCGGCTGTATGGCCGATACATCCATGGCGCCAAGCGTCATCAGAAAGAACAATACCAAGGAGCGTCCGGACATGGCGCCTCACTGGGCGGTAGATTACTTCACTTTTGGAACGGTTCCAGTGGGAAGAAGTTCCGATGACCAGACATCCAGCCCTGGGATCCCCAAAGCTTGTATGGCTTTGGCATTTTCACCTTCATGGTAAGGCGGCAATCCTCCCTCATGACGCATCAGGCGATACGCAAGTGCGGCCGAAAGGACCCGGATCGGATAGTCCCGGGGAAGATCCTTGAGATAAGGCTGAATAGTAAAAAAATCCCGGGCCCCATACTGCGCCATGATAGAGGCGAGCCCGCCGTTTCGGGGACCGATGTTATAGGCCAATAGACCCAGGAAAAGATCGCCCTTCATCTCCCCGAGATAATGGTGAAAGGTCGCAGCGGCCAAATATATGTTATCGCGTGGATTTTGAGGGTCTGGCTTATCCATTGAAAGCTGCTGGGCCACCTCTTTGGTAATGCGCTTGGGAACGGCCGTAATCTGAAAAAGCCCTCGCCCCCCATCCTTGCTATCTCGCGGCAGGAAGGAGGACTCCGCCACACCGATGCCGACCAGGACTTCGGGGTCTACACCATAGCGCTTTGCGGCCGCATGAATGTCAGCCTCATACGGCTTCACTCGCGAGAGGATCAGGGCCAAATCCTCGTGATTGGCCCGCCGGTAGGCGGCGTAGACCTGATGCGCAATACTGTCGCGCCCTGCCTGTTCGGCGCCTCCCACCAGGCTGCGCAGGTGACTGAGATCTGCCTGAAAGCCGGGAAAACCGGCGTAGGCCATGCTGAAGATGAGAATCACAAGCGCCGAAAGAACCGGGCCATTGGCAGCCCATCTTTTGATTTTACGTCGATAAAGCAGCCATCCGGCCAAAAGCAGGGAACTCAGAATTCCGAGGATGAGCACCGTGCCGGCAAAAGGTAACAGGCTTTGAGTCAGATCACTGCCGCCAAACCAACCAGCAGCGCGTCCGAGCACTGAAATCGTGCCGATCAGCCCACTGACCATCAGGGCCAGCGTTTCAATGACCAGGAATAAAAGGGGTTGTGAGAGCCGCGGTGATGCTTTGGCTGACCCTTTTCGGGCGAGGCGACGAGTGGCAACAGGTTTTGCCGCCTTGGGCTTTGGGGCGGGCTTCTGAGGCCGGGATACGGGTTTTTGGGCCACGGATAGAGGCTGCGGGAATTGAGAGGGCAAATCCTACCATCGATAGAAAGGCAAACGCTGATATTCTTGACCGATGTTGACGCCCCCCTTCCCTGCATCTGGATTCTGCCGCGCCCGGGCGGTCATCCTCGGCTGGCTACTCGCCGTCCTCGCGCCTTGCGAGGAGGCGTTTGCCGAGGGGCCGATTCCAGAAGCGACCCTGAAGTCCGAACTGAGCTTTATTGCCTTTGACACCTTGATTCAGCGGGGACCGCGGCTCGAACTTTTCCGAAAAGCAGACTTTGGCGATGCCCATTCGCCCTGTTACCCCTGCCTGACGCCCCAGCATGTGAATTGTCCGACGCAGTGTTATCAACAGGCGACCAACCTGACCCTCATCTGCAGTCGTGAGGTGCATGGACTGAGCGTTGGACCCTTCGATCGTCAGGAGAGAGGTCGAATACTCGCCGATCTGATGAAGACCGATTCGGTGTTGGTTGCGACCCTTCGAGGAGAAGAAACATTGCACGCCCGGCGCATCAGCAGCCAAATCGGAGAGGATCCGAGCAGTGAGAACTTTGGCCTCGATATCGAGGGTTTCGAGGGCATGCGGGATGTTTTGTGGCGAGCTACCGACCCCGAAATCGAGCAATTCCAGATGCGGGTCGGTCCCTATGTGCTTAGCACGATCCTTCAGGTGGGAAACAGGAACAAATTTTACGATTTTCTCAAGCAGTGCCCGGCCGATTAAAAGGGTGCGAGACGCATCTCAATGGGTCTCCTCACTTCTCCGCCGAATCAGCCAGCGAACGCCAAAAGTCAGCAATAGAAAGGCGAAGGTCGCGGCCGCAAGATAGGTCGCCGTCCGCCCGATATCTGCCTGAATGATGCCTGCGCCAACCAGGCTTGCGGTCAAACCCAACGGAAGAAATCCGATAAAGCTCCCAATCCAAAAGTCTCGATGGGTGACCGGACTCCAGGCGAGCAGAATATCGTTATAGAGACCGGCCAGAGGCAATTGACGGACCACAAGGACGGAAAACCACCCGCGGCCCACGGGAGCACTTAGCGCCTTGAGCTTCGGATAGCGATGAAGCAGTGTCTCAGGACGCGTGTGACGCGCGATAATGAAAAGGCCATAGGCTCCCGCCAAACTTCCGAGATGACTCCAGGCGAAACCCCATTCAAAGCCGAAAAGCCAACCCCCGGCAGTACAAAAAATGAGCCGAGGAAGGCCCAGAGCGGTCCCCAGTGCTGTAACCAGAGCAAACAGGATCGGAGCCCATTCCCCCAGGTCATTGACGGTACTCCGAAGGAGATCGCCATAGGTCAGCCACTCCTTCCAGGGCAAGGTCAGCACCAGGGGGCTGGCCAGAACCAGCAGGCCAACAAGGGCCGCGGACGTTTTCTTGATCAACAGAAATTGCTCGAGTGAAGGGGGCGGAGATTCGCGACGCAGTGCTCCATTCTACAGCCCGAGAGCCGACCAAACCCAGAATTCGTTCATGCCATCGTGGCGGTGACATACTGTTTACTGAGAAGCGATACCGCCGAATCCCCTAGTGGCGCGGGTTTTCGGATTTTTATCCGAATTACTGGATTGGACCCCTCCCCTTGTTGGATAAGATCGACTATCTTGAGACCATGAGCATCCATGAACGTATCGTCGAAGAGGAAGTATCCCAAAAAGGGGATTGCGATACGCTTTCGGAATCCTCACCTGAGGAACCGAAAGGCAGGGAGAAGGAAGCCTTATCCCCCCCCCTTGAACCGACCCGCTTCGGGGATTGGGAACGGGCAGGTCGCTGCATCGATTTCTAGGCTGAAGCATTGGTCATGCACATCGATTCCAAAACACACCCAAGACCCCGAAGGGTTCTGTCCCCCCATCTCCAGATTTATCGCCTTCCGCTCACCGCCCTCCTCTCCATTTCACACCGGATCAGTGGTGCCCTTCTAGCGGTCGGCTTCATCCTCGGCAACCTTTTGCTGGTTGCAGCCGCCACGAATGCCCGGACTTTCGAACTCATCACGGGAGGGCTGCTTCACCCGATGGGAAGGCTTGCAATCGCAGGCTGGATCCTTCTGTTCAACTACCATCTGGTCCATGGGCTCAGGCACCTCCTCTGGGATCTCAGCCTGGGTTTCTCACGCTCGAAACAGACGGGGTTTGCCGTTTTGGAGTTGATCTCGGCATTCACTCTGACGGCCCTGATGCTGTTGGCCCCTGGCCTGCTTGAGTCCGGGAGTGCCCCATGACCCGTCATATGGCCCATGGCCGCGAGAGTGGACGCCGCGACTGGCTGCTTGAGCGCGGGACCGCGCTTTTGCTTTTGCTGCTGGTCCCCTGGCTGGGCCTGCACCTCGCCTTCCTTCCCGGATTGAGCCAGGCCCATCTCGCGGACTGGCTCCATGCGCCCATCAACGCCATGGCCTTGGCCAGCCTGATCCTCATGGCCGCATTGCACGCAAGCCTTGGACTTCGGTCGATCCTGATGGACTACATCGCAACCCCATCGCTTCGAGCCCTTTCGCTCCTGATCACCCGAAGCCTGCTGGTTTTCTCAGCGGTGATCGGCCTCGGTGCCATTTGGCTACTCCATACCGGAGCCACCCCATGAAATCAACCTATCCCCTGATCGAACACGAGCAGGATGTGGTGGTCGTCGGGGCCGGGGGGGCTGGCCTTCGGGCTTCGCTGGCACTGGCCGAAAAAGGTTTCAATACCGCCTGCATCACCAAGGTCTTCCCCACCCGCAGTCATACCGTTGCAGCGCAAGGCGGCATTAGTGCAGCCTTGGGCAACATGGGCGAGGATGACTGGCGCTGGCACATGTACGACACCATCAAGGGTTCGGACTGGCTGGGTGATCAGGACGCCATCGAGGTGCTTTGCCGGGAAGCCATCCCCGCAGTCCTTGAACTTGAACGCTATGGGGTTCCCTTCTCGCGGACGGAAGATGGGCGGATCTATCAGCGCTCATTTGGCGGGATGACGACGCGATTTGGTGAAGGTCAGGCCAAAAGAACTTGCGCCGCGGCGGACCAGACGGGACATGCGATATTGCATACGCTTTACCAGCAGTCCCTTAAACGGAACGTTCGGTTCTTTGTCGAGTACATCACACTGGACCTTGTGATGGTCGATGGCGCCTGTCGCGGCGTTCTGGCCTGGTCGCTCGAAGACGGGACTCTCCATCTGTTCAAGGCCCATCAGGTCATTCTGGCCACTGGGGGCTACGGCCGCTGTTATCTCTCGTCAACGTCCGCCCATACCTGTACCGGGGATGGCAACGGAATGGTTCTTCGCGCCGGCCTCCCACTTCAGGACATGGAATTCGTGCAGTTCCACCCGACCGGCATTTATGGTTCAGGATGTCTGATTACCGAGGGCGCTCGCGGTGAAGGGGGCTACCTCACCAACTCGGAAGGCGAACGCTTCATGCCCCGCTACGCCCCCCATGCCAAAGACCTCGCCTCAAGAGACGTCGTCAGCCGGGCGATCACGATCGAAGTCCGTGAAGGCCGGGGGTTGGGTCCTCATAAGGATTTTGTCCATCTCCATCTTGAACATTTGGATCCCAAGATCATCGAAGAGCGGCTTCCGGGCATTGCCGAAACCGCGCGCATATTTGGTGGTATCGATGTGCGAAAGGAACCAATCCCCGTGCTCCCCACCGTGCACTACAACATGGGCGGCATTCCGACCAACTTCAGAACCGAGGTCGTCACGCTGAGAGATGGGGATCCCGAAGCGGTCGTTCCGGGGCTGATGGCCATTGGCGAGGGTGCCTGCGTCTCGGTGCATGGCGCTAACCGCCTCGGATCAAACTCTCTCCTGGATCTGGTCGTTTTCGGCCGTGCCGCGGGTCTTCGCTGCGCGGAAATCCTGACGCCAGGCCAATCCCATCCCGAACTTCCTCCATCGGCCATTGATCCCCTGGTCGCCCGCTTTGACCGATTACGCTGGGCGTCCGGGAAGAACCCCACCGCCGAGGTCCGACTGGCCATGCAGCGGGTCATGCAATCCCATGCCAGCGTCTTCAGACGAGGAGATGTGCTTGCAGAGGGCGAAGCCCTGCTCCGGGGAGTCGCAGAACAGTTTGCGGAGGTCGGGATTCAGGATCATGGTCTGATCTGGAATACTGATCTTGCTGAAACCCTGGAACTCGACAACCTGATCGGACAGGCCCAGGTCACAATGTCGGCAGCACGCCAACGAACCGAAAGTCGGGGCGCCCATGCCCGTGAGGATTACCCCCAACGCGATGACGAAAACTGGCTGAATCACTCCATGACCTGGATTGACTCTTCCGGGAACATCACAGAGGCCCTAAGACCGGTTCATCTGAAACCCTTGTCGGCGGATGTCGATCCCGTTCCACCGGCCCCCCGGGTTTATTGAGGCGCGAACCATGGTCGAATTCACCCTGCCCAAGGATGCACGCGTCGGACCCGGTCAAGCTCATCCTGCTCCGGCAGATGCCAAAAACATTCTCGTCGTCGAGGTTTATCGGTTTGATCCGGAAAAGCCCGACGCCCCCCGACTGGACCGATTTGAACTGGACCGCGACGCCTTGGGTCCCATGGTCCTCGACGCCCTTCTCAAGATCAAGAACGAGGTCGACAGCAGTCTGACCTTCAGACGGTCCTGCCGGGAAGGCGTTTGTGGATCCTGTGCCATGAACATCAATGGCCGCAATACGCTGGCCTGCACCCACGCCCTTCAGGATCTCAAGGGCCCGATCCGGATCTACCCGCTGCCTCATCTGCCGGTCATCAAGGATCTGGTTCCTGATCTCTCCGGAATCTATCGCCAATATGCCGCGATTGAACCCTGGATCAAAACGGTCTCAGCCCCCCCGGAACATGGGGAGCGGCTCCAGTCGATCGAAGAAAGGCATCTTTTGGAAGGATTGGTCGAATGCGTCCTCTGTGCCTGCTGTTCGACCAGTTGTCCGAGCTATTGGTGGAATGGGGATCAGTACCTCGGACCTGCCGTATTGCTGCAGGCGGCCCGCTGGATCAAAGACAGCCGCGATGAGGCCACCGAAGAGCGTCTTCGTGCTCTGGATGATGCCTTCAAGCTCTATCGCTGCCACACCATCATGAACTGTACCGACACCTGTCCCAAGGGCCTTAATCCCGCCAAGGCCATCGCTGACATCAAGAAAGCCGTTGCCCGTCTGCCTGAAAAAACAGAGAAATGAATGGCGACATTCGCTGGCGTTGCCGGCGCGGCATGCGCGAACTGGATGCGCTTCTTGCGTACTTTCTTGAACATCACCATGACGGTTTGCCCGACGATCTCAAGCGACGCTTCAGAGCCTGGCTGGATCTTTCCGATCCCGTCCTCTGGGATCGGCTCTCGGGTCCTCTTCCAGAGGACCCCTTGGATCATGAACTTGCGATGCTTCTTCGACGTTTCCCGGGGTTCCTTCCGGAATCCACCTAGAACCGATCCTTTCGTTGTCTGAGAGCCCTGAACACCTCAAGATTTGAATCGGTCTCGCTCATCCCAAGATGAGAACGGATTTCAGCGCTTTCAGGTCTCAGGAAGGGATTTGCTGCGAGCTCTCCAGCCAGCGTGAAGGGGACCGTGGGAAGGCCTGCTCCCCGTAACCGGGCGATCTCCTCCCGTCGAATCAATAGCGCTTCATTCCGGGGCTCGACGCTAGCCGCAAACCGCGCATTGGATTCGGTGTACTCGTGGGCACAGTAGATCTTTGTTTCCATCGGAAGCGAGCGGATCCGATCCAGACTGTCCCAGAGGGCTTCGGCCGTTCCTCCGAGAAGTCGCCCGCAACCCAGCCCAAAGAGGGTGTCGCCAGCGAAGAGGATCTTCTGTACGGAAAACCAATAAGCCACATGATGCGGCGTATGCCCGGAGACTCTGAGGACGTCGATGCGCGTTCCTTGAAGCTGAATCGCATCCAGATCCCAGACTTCGTGATCCAGTCCCGGAATGGCCTCTCCGGGAGCCGAAGCACCAAACACTAGAGCCCCATAGCGCGCCTTGAGCGCCCGATTTCCACCCACATGGTCGCCATGCCAGTGGGTATTGAGAATGTGCGTCAGATGCCAGCCGCGCTCTTCAAGGACAGCTTCCACCGGAGCGGCCTCGGCGGGATCCACCACCAAGGTCCATCCCTGGTCAGTATCCCTGACGATAACGGAATAATTGTCCTTGAGGAGCGGGATTTGGAATGTCTCGATCATGCCGCCGATGTTAAAGTGAACGCCAGCAAAACGCATCTTTCAGCCCAATCCGACCTTTTTCCCTGAGGACCCGCCCATGATTTTCTGGCGTATCAAACCGCTTGAAGCCATTCTCGAAACCGCAGAGAAGAAAAGCCTTCACCGCTCCCTGGGCCCGATCCAGCTGACGTTGCTGGGAATTGGTGCCGTCATTGGTACGGGTATCTTTGTGCTCACGGCGGAGGCAGCGCAAAAGGCCGGCCCCGGGATGATGCTGTCGTTTGTTCTTGCAGGCTTCGTCTGCGCAGTGGCAGCACTTTGCTATGCCGAACTGACGGCCATGGTTCCTGTCTCAGGCTCAGCCTACACCTACACCTATGCGGTGCTGGGGGAAATGATTGCCTGGATGGTCGGATGGGCATTGGTTTTGGAATATGCCGTGGCTTCAAGCGCTGTGGCGGTCGGCTGGTCCGGCTACTTTGTAGGACTTTTGGATCACTCGCTCGGCATTCATCTGCCCAAAGCCCTGGTCAACGGGCCTTTTGCTGGGGGAATCATCAATCTTCCTGCGGTGATCATCAGTTTTGCTGTCACCGGACTTTTGGTGATTGGGACCAAGGAAAGCGCGACCGTCAACGCCTTTCTCGTCGCGGTGAAAATCGTAGCGCTGACGGCATTTATCGTAATCGCACTTCCGGTCCTCAAGGAGGAGAACTTTCAGCCTTTCCTTCCTGCAGGAGGCAGCGGCGCTGTGGCCGCCGCCGCATCGATTTTCTTTGCCTACGTGGGATTTGATGCCGTCTCGACCGCGGCTGAAGAAACCCGGAACCCGCAACGCAATGTCCCGATCGGCCTGATCGGATCCTTGGCCATCTGTACGATTTTTTATCTTCTGGTTTCAGCAGGCGCGGTGGGTGCCATTGGTGCTCAACCGATCATGAATGCCATCGGGCAACCCTTAGATCCGGGTTCCTCTGGCATGACCCAGCAGTGCGAAGCCCTTATTGCTGCAGGACAGCACCCCTTGGTCTGCTCGAGAGAGGCTCTGGCGCAGGTCTTGCGCGAGATTGGCTGGCCGAAGATCGGCAACCTTCTCGGCCTTGCCGCCTTCCTGGCCCTCCCCTCGGTCATCTTGATGCTGTTATTCGCCCAGACCCGCATCTTTTTCGTGATGGCCCGCGACGGGTTGCTCCCGGAATTTCTGAGTCAGATTCATCCCAAGTTCAAAACGCCCCATATCGTCACCTTGATCACAGGCGTGGGTGTCATGATCTCAGCCGCATTCTTTCCGGTAGGGCGCCTGGCCGATGTCTCCAACTCAGGAACGCTGTTCGCATTTTTTATCGTCTCGGTCGCCGTCATGATCCTCAGAGTCACGGAGATCGACCGGCATCGTCCCTTCAAAACCCCCGCCATCTGGGTGGTGGCTCCTCTTGCGATGCTAGGATGCATCATCCTTTTCCTCTACCTGCCCCGTGAAGCGCAGTTGGTGTTTCCAATCTGGGGCTCCTTGGGACTCGTCTTCTACTTCCTCTATGGCTATCGAAAGAGTCATCTGGCCCCTCTCGTTCAGGCACGAATGGCTGCGGCTGAAAAGCATGAACTGACGACCATCGGCATTGACGAGGACGAGGACGAATAACCCATCCTCCTCCCGAACCGGGGACCGGTAAGCCTGATACCACTTTCAATCGTAACCCATTAAGGAAAAAGGGGTTTTATTTCTGCCAAGATCGGCAGACAATATCGGCAATGACGCCTCGCTCCTGTCGACCTAGACACAATATCCAGCGGTCATAACTAGAGTGAACCACCAGATATAGCGACAGAAACGAGATCAAAGATCGGCAAATCCATGACGTTCCGATTAGAGCCAATATTTATAGAGTCCCCGCCAGATTTCTTATCGGACCGCGTAGCCGAACTGATCCGCATGGGAGAGCAAATCGGATCAAGCCTCCACCCAGACACCCGAGCCTCGATTGCCGACCTCCTACGCGTGGTCAACTGCTATTACTCGAACAAAATTGAAGGCCACAACACTTCCCTGAGAGACATTGAACGGGCTCTTTCAGATGATTTCGACCTCGATGATCAAAGACGCAATCTTCAAATCGAAGCAAGATCCCACATCCGGCTCCAGCGGATCATCGACACCTTGCATCGCAACGGAAATCTACCCGACCCGGTCAACCTTGAATTTCTGCTTTTTTTACACAAGGAGTTCTATGAGGGGGCCAGCGACGCGATGCTGACCCTTGAGGATGGATCCCGTCTGATGCCAGGAGAGATTCGGACGCGAGAAGTCCGGATTGGGAGACATCTTGCACCTGAGTCCAAAGATGTCCTGCGCCTCATGGAATACTTCGCCAGTCAATTCGCCAATGGAAAATTAGGGCTCAGCAAGCGGATCATGTCCTTGGCTGCAGCCCATCACAGAATGCTTTATATCCATCCGTTTGCTGATGGAAACGGTCGAGTTGCCCGACTTATGAGTCACGCCATGGTCATGCAATCGGGGCTAGGTGCCGACGGACTGTGGTC
>Ga0007859_1000395_pt1 | contig 12337 bp, 7 predicted proteins | sample CryBogCBH27Jul07_FD_71222 | JGI IMG/M metagenome (GOLD analysis project Ga0007859, IMG submission 71222) | Freshwater microbial communities from Crystal Bog, Wisconsin, USA - CBH27Jul07 | ecosystem: Environmental > Aquatic > Freshwater > Lake | place: Crystal Bog, Wisconsin, USA | collected...
CACCTTCGTGCTCATCTTGAGTCGCAAGGTGACGAGGTCATCAGTGTTGATCTGCCCACCGATGTGGCGGATTACGACGCGATGCGCGAGGTCTTTGCCGCCAATGCCCCTGAGGTGATCTTTCACCTCGCGGCGCTGGCGCACGTGGGTGCCTCGTGGGGCAATCCCAGTGCGGTGATCCACGTGAATGTGGAAGGCGTCGGTGCCACCTTGGCGGCGGCGCGAGACGCCGCACCCAGTGCCACCGTGCTCTTCGTCTCGTCAGCCGAGGTGTACGGCATCGTTAATGCCAGCGAGATGCCCATTACGGAGGCTCACGCGGTGACGCCCGCGTCGCCCTACGCGGTGAGCAAGGCCGCCGCCGAACTCTTCGCCACGCACGCCGTGAGAGCTTTTGGCCAACGCGTGGTCATTGCTCGGCCCTTCAACCACATTGGTCCCGGACAGGCACCGACGTTCTTCGTGCCCGCCATGGTGCAGCGACTGCTGGAGGCCAAGGATCAGGGCCGCACGGAGATTCCGGTGGGCGTCTTGACGACCCGTCGTGACTTCACCGACGTACGAGATGTGGTGCGGGCCTATCGGGCACTTGCCCTTCACGGCCAAGCCGGCGAGATCTACAACGTGGCGTCCGGAAAGGACTACGCCATGAGCGACATCGCCGATCAAATTCGAGGCGAGATTTTCCCCGAGGCGCGCTTCGAGCAAGACCCTCAGCTCGTGAGGCCCGTCGATGTTCCCGTGCTTCGCGGTGATACTCGCCGTCTGCGGGCCGCCACCTCGTGGGAGCCGGAGATTTCTCTCGCCACCAGCGTGGCCGACATCATTGCTGATGGCCGGGCACGCTGGGGCGTGAATTAAGCCTCGGGCTCAGTCGGTGCCGCTTCGGTGGCATTCGTCGCCTCATCGGCGGCCGGCGTGGGGTCGGGGGTGACCGACGCCACCACCTTGTCCGCCGCCTCGCGCACCGCGGCGGGCAACTTCTCGCCGTAGGTGTCCAGGAGAGTGCGGGCGGTGGTCGTTGCGGACTTCACCACGTCTTCGAGCTGGATGCCCGCGTCCTTCAGGCTGGTCTCGAACTTCGTGACGGCTTCCTTGACGGTGCCTTCAATGATGTCCCCGGCCTGCTGAATGGAGGCCTTGACCTTCTCGGGGTCAGCATTCACCGCTCCCGATACCTTCTGTGAACCAATGTTGATCTTTTGGGCGGTGACGACGCCAAGGCCGACGGCGGTGTAGAGGCCGTCGCGAACCTTGTGGGCGAGGGGGTTAGTGGCTGCAAACTGGCGCAACTTGCGCACGGCGTCGCGGCCTGCTTCGGTAGTGATGTCGGCAAATTCGGTCATGTCAACTCCTTTGACAACAAAAGTATAGCACTTTGTTCGCAAATGTTATACAGTTTGCCCCTGACGAAAGCAGGGCGCAACTAGCCTTGACTCTCGTGGACACCCGTGCTCCGGCCGTCGTTGCAGTGGTGGTTACCACCGGACCCGGACCCGGCCTCGAGGCAACAATCGCGTCCTTGGTCGCCCAGGACTACGAGAACCTCTCGATTCTGGTCATGGCTAACGGTGACGCCCCCGACGTGGTGGACCGAGTGGCCGTGGTGGCCCCGAACACCTTCGTCAAGGTGCAAGAGACGAATCTTGGATTCGCGGCGGCCTGCAATGAAGCCGCTTCCATGGTCTCGGGCGCGACCTTTATGGTCTTTTGCCACGACGACGTGCGTCTGCAGACCAGCTGCGTGAGCCAGATGGTGGAGGCGGCTTTCCGTCAAAACGCGGGCATCGTCACGCCGAAAATCGTTGATTATGACGACTCACTGATATTGGTCCACGTGGGGCAAGTCGCCGACCGCTTCGGTTCGGTTCGTGAGCGAATTGAACTCGGGGAGATTGACCACGGTCAACAGGACCTTGAGCGAGACGTGTTTGTCGCTCCGGGCGGTGTCACCTTGGTGCGCGCCGACCTCTTCGCCGCCCTCCGAGGCTTCGACCCCCTCATTCCCGCCCTCGGTGAAGACCTCAACTTCTGCTGGCGTGCGCAAATCGCCGGTGCGCGCATTGTCGTGGCGCCGCAGGCCGTCGCGGCGCACCGTCAGAGTTTGGCGCGCGGCGAACGCGAGGTCCAGGCCGCCACGACACGTGGCCGGTCACGCCAAGACTTGCAACGTCGTCACCAGCTATGGACGGCCCTGTCGTGTTGGGGCGTTCGAGAATTAGTTCTCACGGTGTTCTTGTGGCTGGTACTCGACGTGGTCGAACTAGTGGTCGCGCTGATCAGTCGTGACAGCGATCGCTTTGGCGCCATCATGGGGTCGTGGCGCTTCGCCTGGCGTCACCGCCAACAGCTACGAACCCGCCGCGCAGAAATTGAGACAACTCGCGTCCTAGATGACGAGGACATTCGTCGACTCCAAGTGGGTGGTTCGAGTCGTGTTCGGCGCTTCGTCGAAAACTTGGTCTACGACGGTATTGACCGAGCTATCGGTGTGCTCCCCCCGCATGAGGCGGAAATCGACCTCAGCGGTGATACGGCCGTGGGTTTCGGCGCCAGCTTCTCGGAAGACGTATCGTTCGATGACGTCGGATCGACGCGCCAATTCTCTCTGCTGCAGCTATTCCAAAATTTCCGAAGTCAAGCCGTGCTCGTGGGGGCGGCCATCGTGGTGTGGGTCATCGGCACGCACAACCTCGTCGCCACCCATTTGCCGACGGTGGGTCGTCTCGCCCCGCTCGATTCCTGGTGGACGACGTGGCATCACTTCTTTGCCTCGTGGTCACCGACCGGCGTGGGCTCGGGCGCACCCGGCATGCCCGGATACGCCGTCCTCGGCGCAGCCGGAACAGTCGTGTTTGGCCGCATGGGAATCTTGCCGCGAACGGCCTTGATCTTTGCCATTCCCGTCGGCGCCTATGGCATTTGGCGACTGCTGCGCGGAGTGCTCAGTAATCGGGCCCGCATCATCGCGGCCATCTCCTACGGGCTTATTCCCGTGTGCCTCAACCTCATTGGTGGGGGGCGACTGGACGTATTGAGCGTGGCGGCCATCTTGCCGTTCGCGCTTCGCCGTGTCGGTGCCATTGTGGGATGGGAGCCATTTCGCGGCGAAGAATTTGTGCGCGATAGCCACTTCGGCCAGAGAAGTTTCATTCACTCGCGTGGCGGTCAGATTCTGATCTTGGTGGTTCAGGTGGCCATTGCGACAGCGATGGACCCCGCGGCCCTTCTCGTTGCCCTTCTCGCCATCGGGGCAGTGGCGCTGTCCGCTCGATTCGGCGTCATTCGTTCGGGTGAGTATTCGCCGCTTCGACTTGCGGTGCGCGTGACGGTGGCGGTCGCCCTGCTCCTCGCACCGCTCACCGCTGACACCTTGCTCGCCGGCTCTCGCGCGGCCTCGGTCTTCGGTCAGCCCACGTCATCGGCCGGACTTTCGCTCAGTCACGTTCTCAGCTTGGCCGACGGGACTTTTGGTCCCAGTCTCTGGCGCTACTTGATTTTCGCCATCGCCGCCGTCGGGGTTATCGCCTCGCGTGGCCCTCGCCGCTCGGTGGCCGAAGTGGGCGTGGCCCTTTATGCCGCCAGCATTCTGCTGATCGTGTTGGCCAGCCACCACCTCATGGGATCATTCGCTCCGGACGTGGCGACCCTGATGACCGCGGGTGCGGTGGGGGTCGCCATGTGCGTGGGGGTAGCGGTGGCCGCCCTCGAAAACGACATCCGCGGAACATCCTTTGGGTGGCGCCAGGTGATTGCCGCTGGCACGGTGGCCTGCTTGCCATTAACCATTGTGGGCATCGTTCCCGCGTTATCCACGGGTCGCTTCGAATTGCCCCTCACGGGCTCGCCCGACTCGCTCGCGAGTTATACCCCGTCGACGAGCGGGTATCGAGTGCTATGGATTGGTGACCCCCGATCGCTGCCTATTGCGGGTTGGTCGGTCGCGCCAGGTGTCTCCGTAGCGACCAGCACCAACTCGGTGCCGGGTGGTTCCACGCTGTTCGCGCCACCGCTGACGGGAGCGATGGACGTCGTGCTTCGTGACGTGGCCGACTTGGCTACCGGACGAAGCGTCGTCGTGGGCCGTGATTTGGCCATTGCCGGCATCTCGACCATCGTGGTGATGGATAGCCCCGCGCCGCGAATCGCTGACCTGCAAAATGCGCCGTTGTATGAAGTTCCCGCCGCACTGATGGACTCTTTGTCGCAGCAGCGCGACATCGCCCAGGTCTCGCGTTCCGGCGGCATCACCATCTGGAAGAACACCGCGTATTACGGACTGGTGGCCAGTATTGCGAGGCCGCTGTCGACCGCGAGAGAGCTGGCCCCCGGCCAGCACATTGACGGAACGGCGCAGAACCTGACGTGGGGCGTGCAGAGCCCGTTGTCCGGATCGACCTTCCTCGTACCCCTCGCACCGTCGAGCGCCTGGTCACTGGAGGTGCAGGGCCACCCTCTCGCGCGACGAACGGTGCTGGGATGGGTCGGCCAGTATCAACGATCGAGCCACTCGACTGCTTCCGCAACCTTGGTCCTTCACCAGGTGCCCCTCAATGCCATTTTCGCCCTCGCGACGTTGTTGCTCTGGGGAGTGGTGGGTCTCGGCTTTGGCCAAGTAGAGCGCCTCGAAGTTCTCTTTCGGGCCCGACGCACCGTGAGGAACCGATGAAGAGCGCTCGAGTCCTACTGGCAGCCGGGGTCACTCTGGCGGCCGCGGTCACGGTATCCCTGACGCATCACGCCGAGAGCGGGGTCGCCTCACCGAACAGTTTCGACAGCTCGACAGTCAGTGCCCTTACCTGTCCCGGAGTTTCACGGCACGCGGGCGACGATGCCACGACCCTTCGCTTGGTCAATCTGGCCCAAGGGCCGCGCACGGTCGTCAGTTCGTTAGACGGAACGTCGGCGGCGAGCACGCGACACCTTGGTGCGATCCGCAGCGTGACTAGCTCGTTGCCGGCGACGGCCACGATGACCACCTATCGCGCCGATGTGTATGGCGGCGGCGTCAGCGGTGGCCTCGATGGCGGAGGACAAATTGCACCGTGCTCGCACACCGGCGAGACCGAGTGGTGGGTCGCCGGTGTTTCCACGCTGGCAAACCAGAGTGCCACGTTGATTCTCGCCAATCCGGCAGCGACGCCCGCGGTGGCGTCGGTTACGGCATTCACCTCGTCGGGAGTCCTCACTCCCAGTGCCGATCAGGGTGTGACCATCGCCGGCGGCAGCAGTGTGACGATGAACATCTCGTCGCAGATCATTGGCGAGGCGAATGTCGCCCTGGACGTGCACGTGGCGTCAGGTCGCATCGTCGCTCGACTTATCGAAGGGACGCCGGGCGGTTCACTGCGGGGGATCTTGCTGGGGGGTGCACTGCACCGAGATCTCGCGTGGGGCAATGTGCCAACCTCGGGTATCGCCACGATCAACGGCTTTAACCCCAGCGACCAAGTGGTGTCGGTATCCGCCACGGTATTGATGGCTGATTACCAGATTGCGCCCGTCACGATGACGGCGTATCCGCACTCCACCTTTTCCTTGCGCGTCATTCCGAGCACCGGTGTGCCGAGCGTGGGGGCTGCGGCCATCGAGCTGCGCGCGACGCGCCCCATTGCGGCCACCTTGAGCGATGGCGTGTCGACGACCTCTCTGGTGGCCAGCTCGGGGACGCCCCTCAGCAGTGGCACGCACCTCATCGTGAATGCCGCGAGCCATGCGTCGGGGGTCGTTCAAATCGTCGGTGGCGGGTCAGTGACGAGTCATGAGTACGACGGTGCTCAGCTTCTCGTTAGTGGTCCGATGTCTCGTTACCGCGTTCGCACGATGACGGGCACTGGCTTCGCCACGGTGGCGAGCCCGCAACCCATTGCCGTCTTTTACGCCACGGGCGCGGCAACGGCAGAAGTGGCCTTAGACGGTCGGTAAAGACGGCGGGGCCCAGCTGGGGCTACCCGATCCGCCAGAACTATCCGCGCCTTCCTCAAGGTGAAGCGAACGCACCGTCTTGGTCCCCGCCGGGTGAACCGGCTCGCCCCACGCTTCGTCAATGAGTCGAGCAGCTTCCTCACCGTCGATGGTCTCGCTTTCGAGCAGCGTGCGCGCAATGGCATCGAGGCCGCGACGGTGCTGCGTCAACACCTCAATTGCGCGTGACTCCTGATCGCGCAAGATGCGCTCGACTTCCTGGTCGATGAGGTGGGCCGTCTGGTCGGAGTAGTCGCGGGTGTGCATGAGGTCTTCACCGAGGAATACCTGACCTTGCGAACCCCAGGCCATCGGGCCGACTTCCTTCGACATACCCCATTCGCGAACCATGCGACGAGCGAGCTCGGTGTTGCGTTGCAAGTCGTCGGACGCGCCGGTAGACAAGTCGCCGTAGACGAGCAGCTCCGCGACACGGCCACCCATACGCATGCAGATGGAGTCTTCGATGTGTTCGCGGGAGTAGATGTGGCGGTCTTCTTCCGGCAAGGTCATGGTCACACCGAGGGCCATGCCACGGGGAATGATGGTGATCTTGTGTAGCGGGTCGGACTTGTCGAGGACGTAGGCCAAGAGGGCGTGACCACCTTCGTGGTACGCGATGCGCTCGCGCTCATCGTCGCGAAGGACGGTGGTCTCACGACGTTGGCCCATAAGGACACGGTCGCGAGCATTTTCGAAGTCCACCATGTGAATCTCCAGCGCCCCCCGACGAACGGCGTGAAGCGCCGCTTCGTTGACCAAATTGGCGAGGTCGGCGCCACTCATGCCGGGCGTGCCGCGAGCGACGATCTCGAGGTCAACATCCGGAGATAGGCGCTTGTTGGTGGCGTGCACCTTCAAGATAGGGAGGCGTTCTTCCAGATCCGGCAAGGGGACCACAATCTGGCGGTCGAATCGACCAGGACGAAGCAGGGCCGGGTCAAGAACGTCGGGGCGGTTGGTCGCGGCGATGAGGACAATGCCCTCGGTCGGGTCAAAGCCATCCATTTCGCTGAGGAGCTGGTTCAGCGTCTGCTCGCGCTCGTCGTGACCGCCGCCGAGGCCGGCGCCGCGCTTACGGCCAATGGAGTCGATTTCGTCAATGAAAATGATGGCGGGCGCCTGCTTGCGAGCAGTCTGGAAAAGGTCACGAACACGACCGGCACCGACACCCACGAACATCTCCATGAAGTCCGATCCGGAGACCGAGAAGAAGGGCACGCCCGCTTCACCGGCGACCGCACGGGCAATCAGGGTCTTTCCGGTGCCCGGGGGACCCACCAACAAGACGCCCTTCGGAATCTTGGCGCCGATGTCCTTGTAACGAGCAGGAGTCTTGAGGAACTCGACGACTTCGTTGATTTCCATCTTGACGCCGTTGTAGCCCGCGACGTCCTTGAAGGTGGTGGTCGGCTTATCGAGGTCAAAGGACTTCGCCTTGGAACGCGAAATCGACATCATGCCGCTCATTTGGCTTCGTCCCATGCGGGTAATGAAGAGGCCAATGCCGAGGAAGATCAAGATGTAAATGATGTAGGGAAGCCAGGTCGTGGAAAAGCTGGACGGGTTCGAGAACTGAACATTGATGCCCTCGGCACGCAGTTTCTCGACGTCACTGGCAATAACGGGACTCGGTCCCGTCGCGCTGTATTCGGTGCCATCGGCCAAGGTGCCGGTGATGATGCCCGAGGCATTCGAAATCGTGGCGGTGGCGACCTGGTGGCTCTTGGCGTCCTTCAAGAAGGTGCTGTAAGAGATGGGCTTGACCTTGCCCGAGTGCACGAGGTTGGGAATCAAGAGGATTCCGAGCACGACGGCAATGGCGCCAATGGTGATGAAACGCCGACGCTGTTCGGGACTCACGGGACCAGAAGAGGAGCGATTGGGCTTTTGGGGGTCTTTATTAGGTGCAGCACTCATTGCGAGACAGCCTAGGGGGTCGCTGTGGCACTACTTCAGTCGGGCGGCTGACGCGGCGTTAGCCTTGCAGCCATGTCAGATGTGACGGTAAAGCCCCAACAGTCGCGTCGCGGGGGATTAACGATTGTTGCCGTTGCCCTCGGCACCATCGTGCTGGGCCAAGTGCTGGCGGTCCTGACGGGGGCGCTCGCCAGCGCCATTGCCGGCGGCACTCCCTCCGCCACGGGTCAGTGGCCCGCGTGGTACACGGTGGCGACGGAAATCGGGATTTGGCTGGGATTTTCGTTCGGGTTCATCGTCGCATACCGCCGTGGCATTTTCTCCGTCGGCGGATGGACCTGGCGCTGGTCAGACCTGGCATTTCTGTGGGTCGGCGTGGTGGCGCAGATCGTCGTCGGCATTCTTTATCTTCCCTTTCACCTGCACGACCTCAACGGCCCGGTGGTCAAGGTCATGGGCTCGGCCTCGGTCGTTCACACCTTCGTTATTGCCCTCGTCACCATCGTCGGGGCGCCCCTCTTCGAAGAGCTGCTCTTTCGCTGGGCGATCTTCGGCGGGCTACTTCGCGCGCTCCCCGAGAGCCGCGGTGGTCGCACGACGGCCGTGATCATTAGTTCGGCCGTCTTCGCCGGCACTCATTTTGAACTTCGGCAATTCGCGGGTCTGTTTCTCGTGGGCTGCCTGCTCGCGGTGGTGCGGCTGAAGTTTGATCGCCTCTGGCCGTCGGTGATGGCGCACGCGGGATTTAATGGAATCGCTCTCGTGGCGTACTTTGGGTCGAAGGCGCATCACTAATGGCACGGCGCCGTCTCAGTCCGGGGGCGTGGGCCGACGCGGTAGTGCTCGTCGTGGCGACCTATCTCATCTTGTGGGTTCTGCACCCCAATCTCTTGCTGTCGTCGACCACGACCACCGGTGGCGACATGGGGGCCCACATTGTCTCGGCGTCGTATCTCTATCACCACCTGGGTGTGGGATTGACGTGGAACACGTGGTATCCGGGATGGTTCGCCGGCATGCCTCTGTACAACTTCTACTTTGTCATCCCTGACCTCTTCGCGGCGTACCTCGCGCACGTCATTCCCTTCACCGTGGCCTTCAAGTTGGCCACCGCGGCCGGCTCGCTGCTGATGCCGTGGTGTGCGTACGCGATGGGTCGCTTGATGGGGGCACCGCGCCCCATCCCCGCCGCACTCGCGGCCGGCACGGTGCCCTTCTTGCTAGACGCTTCGTTCACCATTGACGGCGGAAACCTCTTTTCGAGCATGGCGGGCGAGTACGCCTTTTCGCTGAGCCTGTCTTTCGCGCTTCTCTCTATTGGTCTGGCGACTCGACTCATGCGCACGGGCCGTGGCAAGTGGCTCACCAGCTTGGCGATGGCGGCAACGCTCCTCAGCCACGTGCTGCCCTTCTTCTTTGCGGTCCTTGCCATCGTGGTCGTCTACATCGCGGAACTTCCCGGAAGCCGTGAGCGTCGTCGCAGCCGTCGTCGTCGCATGTATCGATTGATGGCCGCCGCCGTGCTGTCGTTCGGCTGGGTCGCGTGGTGGCTGCTGCCCTTCATCGCCACGCAGCGCTACACGAACTCCATGGGGTATGTGAATAACTCCGTGGCAACCTTCTACGGGATCTTCCAGCACATGGGCTGGTGGTACGTGAACTCCAGCGGTTCGGTGGTTGCGGGTGGCGACCGCGCCGTCATCGTGGTGGCGGGCATTGCGCTCTTTGTCGCCTTCGCTCGCTCCGACCGTCTCGGTATCTTCCTGACCTCAACGGCGACCCTGTCGCTGATTGCCTATATCGCAGACCCTCAGAGCATCATCTGGAATGAGCGGCTCGTTCCTTTCTGGTTCATCTCGATTTATCTCAGCGCGGCGTGGCTGTGCGGGGTGACGGTGCAGTGGCTTGTCCCGCGTCTCGCGCGTGGGGTGTGGCCCCTTCTCACCGTGGTGGGAGGACTCCTTATTGCTCGTTGGATGACCGGACCGATGGCGATCTGGCGCGTCTGGCTCTTTCCCACTGCGGCGCTCATTGTGATCATTGTCATTGTGGCTCTCACAATGGGGCGCTTCTATGACGACGCCACGCGAGGACTGGCGGCGTGCACGATTGTGGCGGGTGCACTCGTGGCCATGGTGGTCCCGCCCCTCGTCGCGCCCGTCGCTACCGCCACCGGTGTCAATGTCAGCGGGAATGAAGTGGCCAACTGGACGGCCTATAACTACGCGGGCTACGAGGCAAAGTCGGGCTGGGCGGAACTGCACACCCTCAGCACGCAGATGCAGGCCCTGGCCACTCGCTACGGCTGTGGCCGCGCGATGTGGGAATACAACAGCGACCAGAATCGCTTCGGCACCACGATGGCTCTCATGGCGTTGCCGTATTTCACGCACGACTGCATCGGCTCGATGGAGGGGCTCTTCTTCGAGTCCTCCGCCACCACGCCGTATCACTTCTTAGATCAAAGTGAACTCAGTCAATCGCCGTCTAACCCCATGGTGGGTCTGCCCTATAGCGGGCTCGACATGACGCGAGGTATTGAGCACCTCCAGATGCTCGGGGTTCGCTATTACCTGGCGTATCAACCCGCCGTGGTCGCCGCGGCGAACGCCAATGTAAATCTTCGCCTGGTGGACACCTTGCCCACCATGAATCAGGTCACCTGGCACGTGTATCTGATTCAGCACTCGCCGTTGGTGCAACCTCTCGCTTATGCGCCCATTGTGATCGGGTCATCGTCACGAGTCGGCTGGCTGAACGCCAATGTGGCGTGGTGGCAGAACCCGGCCGCGTGGAGCCATCTGCTCGCCGAGAGTGGCCCGAGCAACTGGGCACACGCCACGGTCGGTGCGCCCTTGCCCCACCTTGAACCTCAGCCCGCGACCACGGTGTCGCACGAAGTGGTGGGGGCGACGTCGGTGAGCTTTGACGTGTCTCGACTGGGTACGCCCATCGAAGTCAAGATTTCTTACTTCCCGAATTGGCACGTGAGTGGAGCGACGGGTCCCTATCGCGTGAGCCCCAATCTCATGGTGGTGGTGCCGACGAGTCATCACGTGACCTTGACCTATGGCAATACGTCGTGGGGCTGGTGGGGCAACGTCATCACCGATCTGACAGCAGGGGCCGCCGCCGTGGCGTTATGGCGCCGACGCTGGTGGCGCCGGCCGCGTCGTTACAACGAGGCGGAAATGAGTTCGGCGATCTCAGTGGGCGTCAACGTTTCGGTGGAGACCGTGATTTCGGCCGACTCGGGCACGTCGTAAGGCGACGTGAGACCGGTCATCAACGAGCGCGTCCCCGAGCGAGCTTCGCGGTAGAGATTCTTCGGGTCGCGTGACTCGCAGACCGTCAGCGGCGTCGCGATGTACACCTCACGAAACGGCACGGACAACTCATCGTGGCGAGCTCGCACCGCTCGTCGGGCCGTGGCGCGCGGACTGATGAGAGCCACAATGACTACGTCAACTTGCTCGGCGAGCAAAAGGGCTACTTCACCCGCGCGACGAACGTTTTCGTCACGATCGGCGTCAGAGAAACCCAAACCGGCGGACAGGCCGCCGCGCAGGTCGTCGCCGTCAAAGACCACGACATTGCGGCCCTGAGCCACGAGGAGGTCGCGCAGGGCGTACGCCGAGGTGGTTTTGCCCGATCCGGACAGACCGGTTAGCCAGACGGTGGTGGAACGGGGCATGGCGATTTACTGTAGTTCGCTCCCGCGCCGGCGCGTGGCCCTCGGAAGGCAGTCGGGGGAGGGGTAAACTCGTCATCCATGCCCGTTCCCCCGATTTTCAAGGCGTACGACATCCGTGGTACCTACCCGGATCAGATCAACGAAGAGCTCGCCCGCGCCATCGGGTCGGCTTTCGGCCGTTTTGTCGCGACCGAGGGCATTGTCATTGCTCGCGATATGCGCCCGTCGGGAGATTCGCTCGTGGCCGCTTTTGCCGAGGGTGCTCGCGCAGTGGGCGTGAACGTCACTGACCTGGGCATGGCCTCAACCGACTTCCTTTACTTCGCCTCCGGATTCCTCAATGCGCCGGGCGCCATGTTCACGGCCTCGCATAACCCCGCGCAGTACAACGGGATCAAGATGTGCCTCGCGGGCGCCAAGCCCATCGGTGTCGAGTCAGGCCTACCGCAGATTGAAGAGTGGACCGCCGAGTATCTTGAGACGCCGGCTACTGGCGGCACGGGCGAATTCAGCGAGCGCAACCTGCTCCCCGAGTGGGTCGCGCACGTTCACTCCTTCGTGAATCTCGCCAGCCTTCGTCCGCTGAAGGTGGCCGCTGACACCGCGAACGGTATGGGCGGCCTCGTCGCCCCGATGGTGTTTGCCGGCCTACCCTTTGACCTCGATGTGCTGTACCCGGAACTGGACGGCACTTTTCCTAACCACCCTGCCGACCCCATACAGCCCGAGAACCTTCGCGATCTTCAGGCTCGCGTTCTC
>Ga0007859_1000397_pt1 | contig 12308 bp, 15 predicted proteins | sample CryBogCBH27Jul07_FD_71222 | JGI IMG/M metagenome (GOLD analysis project Ga0007859, IMG submission 71222) | Freshwater microbial communities from Crystal Bog, Wisconsin, USA - CBH27Jul07 | ecosystem: Environmental > Aquatic > Freshwater > Lake | place: Crystal Bog, Wisconsin, USA | collected...
TTGGCTGTAATAGCATGTCCTAGCAGGGTGCCTGCTGTGGCTAGGATGTGTCCGCTGAAGCGTGCTTCAACGTTCATGCCAAGTGAAATTAAATCTTCAAACTTCTCTTTAGCAAGATCGCTGAGATCATCTAATTCTTTGTCACTGGTGTCTAAATCGTTGACATAAGGTAGTGCCGCATCAATCTTATCAATGGCAGTGTCTACTGCTTGGATTATCTCACGGTTTTCTTCTATGGTAGTTTCTGCCTGTTCAGGTGTTGTTTCTTCAGCAGGTGGTAAGTTAAATAGTTCTGATAATTTTTGTGTCATAGTAACACTATTTACCGCTTCTGATTCTTGAAGATATCAAATTCTGTTACGACTCTAAAGCGCATGTTGTTAGCGCGAGCCCAGCTGTCTGCGGCAGCCCATTTAGCCATGTTCATCGCTACCATGAGTTTATCACGATAACTCCTAGCTGACTCCATAGTTACTTCAGTTGAAGGTTTGATTTCTACTATTTCTGTGTGTTGCTTTTGGTTAGCATCTACATAGACTACCAAGAAGTCTGGCACGTAGATTGTCTGTCGTCCTTTGACTGGATTAAAGTAAGGAATGCTGATGGCTTCGCTGGCCCAATTTATTATGGCTGGATTGTTATCACAGAAACTCATGAAAGTAAACTCCCAACTGCTTCTATAAGTGGGACTGCGTTTACCTATATACTTTTCAGGATTCTTAACAGTATATTTGCCTTGGGCATACTTAGCCATGATTACGCCAATATGCTACGAGAAATATATTTGCTAGTCTGTGGACTGTTGCTGAGTCCTAACAAGCTAGTGCCCACACGATTGAAATTAAGGAACATGGTTAAGAAAGCATCTACTTCGCTGATGCTAGTATATGCTGTACTGGGTCCAGGTTTGGCATACTGTACATTGCCTGTGGTCCATGTAGTACCATTGTCTGTAGTCACATCAGTGTCCTGTTGATTGGGATCAATATAGCTGGTATACTGTGGACTGGTTAATTTGTTCTTGTCGCTGATGACTTTTAATTGTTCAATGATGCCCATTGGATCTATATTTTGTTGCAGTGCTGTATAGATAACTGCGGCCGCTAGATTCTTGCCTGTATCCGTATCACCAGTCAATCCTTGGAAGTAAGCGATCACAGCATCATTAGCATAAGGGCTGATGCTAGGAGTCTGCGTGTAGTAATTATTGAAATAATTAGTGGTTGCATTTGCTGGTGTTTGATTAGGTAGATTTCCGTTGATCGCCATGGTCGTATCCTAGAATAAACCTGCTATACCTTGATTACTGCTAGGTAAATTATTATTTTGTCCATTGATGTTCAGTGCATTTGTCACACTGCCTAATCCAGGCTGTGCTGTCAATGAACCTGATAAGCCTTGATTAACTGTGGCACTGGTTGGAGCAAACACTGTGCTGAGTGGATTCTGTCCTTGTAAGATTGTCTGTCCTATGCCTAGGATATTGAGATTAGGTGTTTGTAATAATTGTGAATTAGATCCTGTGGCAACGTTGTAGACATTGAACGAATTTTGTACTGCTGAGCCTAAGTCACCATTTTCTATATTATTAAATATACTTTCAACACCACCTACCAGTGCGCCTAAGTTTCTTAGTGGACTTGGAGTATGATCATAATGTATTCCATCAAAGCCCAATACTGTTCCGTCACTGACTGGTCCTGTATCATACAGTACCGCTTCATAGTTTACAGTCATGGTATGTTCCATTGGAGCATATTCACCTGTAGTATGCGTACCATGTTGGAATGTGCTGATAACTGGACGTATCAGTGTATACGAACTAAAACGTTTTTGGTGTAGGCTGTAGATACGGATACTGTTGAGGTATGGTAAGTTAGCTGAATTACTTGTTCTTGGAGTATATCCCCAATTTTGTTGTTGACGTGTTTTATACTTGCTGTTGTCTTTGTAGCGATCCATATTACCACCTGGAGAACCATAGTCACTGTCTCTGTAATAATAGGTAAAGTAATCTTTCCAAAAGCTACGTACCACATCACTGCTGTCATCGTGGAAGGTAATGTTCACTGGATCATAGCTGACTTTTTCTTGTTGCACTGTCTTGCGATTATAAGCATTGTAGGTTTTAGTTGCTACAGTGAACTTAGGCAAGTTTACCTGTTTAGCCATCATACCTGTTTCAATTTGTGCAACCTGTTGTATACCAGATATGTCTGTGTTGATGTCCATGTACACATGGAATAGGCTTTGATATTTAGGACTTAGTCTGTATAATCCATCAACAAAAGTTCGCGCGGCATGTTGATAGTCGCGGATGTTTTCTTGCGGCGCTATGGCTTGTAGTATTTGACCAAATATATTATTCTGACTCATACTATTATTTATCGTCAAAAAAAAGCCCAGAATTAACTGGGCTTTTGTAATTGTCGTCTAGATTAGCCAGTAATTACTGTACCTAGTGTTCTTGCTACTGTTGAACCAATACCACCACCTAATGGTGTTTGTAGTGCGTTATCGTAACGGATTGTTAATCCAATTTGGATTGGAGCATTTTCACCATAGTTAACGTCACCGTAGTCAGCTGACATTAAGTAGCAACCATCTAGTTCCCATGTTTCAAGAACGTTTGGAGTACTTGTGCCATTACCACCATCAAGAATTTCAAGCAGTGTGGTAAATTTGTAGTCAATACCTGAACTTGCTGACGCTTGTTCAAAGAAGTCAAATTGTTTCTGCATCTGTTCGCCAACACGTTTAGTAACTTCACCACTTGCATCGTCACGTAGATTGCATGTAACTTCTGTCCAGGTTGGTTTACCAGCTAGGTAAACTTTACTGTTGTAGACAGGAATTTCAATGTTTTCAAAACTTACAGTTGGACGTTTAAAGTCAATGACTTGTTTTGTCAACTCAGTTGTTGGTTGTGTAACACCAAAGTTTAAGAAAGTCACGCGAAAGCGGAACTTTAATTTTGGCATTAACAAGCCCTGTGAACTAGCACTTTGACTTGTTGATAACGGTACTGTAAAATTACTTAATGATGATGTTGCCATCTTATTTTCCCTTTAATACTTTATAGTATTTACCTATTTTTCTATCGCGTTAGGGGAGTGTTGCCACTCCCATTAACTGCGTATATTATTGTATCGTTAAAGCTGCGCCAGTGTTTTGTAAACGTACTGGAATGTAAATAAACTCAATAGCTTTAACTGGTTGTATCGCGATATCAACCCATAACTCATTAGCATCAATCCTGCTTGGTGTGTTGTTGGTTGTATCACAAACTACCAAGTAGTCATAGATACCACGTTTAGCAACTAAATCGTGGAATACAGCGTTGAATGCTGATTGTACTTGACTACGTGTAATCGCGTCATTTGGTTCAAAAATGAACGGAGCTGCGACTTTAGCTAGAACTGTGCGTAAATAAACCACTAAACGAGCTACGTTGATACGATCCATTGCACTAGCTGAAGGAGCACGTGTTTTTTGACCGTATGCTACTAAACCAACACCTGGTAATACTGTGATTGGATTAACTTCGTTTTCGTATAATACGTCACGTAAACCACTTGTAACACCAATGCTACGCCATACGTTATTGTCTGTGCGATCAACATAACCAATGCTTGATACGTTGTCAATTAAACCACGACGTACACCAGCTGGTGCAAACCATGGATAAGCAACTGCATCACTGCGGATAAATGTACGCAACATCATGTGGCTTGGTGGAACAGCGACTGAATTACCATCTAAATTAGTAGCTAAACCACTTGGATAGTAAACACCTACGTAGTCATCATGGCTAACTAAACCTGTTTCGCCATTGTCAGCTGCGAGAGCTGCATTGTCTGCCCAGTTCATCAATGTTGTTGAATCGCTAGGTAAGTCAATTGGACTGTCACCAATGATAAATGCTGTGTTTGTGCGATCGTTGTTTAATATAATCATGTCTTGGATCAGTTCTGGATATCCAGGAGCGACGATTAAATTAAACGCTGTTTGTTCTTCACGTAGTGTTGTGCTTGTAGCGATAGCTTCTTTTAGAGCACGGACAACCACTGAACGTTGTGCTTTGCTGCCAAAGTATGGAACACCAGTTGTAGGATCTACACCACTGTGTGTAATCCAAGCAGCTGCCTGTGTACCTGTTACTGTAGCTAGTTGTGCTGGGCTAAATGCTGAACTTTCAAACTGTTTAACATTGTAACCACTGCGACGTGTATTGAATAATAATGTACCACGAGCATATTCTTGTGCTAATGGAGCATCTGGATCTAAGTAATCGCTGGTTAATAAACTTACTGTTGAAGGTAAACTATCAGTGATTGGATTAACATTACCTGTAGCACTCCAACGTGCATCTGCGAACAAGATACCGCTGGCATCAATGTTGTCTGCGTTGTCAATCAGTGTCCATACACCACCTTGGTAACGGCTTAGTACTGGATAACTGCTTAATTCAGTGATGCTTGTGTTGATCCATAAATCACCATTGACTAGTTGTCCACCACTAACTTGTGTAGTAGGTGCACTGGCAGCAAAAATCACGCCAGTTGCATCTGTCAATGACAAGTTGTAACCACGTGCATCGTTAGTTACATTATGGTAACCTCTCCAATGTGTACCATCATTGATCATGACATCTACATCTAATGGATTGCTGTAATACCATAGCGTGCCATCTGTTGGATTAGTATATGGAGCAGTCAAACTATATGTATAAGTTAACGGTGTAAATGGACTTGCCAAGTATACACTGTTAGTCACGATTGTTTGTACTTTAGCATCACTTAATAAACCTGCTGTAGCTAGTGGAGTACCAACTAATTCTGTAAATTGGATAGTACCACCTGCTGTGTGGGTGATGTAAATAGCACCGCTGGCATTGAAACCAGCTGTGATGTTTGGTAAGTTAGCACCTAGGATACCACCAACTAATGCTGCCGCTGTGTTAGCTGATAATGTAACTGTAGCTGAAGCTAGTGTAGCTGTACCTGGTTGGCTAACTGCCATTGTAAAGCTGTCATTTTGGTGATATGAGCCACCTGCACCTGATACTGTGCCTGTGATGGTTAACACGCCTGCTACGTTCTTGATATAAGGTTTGAATGTAGCTGTTGTTGTGCTTAGTGTGTCATATTTGACATAAACTTGTCCTACTGGAATACCTGCACCACCACCTGTTGCGTCTAAAGCATAGATAGCATCGCTGTCTGTGTCATATAGTGGAGCTGTTAGTAGTTGCCATGAGCTTAATGTAGCACTGTATTCTTTAACTGCCCAATTAGCACCATTACCAGTAGCTGTTGTTTTAAACCATACTGAACCATCTGGACGTGGAGTTACATCTGTTGCTCTCCATGCTGGTGGGTTCGTATAGCCACTGAATGTGATGGTTGGACCATAATAAACATAAGCATTAGAACTGATTGTTGCTTGGCTTTGGAATAGACCCAATGGACCCGCAGCATCAGTACCACCAATAGTTGTACCTGATTTAATTGCTAGTTTACCGTCTACTAAATTAACGTTGCCTGTGCTGCCACTCTTAGCAGTGCTGTCTACGTAGATTAATAGTTGTCCTGTTGAGCTGGCACTTGCTGTAACACCTTGGATAGCTGCTGAATTGATGTTAGTAGCTACTGAACTTACTGTTGTACCTGTTAATGTAACATTAACACCGTTAACTACCATTTTCCAACCTACGCTTAGGCTTGGGTTAGCATTAGCACCTGTAATCGCTGGAACTACATCTTTCCAGCTGTCACTACCAACTAAACTCCAGTTATTGTTATAACCTTTGTAGTAGATAGGATTGCTTGAACTTGTAGCAACCACAGCATAATCACCAATAGCACCATATGAACTTAAAGGAACACCACCACTCAGATATGCTGTTGAAGTAATAATGTCTGGAGGTGTTAATGTAAAGCCGTCTTCAGCTGTCCATTCATAAACGCCCCAGTTAGTATTAGTTAAATCTAACCAGTATGTACCATCACTCGGTGTACCTGTTGGGCGAACTGCTGTACCTGTTAGTTGTCCTAGGTCAACATTAGCACGTTGAACGTACATTTGATTAGTAACACCTAGAGCTGAGTAAGCAGCCAACAAACCGTATTCGTTTTGTTCGTCACCGTTTACTGGATTACCCGCAGCATCTAGTGTAAAGTTAGGTGTACCAAAGTAGTTAACCAAGTCACGTTGACTGGTAACTGTGATAACTTTTTCAGCATTGGCAATAGTAGTACCAGTTGCTAGTGTGTTGCTGGGTGTCAATTTGTTTGCCGCTGTAGCTACCAGCACGAACGGAATTGAACCAGCTTGGGTTGGCGCATATTGACTTTCATCAATGATGGTTACTGATACGCCAGGTGAATTTAATGTTGCCATAGTATTGTTCCTCTAAATGGATTGCTTTCATATATTTATAAGTAAACAGCAATTTTGGTGCATTAAGGTGCCCTTTGAAAGGTTCATCCACTACAGTAAGCTAAATACTGATATGGAATACCGTAAAATATGCGAAATCTGTGGTAAAAAGCCCGTTGCAGTCAACTATAAGATGCATGGTAAAACTTATTATAGGACCAAGTGTGATACCTGTTGTAGGAAGAAGCGTGGATTACCTGCGCCTAAACCTAGATGGATGCTAGAAGGATACAAACGAAAACCACACTGTGAAAAGTGTGGTTTCCATGCTAAATTAAAAGAACAACTATTCGTTTACCATATAGATGGTGATTTAAACAACGCCAAACAACTTAACTTAAAAACAATATGTGCTAACTGTCAGTATGAGATAGCACGCGAGGGCTTGGGTTGGCGTCAGGGTGATTTGGTGCCTGATTTTTAAGCAACTGTTCAATTTGAGCGTAAAGTTCATCCATGCTGCCATTATTATCTAACACAGCATTAAAACTACTGCCTACCCATGCTGTTTCACTAGCGTGGACTCCGTAACTTTCTAACTTCTCCCTAAACATGTCTAGCCCTTGATTGGCATATTTTGCTACTTCATACCATTCTGGTTCAGCACCACGATGCACCCGCACCACTTGCCCGCCTAAGCGTTTAATAATGCTGATTTCATTAACAAAACGGCAATCTGTGATGACGATATCATCTGTGCTGTTGCGTAGGCGATTTTCTAAGCTGGCTACCCACATCTGATCATGGAATGCTCTACGCACCACTTCTGTACCAAAGTATTGTAGGACCCAACGTGGAGTTAAATTAGGCATGTTCAAGCGTTCTGCCCACCACGGATCTATTTGTTCGCGCCACTCACGGGCTTGTTTGGTGCGCCCTTCTAGTAGGGTGCGGTCCCAACCAAACACTGCGGCTACAGCATCTTTAAGACTGTTTGCAAAACTTTCACGGCGAAATCCGTGTATGTTAACTAGATAGTCAGCAACTGTATCTTTGCCTGATCCAATAAACCCACAAATTGCGATAATTTTAGCCATTAAAAAACTCCCTATACAAATTATATTATATGGGAGTTTTTATAAGAAGTCTAGAATTTTTTAACCAGTTACCCAAGTTAAAGGCATAGCACCATCTACATAACGTTTAATTTCATCATCTAAACGTTCAAGCAGTTCTTTACCTTCTTGTTTGAGTGCCGCACCGTTTAGGCTAGTGCCGCCTTGTGGGCCTGCGATTGTAGCGAATTTTTCACGTGCTTGTCCAATTGACATTGAAACCAATGCTAGAGCATAATCTTGTATCCAAGGATATGTCATGTGATCGTTCAACAGCATGATGTCTGGTTTGTAGTTGTCAATCCAAAGTAAGATTGATTCATACTGTCCATTACCATCTTCATTATTACCAGTATATCCAGCGTAACCAAATGGCATTTTACGGACGATAGTCAGTTTCTTAGTAACTTTATTCCATGTAAAGTTCATGTAACCACCAAACATAGTCATTGCTAATTTTTGATAGTCTACGAATAGTTCATAGTTAGTAAGTCCGCCAACACGTCCTGCTACCAACATATAAGTGTTCAAGTAACCTGAACTGAATGGTTCAAACTGGCTGGCTGTTGTGCCTGATACTGATCCAATACCACGACGGAATATCTGTCTAACGTTCATGATACTGTTAGGTAAGATGTATTCTTGTGTTTCAGGAGCAAGGTTTAGGAACGCATAGCTTTCTTCTTGTGAGTTACTACTGCGTTGTCTGTAACGGATAAGGGCTTGATTGATACCCATCTCATAGTGTTCTTTATCAGCTTCTACGTCTACGATCTGATCGCCTAGGCGTAAGCGGATATAGTCAATGATTTCAGCACGCTTGCTGGCTACTGTGTCTAATTGTGCTTGTAAGTTAGCATCAAAGGCAATATGTCCAGCACCTGTACCTGTGTTACCGTTATACAGATTGTCTGTATATACTGATAGATTAGGTGTTAGATTATTAGACGTTGAGCTGATATTACCAGGTAAGTCTGGTACTGCTTCGTAATGTGCGCCAATCTGTGTCATTTGGTTATCCTGTTGCTGTACATGTATTTATGCTCAGCGACAGGATAACAAATGAACTACGCTACCTCGAGGGGATTATTGAACTTTCAGTAATATGGTTTCTGCGTTGATACGTCCGTTTAATTTGATTTCCGTAGTCTTGATATTTTCAATAAACTTACGTAAGTCAACCTTTGAACTTGCTAGGAATTGTTTAAGTTGTTCTTCTGGTTTACGTAGTGTTTTTTGTACACTCTTGTTAGCATCATAGCCTGTGATTGTGGTGCCCTTGATACCTAACACTCCGCCCATGGCTTCTGCCACATACTTACCAATCTTACGATTCTTAACATTGTAAACCCATAGCACTTCAGCACCAACGATGTCTACTGGATTGATTGATACTAATTTAGTAGCTGTGTCTTGTTTGAGATATTTCAAGTTCTTGACTACTTTTTCTTTTTGTGGTGGTTTGCGAACTGAAGCTTTTTTAGTAGCTTTCTTAGTCTGATTGTAAGCGGCCAAGTCTTGGAATAGCTTTTCATAGAATGCTTCACAGCGTTTGAAGTCGGCGGCTTTGTAGTGGCTGTAGCCTTCTTTTAATTGCTCATCTTCGCCCTTACGTGCTTCTTTAAGCTCAGCGTAATGAGGTTCAAACACTGCTGATATCTTACTAATTAATGCCTGTGGTACACTATTCTTAACTAGATATTCATAGGCTTTGGGATCTACAGTTTCACCAGCGAATAACCCATCTTCAAGTATTTCAAAATATAAGATGTGTTTCTTAGCTACTTCGTTCATGCGGTCTTGGATGGTTGGAATTTGGACGGCTAGTTTAACGTCTTTCTTGACATCAAATTCTTCATCATTATCCGCTCGCATGTCTAATACCCGTTTTACAGCATCAAGGATATATTCCACATGGCGATCACGCAATGGCATGCCACGTTCATTGGCTTTAACCAGTGCGCAGACTGTAAATGGCGTTAAACTGTCTGATGTACGGGCATAGCGATCAATAGTAGCTTTGTCTAATTTATGGACACCATTGTTGCCTTCATGTTGGCGCAACCATTGGACGACATATTTCTTTAGGTCCTTAGGTCCGTAATAGTAATTGTAGTAGGCGAGGCTTTTACGCAAGTGGTGATCAAATTCTTTATCTGAAAAAGTTAGGGCACGATCATAGTCCCATTTGGGCTCGCTACCTGTATACTTTTCATCACTGAAGTTAATGTTGGTAACTTTAGCTTTCTTTTTCATACCATCGATCTTGATTGCCATGCTATCCTCTCTTGTTTAAACTTTATTATACAGGATTTTATTCTTGTGTCAACTGTTCAACCATATCAATCACACCACTTAGACAAGTTGGGCAAAAACTAGTTGGTAATATACCTATGTATCCTTGTATGCCACCTTCGTCATCTGTGTAGTCGCACTGACAGATAGAACAAGTATGATGTTCATTAGCCCATTGTTGATGTTCTAATTCCTGTTGATGTTGTTCTGCGCTGTTCAATCTGGTTGCCCGTCATCTTCTGAGATACGCACTGCTTTGATCTCTCGTTCCAATTCACGTTTGACTTGTTTGTAAGCCGCACGTTCCATGCTGTCTAAGTCGTCCCAGTTTTCTTCCATGCTGTTTAGGGCACCAAACAGATTACTTTGTCCATAGGCTTCGCCAGCGAACTGCACTATGCTGTAGGCTTCTTCTATTTCCATATATACAGGTGTACCCATGTTATCGCTCCAATCTAAACTTATTGAGATATTTATTCGCTTGTGCTAGATCTACCACTGGTTCCACGGTATCTAACAGCATGACATGCCTAGCCAGCTCAAGTATCTTCTGTGCGTGGAACAAGCGTTGATATTTGCTTTCTGGCTTGTGTGGATAGGTAAACTTATAATTCCATTGATAGCTCATTTCTGTTCCTTGACGTAATGTTTGCTCCAGTCATACTGTGTTTGTTCATGGCGTTGATCTTGATAGTGGCTGGGTCCATCATAGTAATCTAGGCCAAAATGTCTGCGTAGATTTTTCTGATCGCTTTGGCTACCGCACATATCAGCACAGCGTTCACCCACTAGACGATAGAAATGTTCTAGGTTATCTGTCACAGGTAATCCTGCCTCTTTAGCTAATCGTTCAAGTTCACTGTTCATTTTGTGTCTTCCAATGGAGTTATTGTTGATTTAAAGTCAGGGTCAAATCCATCTGCCTTGATATTGGGTATTGGAGTATTGATTATTTCTTCAATGGTTTTAGTACCTTTAGTTGGCTTGGTCCAACCCTGGGCTGGCGCTGAATTCCATAAAGAATACAGCAGATATGGTACTGCGATAATAGCCAATAACACCAGGGTACCATTACTGGTTATGAGTTTTTTAAATCCACTGAGCATCTAATCACTCCTTTATTATGTGTATTATAGCATCTTTTGGTTTAAAAGTCAACCACTTAACAGCACACCAAAAGTTAGATAGCGTTCAAAATTGGCTATTTCTTCGTTGATTTTGGCTACTAGCTCTCGATGCTGGCGTGTTTGCTTGCCCATCCTGCGGCAGTTTACTTCTTCTTCGCTTAACTTCTTAACCATAGAGGCTATACCATTGCTCATACGCAACATATCAGGGCCGTAACGCTTCATCTTTTTGGCGGCATTTTCTAGCTGGATGCTGACTTCTGCCCAATCTAAACTCGTAGTAATTTCAGCCATAATACAGTATAACACATTTTGGTTGACTTGTCAACGGCGATAAATACTAGATAATTAGGATTCATTGATGCCAAGACTCAGTCTCTATAAACCAACCAAAGGTAATGACGATACGTTTTTTGACAAACGTATGCATGAAATGTTTACCGTTGGTGGAGTTGATGTTAATATCCACTTGTATTTAGGTCCGCTAGCTCAACCTAATATCAGTGCCACAGAACCTGGCAATACCAGCCCACTCAGCACAGGTATCACAGGCATACAGGATCTGCTGTTTTTAGAAAACAGAGACCGCAAGTATGATACGTCAGTATATACCATGCGAACTATCTATCGCATCAATGACAATGATTTTGACTTGACACAGTTTGGCCTGTTCCTAACTGGCGATACCATGTTTGCTACATTCCACTATCAAGACATGGTGCAAATACTAGGACGTAAACTGATGGTAGGTGACGTGTTAGAAATGCCTAACTTCATTGACTACTATCCATTGGATCAAGGCTTGCCTGTAGCACTTAAACGTTTCTTTACTGTACAAGATGCAAGTCGTTCAGCAGAAGGTTTTGCTCCAACTTATTGGCCGCACCTATGGCGTGTTAAACTACAACCATTGGTAGACAGCCAAGAATACAAAGATATTATCAATCAGATCGCCGCTGGTGAAAATACTACAGATACACTAGGACAAGTACTCAGCACACTAGACAAATACATTGGTATCAATGATGCTGTTGTACAGCGTGCAGAACAAGACGTTCCAGCATCAGGATATGATACCAGCAGTATCTATATAGCACCTGTCACAGATGATGGCTATCCAGCAGATCCAAATGAAAATGATACCAGCGCACTTACGACTCCTCCATCAGGTTCTGCTATAGACGATCCACAGGCTATACAAAATACCCCATATAAAGTTGGCGGTTACTTAACTGGTGATGGTGTTCCTGCTAATGGTACAACTGTTGCCGCAGGTATTTCATTCCCAACTAGCCCAACAGTCAACGACTACTACTTGAGATTAGACTACGTACCTAATAGACTGTTCCGCTTTGATGGACGTCGTTGGGTCAAGATTGAGGATTCTGTG
>Ga0007859_1000400_pt1 | contig 12249 bp, 23 predicted proteins | sample CryBogCBH27Jul07_FD_71222 | JGI IMG/M metagenome (GOLD analysis project Ga0007859, IMG submission 71222) | Freshwater microbial communities from Crystal Bog, Wisconsin, USA - CBH27Jul07 | ecosystem: Environmental > Aquatic > Freshwater > Lake | place: Crystal Bog, Wisconsin, USA | collected...
TCCATAGGCAGCGTACCTCGGTATTTCTTGCTGTTCAGGAACCGGAGCTTGTACTTGATGCAAAGATTTCGTATCTGGTCTATCTTGTATATCTCCCCGTACTCCTGTTCAAACTTTTCCAGTTGCAGTTTCCTGCCCAGACTTTCCTCTGCCCGAACCAGTGTACTGTTACTGGCCATTGATCGCATTATCCGGAGATCTTCCTGATGGTCTCCTTCTAGTATCAGCTTTACCTCAGATACAGTATCTTCATGCTTCTGTGTATCTACAGACTTGATTGACTTCAACTCTTTTTCTAGGTTCATTTTACTGTTGTTTTTGTTTCGTTAGTTGTTTGTTTGCTTTCTTCTTTACGGAAAATGAAGTTCCAGTCCAATGGACCACTGTACCCAGGCAAGTGCTTACCACGTACTCCTCCCATCTTCTCTTCATTTCCTTTGAATGATATCATCATCTGTCCGTCCTCATTCCATACATTACCTGTGGCATCTACTACTCTAGGCAACCAATCTTTCAGTTTTCCTGTGAGGGCCAGATCCTTTACCATTACCTGTTCGCCGTTCTTCTCTCCTATCATCTTGTCTGCTACATGGCATACAAAGATCGTACAGACTTTGCCTAAACCTTTTAGTGTATCAAACATGTCCATAAATGCCGATCTCGTATGCTGATATCCATAGCCGTTCCCAAGGGTCAACACACTCTCATAAAGAGGGTCGTCCGGCCTCAACAGGATTGGTTTCTTATCTGGCCCATATATCAGGTTACCCAGATCATCCGTTTTCTTGTTGAACTTCTTACCGGCAACACTATGCATGTAGTCCCATGTCCCCCACCATTCTGAAAGTGTGTCGAGCTGACTGAGGGTATCTATAGACACATAGTCATATGGTCTACCAGCTTCTCTGATGGAACGTGCTACATCTTTCAACCATGTCCGGATACCTACAGGACCCATTCCTTCTGGTGGTTGCATTACCATCCCATCTATGAACGCTGAACCCTTCTCCGTATCTATGATCAGGTTATTCGGCAGCTCTGATAGGATAGTTGTCTTGCCCACCTTCGGTTTTCCGTATAGACAGATACTCTCCGGATTTACAGCAGTTGCTTTCCTTGATGCTGTAGGTAACACTATACCTGTTTTCTCTTCTCCCATATATTTCCTATTTTGTTTTGTTTACCTTGTTCTCTTTTACAGACTGTCTATGATGTGAGTTATTGTTGTGGTATTCACTAAAGGTTGTCCCAGTTCATCTGCAGTCACATCTGCTCTTTCCGCAGCTTCCAACAGTAGCTCCTTACCGTATGTTCTGAGCAGTAGTATCAGTGTGTTTCTGGATATGGTCAGATATCCATCTGCTAACCCTGGTACCTGATTTGCCCAGTATTCTGCATTGATTTTTCTCTTCTCCATAACTATTGTTGTTGCTCTAACTAGTCAATTCATCTATTGAACTTCTGTAATTGCCCAATGTATTATCTTTCAATTCTATTTTCTCCTTGTATAGTTCTATCAATTGCTTCTGTAGCTCTGATAGTTGTGTCAGTCTATCTAATTCTGGCTTATCTATTTGTTGCTGCTCCATAGCACCTATCACATAGGCTGTTACCACATCACCTCTGTACGTTTCCTTTTCCAGATTCGTTGTATCTGCATACATATCGCCTCTCTGATCGAGAGTGAGTTTCTTATCTATTCGTGTCATATGTTCTATTTGTTTGTTTCTCGTTCTTTTTCCCAGTAGTCATCTACCAAATTCACTACCAGTTCACCTACAGAGAGATGATAACTTTCTGCATTTGCCAATGGTCTACGTATCTGATCTACTTGTTGTATCAGACTATTCCACCGTTCTGCATCTGCCTGGTACTCTTCCTGTGCTTTTTTGTAACCGGCTATCCAAGTACGTACAAGTGCCTTATAGTTCGGTCTCTGTTCGTACACCTTCCATGTTTCGGATACATCTTTCTCTGCTTCCTGTTGTATCTCCTGTTCGCTCACAGTTGTTCTGTTTTACTGGCTATATAGCCTTCTATAGCCTTTCTGTACACACTTGTCATTACCTCATCCTGCAGTATTGCAATTGCTGCTAAGTCACTCTCATAACCTTTCCATATCCTACTTGCTCCCTCACTCCACTCATGATCCGGCTCTGTCAGTATCTGATCTATATCATTGGCTGTTGCTATCTCATCACTACTGGAGTAGTTTGGGTAGTACTTCTCTACAAATTCCCATACTGTTGTCATATCTCTGTTGTTTGTTTGACTTGTTCCATAATACTATCTCTGTTACCGAAACCCTTGAACGTCTTCATGATCTGCTGTTCTTCCCTCTCTATTGCTGATGGTAGGAAGTACCTGCCTGATGTAACTTCATCGTATATGTTCTCTGGTATGGCATTGTTTGGAGGTAGAGTTTTCATGATACCTTGCACTGGTTGCAGACCCATCTGGAACTTTTGTCCACTAGCCTCGAAGGAGTTCTTCAGGATGTACAGTGTTCTGTAGTAGGTTCTGAACCACTTGTCCCGTAACTTATCCAGATCATAGTGGTCATCCTTCCCATATCTACCTTTGTCGTCCTTCACTACATGCCTATAGGGATCGAGCATACACATGATTACATCTGCATCCTGACTGCTGGAACTGCTATCTGCTATATCAGATAGCTTTGGTGTCAGGTCTCCTAGTTTGTGCCTCTGCACATCAGCTATGTTCCTGTTCATCTGCTGTACTATGACTGGAGAGAACCCATACAGGTCTCTTGCCTCTCTCATACACCGGCTAAACTTGTCAATAGCTGTCTTTGCTTTGTTATCCGTATTCCTCTCCGGTGCCAGGATACCTATATGATCTGTGATAACCAGCACTATATGGTTCGGGTGGTTTGGTGTATAGGTTCTCGTCTCCAGTATGTTATCTATGCTCTTGTCGGACTTGTCCTTCTCGTGCACAGTTCCATACTTCTTGGCAAATGCTTCCAGATACAACGATATACCTGATGGATTCTTCGAACCCTGATGGGCTATCAACAGATCATCAGTTTCCCATTCATCCAACACCTTGTAGTACTTCTGTACAGTTGCATACTCTGCATCTGTCAGACCATCATCTCTCTTCCTGCCCAGTATCCTCTTTGGTGCTATATGCAGCCCTGTATCCTCGAAGATCAACCGGCTTATCCACCTGGCTGTATACTGGTACATCTTCCTCTCCATACCGAAGTAGATGATGGACAGCTTGATATCCTCATTCTTGTTCTGCAGATACCATCGTATAGGGTTCACTATGAACAGGTCCTGCACCAGTGTACTTTTACCACTGCCGCTTTCTCCGACCACTACATAGTACGTGTTCTTGGCTATGTCTATATAGTCACCCATACGTTCATAGGCTACCGGTATCACACCTACCTTACCGTTTCTACCATTCTGTATCTCCTTGTCCAGGTCACTGCTAAGGCTCATAGTTCTATTCCATTACATTGTTCTCGAATATCCGCTTCTGTAGTTGTTCTACCAGAGCCTCTGCTTGTTCCTGTGTCAGAAACACATCTGTCCAGCCTTTTCCATCAGGTCTTGCTACTAGTGTTATCATGATATCTTTTTCATGTCTTTGGCAACCCATACATCCTTTACCGTGTACTAAGGTATGACTTACCTGCACGATCTCATCCATATTGCTTTCCATATAGTTCTACTTGTTGTTTGATAGTTTCTCCATAACGAATGTATCTAACCTGCACTTGAATGTTTCTTCGTATCTTTCTGTAGTAGGTATCTGGATTCCTCCTGTTTTCAGTACATCTTCTACTAGTGTCATTACTTCTTTTTGGCTAAGACATGGTTTGTTGTACTCTAGCCATTCCTGTAGATTTTCCGGTTCACTGAACCATTTGATCTTTGGCATGTTTTCTCCGGGATTTGCAGCATTGTATGCCTTCCATATCAGATCTGCAGTATCGAATGTCTCTATATCTACACCGTATACTAACTGTTGTGTATCATATATACATTTCTGGTCTTCGGTAATCAGTACGAACTTTTTCTCTCCGTCATTCTTCAGTGCATCCTGCAGTATCCTGTTAATGTCATCAGCCATATCCTTTGGTACTATGTAGTTCACACCATCTATCTGCATGTCCACTTTCTCCTGTACCTGTTCTGCTACTAGTAACTGTTCTATCAAGTCTAGTACTTTTCCAGCAGCAAAGTACCTGTTAGGAGCACCATCGCTACTACATCCGTTATCTCTTAAACAGTCAGCTATCTTTGTCTGTAGGTGTTCTCTGTTTTTGTTCATATCTATGCGCAATTGCTGTTATATGTTTCTTCCTCTTCACTCTCATCACCTGTACCTAGCCAGTCCTGATACTTACCAGCACGTAAGTACACATCAGATGTGCTCATGTACTGTAACCGGTTCTGGCCAGACTCATAGCTCTCTTCCTTCATTACCTTCACTTGCTTCTGTAGGGCCATCAACATCTGTTCTGCTGTGATGTCGTTCTCTGTAAGTGCTCTGCTGTACAGCCTATAACACTCATCCTTCCTACACCGGAGAGTTCTTCCCGATGTGAACGACATGCCTCTGTATGTGAAGTTGGACAGTGGATACGCTCTCCACCATATCTCGAAACTCTCATCTGCCTGTACAGGTTTCTTTCTCTCCTTCTTGATACTGTTTGCCTGTAGGTAGCTGTCTAGGGTTATCTTCTGCATTACTCCTATTATCGTCAGCTCAGGCACTACTGCTTCATCTACTACTCCGTTGGGTTTCCTTGTTATTTCTGTATGACTCAGTAACTGCAGCTGTATATGATCCATCACTGCTCTCCACTCTTTCTCTGTTGTTATCTGCATCTTGTGGTTGTTTTACTGTTCTGTCAGTTGTGGTACCTGTATACCTGCTACTTGTACAGTAGCTATCTCTTCTTTGCTGTTGATGACCTCTATGAACTGGCTATAGTGATAACAATCACGTATACCTGCAGGGTCATGTTGAGGATATTCTTTCAAGTATAGGTATTCTTCGCAATTACCTTCCACTGTACACAATTCTCCTTTCTTTGGACCTACTTGATAATCAGCAAAATCATCATTGAACCATTCTTCGTCCATGAGACAAACAACTAACCTGATATTGTTTTCCATATTGCTGTTGATTTTTATCGGTGAGAGGGTCTGTAAGGTACATAACTAACTGTTCTGCACCAAACATTCCCACGTTATTGTGATGTTATTACTATATAGGCTTTGGGTAGTCTTCCCTTTCAGAGTTCCAGTCTAGTACAGACATATCTTTCTTCATACGGAATGAGTTCCACGCCTTGATAAAGATCGCACTTATATAGGTAGGACTCAACTTCGACTTTTTGCTCACATAGTTTGCTTCCAGTTTGTTCCTCAACAGTTTGATGGAGTCCTTTTTCCGGAACACTCCTTCATTCCTGCATAGTTTCTCGAAGAACTCCTGTGCATCATCCTGATCTATATCACATAACCTTACATACCATGCTCCTATGAAGGGAATTGTCAGATAGTGATTTATAGCACGATAGTAGCTCTGTGCTATCTTGACTACACTATGCCAGTACTCCTTATCTATATTGATCTCGTCACGTATCATATCCTCTGTTAGCTGTACAGACTTCAGTCCTGATCCCGAGAATGGCTTGTCTTTCTTCAGCTGCAGATAGTTCTTCACCATCGGTGCCAGGTTATACGCACTCTCCATACCCATCAGATGTATAGTGTCGCCTAATGACCTCACTCTGTTCTTATCTACATAGAAGATCGTATCTTCTGGCATGTCCCACTTTATCTCTAACTTGATCTTACAACCTGACTCTACAATAGCTAACAGTGTATGTTGGCCATTTGCCAGTTTCTTGTTCTTCGTCACCATGATCGGATTGATATCCTCTCTCCACTCACCGCTTTTCATCATTCGTGCATAATGGGACACTGTTGTCCAGTCAATTCTTCTATTGGTCTCAGGACTATTCATTTCTAGCAGCTCTTGTGCTCTTTCTGGACCTACTGGTATTTTTTCACTCCACATATTGATTTGTTTTTACCTGTTATTGATTTTCTTCAGAACAGTGTTTGCAACCCTGCTCTTTTCTCTTTACGGTCTCTGATTACTTCTGGTTGTATCTGTGCTATCAGCTTGTAGCAGAGATCTTCATATACAGTATAGTCGATATGTAACTTTTCCCAGTCATCTGTAGTTATTTGATGATTGAACACTACCTGGTACTTACTGAGCTTGTCACACTCACTTCTTTCCCTTCCTGTCTTTTCTGAGCCCTCATTCTTGACCTTGTACAGCTTCTCTGCTCCATCTGCTTCTTCTATACTGCAGTAGTAGCGGATGAGTTTGTGGTACGTGTTGACCTGGCCGGTTTTCCTGTCTACTCCTATATAGCTGTAGTCCTTCGATGCCTTCTTCATGATCCCGAAGTCGTATATGTTCCGATGGTTCCTAATAGTGGTTTCTACAGGTGTGCCGTACACTATATACTGTTCCATTGCTATAGGTACTATAGACTTGCTCTTGTTCTTGTGCAGGTCATATGCTGTCAACCAGTCACCCTTCTTCTTCAACCTGTCCTGCACAGGCTTTGTATCTGGAGAGAGCTGGAACTTACCATCTATCTCTTTCCACTCACCCTTCTTGACAGCGATATAGTCATTGACTGATGTCTGTACCAATTTCTCGTACTCTATATACTCCAGATTACCCATTACATCGTTTCCTACCTGCTGTTCCCATGCTTTACATACAGCGATATACTCCTCTATATGATCTCTGTCCAGCAGTACTGTCAGACCATCAGTGTTCATGGACATGACCTTTGCTGTAGGTATCTGTGCTATATCCTCTGCTAACATGAAGATGTCTATCTCACCACCTATAGTTACACACATACCGGCAAATGCATCATACTGATAGTCTCTGCGATCTATCAACCTACCAAAGTTCCCATTCAGTACCAACTTGTAACACTCCTGAAAGTTGTCATACTTCTTCTCCTTCGTCTCCTTGTACAGCCTCTTGGCATCAAGCCTTTTCTGTATGTTAGATACGTATGCCTCATTCCACAGCTTTCCCAGATGTGCCGGATACAGACCACGTTTCCGTATGATATTCGGATACATACTAGACACATCACAGTCAATGAGTACCTGTCTATCTGTTGGTATGATCATTCTGGCCTTTTCCTGGCTATGACCACCACCTCTGGCAAACATGTAGTCTGTTCCTTTGTAGCTGAATGGGAACTCCTGTTTCTGGTTCAGGTTGATAACTGCGTTACCTACTCTACTGAAGAACTCTCTGAACTCAGCAGTCTCAAACTTATAGTACTCCGGATAACAGTCAGCAAACCTGAACCCTGTCTTACCTTTCTTGTTCTTGACCCTGTCCCATAGCTGCTGGTTGCTGATACCTGCCAGTTCCAGATAGTTCTTTTTGTTGAGCTCTGCACCTATCTTCACATCGTTCCAGCTCATAGCTGTATGGGAAAGTTTGTACTCCTCTATCAGGTCCAGCCGTAACTGTATCTTGTCCTTGCCCTTGTACACTTCATGCTCACAGTCACCAATACACCACTTCCATAACTTGTAGGTAGCCCGGATATCATTCTCCCAGTACCGGATAACCTCATCTATATCCTCTGATGTCAGGCCCACTTTTCCATGATCTACAGGCATGATCTCGATATCCTCATCCATAGCATACATACAGTGCTTTAGTGAGGTCATACGATTTTCATTATTCATGTGCAGGACTAGAAACAGGTCTATACACTGTATGTCCAGATGCTGTTCCTTGTATGGTAACGGAACCTCATACTGCTGATCGTTTATCAGGTTCTGCACGAACTCATATACCAGAGCACATATCTCCAGAGCTGTCTTTTCCTGCCATAGGTGATAGTTGTCGAGGGTATACTGTAGTACCTGTGCATCAAAGCCCACCAGGTTGAAACCTACATAGATGACCGGTTCTTCCAACAGGAACTTGATAGCTGCATCCAGTTCATTCTTCCTGGCAGAGATCTCCCATAACACCATTCTGTCCTGATGCGGTATATAGCCTCCCAACAGGATGCATTCTCTGTAGGTTTCAATGTCCTTGATGATTATCTTCAGTTCATCTGTTCTCATCTCTTTTCTCTGTTTGTTGTTTGCTTTACTGGATAGCGGGTTCTTTCTTCTCCAACTTACCCCATTTCTCCAAGTTATAGTCTTTGTACTCCATTACCAACATCTTCTGTACATCAGTGAAAGTGCCTATCTGTATACGGACATTGACTGTTATCTGCTGACGTTCTGTATCATTTGCCAGCACTTCCATTTCCCGGTATTCTGATCCGTATCTAGCCACTATCGTATCACCTACCTGTAGTTCGTTCAGTTCCATATCTACTGTTTGTCTGGTTTTACACTATACCTGTCCACTACTTCATAGAACACATCTCTCTGTGTCTGACTCATCTTTGATAACTTCTCTGTCATCTCCAGCACCTCTTTCCAGTTGTATGGTAACCGTACTTCAGGGAACTGTATAGTCTGCAGATGACCTATATTGGCCTGGTATTTCTCTACCACTTTCTTGTACTGCTGGTACACTTCATCAGCTTTCTTCTCTGTGTCCTCATATGCTGCAGATAAGCTGTTCTGTGTCTGGTTATACACCTCTAGCAGTTTTTTGCCCAGACCATGTGCTGACCGGAGAGCACTATCTATATCTTCTTCCAGTTGTTTCGACACTTCTGTGAACCTCCCTGGTCCTTCTGCAGTACCAAATGCTTTACCAAAAAACTCTACCAACTGGCCTACCTCATACATTGTTATCTTCTCCTTGTCCAGGATACTCGTGATGAATTGCTTCTCTATGGTTGTCATACTGTTGTTTTTACTTGTTACTGGTTATCTATCAGTTTCTGTAGACTTGCTACTCTTCCTGCACAGTACAGATATGTATCTGTTACCGGGTCTTTGTGACTCATCAATTCCTGTAGTTCCTCTATTATTGCCTGTAGAGTGATCTGTGTATGATACTTGATCTTACCTTCCGCTAACATCCCTTCATAACCCTCTACCAGGAGACCGTGTTTCCGTTCTATCTCTTCTATGCTCATGACTCTTTCCCTCCTTCCACTTGTTTCTGCACAGACGATATCACTACACTATCCACAATGTTCTTTCCCAGTATCTGCAGTGTGTCCTGCATAGTTCCCTGGACAGGCCCTGAGAACACCTCCCGTAACTGCAACTTCTCTATCTCACTCTCTGGCTGAAGTACTACTGAGAGTACCCCATTCTGTACTATTGTCACTTTCATGTTGTTTGTGTTTGTTTACCTGTATACAGTACTGCAGAGTGTCTATCTCTGAAAGGTCTGTATAGCTGGTTGTGATGAAGTTATCCGATGTCTGCCAGATGTTCCATTGCCCTGTTTACCAGAACACTTGCTCTGTACAGAGTTTTCCTCTCCTTGTATGTGTTGTAGCTTTCTGCATCAACTACATGCTTCTCTGCTCTTTCTGATACTCTTGCCGCTTGTTTACGTATCTGTATACGGATGTTGTTGATGCTCTGCAGTATCTCTGCTTTCCTTTGTTCTGACCGGTTCCAGTCCTGTGAGGATCTCATTGGATTGTACCACTTTGCATGTATGTAGTTTTCCACTACTTCTGCAGATGGTTTATGTTTTGGTTTCGGTGTATGACTCTGGATACCTGTCATGTCGAGTGTACTACCTACCAGGTAGAGGGTACTTATTACTATTCTCTTGCTCATTGTTGATTGATTTTGGTTTGTGAACTGTTAATTGTTTGTCAGGTATCGGATACCTACTGCTACTACGAACACTGCTATTACCAAAGCAGATGCGGCTATCATATCTAATTGTATACTATACTGTCCCATATACTGTAGTTTTCTAGCACCCGCTTCCAGGTACTCTGTGATCAATATCTTTGTCTTGTTTCTTGTATATACTGTCCAGGAATTGTTGTTCATCCTCATCCTCGAACACAAGGTCCTGATGACCCAGACGAGAGAAACTGCTCTTGTCTACTGGCCATATCTGCTCTACATGAGGTCTCTCTGACTCTTCATGTGTTTCATGTATGTGACACTCTATCTCCTGCTGTAGAGCTGTGTACTTGCTGAACCACTCGACTTTCTTCTTCTGTTCTTCATGGAATGCTGCTGTCCATTCACGTATCATTTTACCATGATCCAGTATAATGTCTCTGTAGTTGTCTCTTTGTTCTATCCACTTCATCCGCGTTCTACTACATCCATATACATATGCAGCTACTACTGTCAATACTGCTATACAGCTGTATACAGCGATCATTGTGTTTGTTACTATCATATCAGTTCATTTGCGTTGAGGTATTGTTGTATCTGATCGTATATATCCCACGAGATCTTTCCCTTTGTTTCCATCTGCTCACACACTTTCTGCAGTAACTCATTAGCTCTATCCAGCTGTTCCTGTACCATTGCTTTCTTTGTCTGTCTGGCTTCAAACACACGCTGATTTGTAGCTTGTATCTTTTTTTGTTCCTTCATCCTCTGTTGTAGCCTGTAGTCTTCCACTACTTTTTCTGGCCAGCCATACTTCTTCAACTCTCTATTGAGTTCCTCTAATGCTGATACTCCGAAGTTTCTCAGGTTTATCAGATAGTCACCAGTCACACTATCTATCTTCTCTACAGTATCCAACTTTGCTGTTACTAACCTATTGAACACTCTACAGCTAAGATTCATATTCATTAGCTCTACAGGTTGTCTCTCTGTATATAACGGTCTTTCCTTTTGTACAGCTATACTGTTTCTGTGATGTGTACCTATGATGTCAACCGTTCCTACATCATTCGTTACAGGCAAAGGCTTTTCCTTCTGTACAGATATCTTACCTTTTGGTCTCTTGTTCATTGCTTGTTGTTTTGTTGTTCCTGTATATCTACATATCTTCGTAACGGCTGTTCCAGGTATCTGATTCGTTGACCGAACTCTTCCAGATACTGACTGTACAGCTGTTCATTTCTTTGCAGATCTCGTTGTACCTGTCTGCTCCTTTGGTCTGCATATCTGGCATCTATAGCTGCTACCTGTGCTTCTTCAGCATTCCAAGCATCTCTACTGTTCTTATAGTAGTTACCGTGTAGATCATATCCTCCCATAACTTGTTTGTTTTATTGCTGATCGTTGTACTGTACATCAGAGCAGAGAGCAACCGGATAACTTGTACCCGGTCACTTCATACTCATTGTTCACATCACAAATAATCAACCTGTGATTACTTTATTGCCTTATTACTGATACCACCATTCGGGTGCTGGTGATGTAGCTCTGTCATAGACAGATATGCTTATCCACTGTATACCTTGTTCTGTGACGAATCTCTGTGGTTTCTCTACTACAGGTGCATGTTTCAGCTTCAGCACACCCAGAGACCCTAACAGCAACTCTCTACGGCACCAGTCTGCATACTGTGGATCTTCCCTGCATACATATCCCCATGTCTTGTGCAGGTGTTTACCAAAGGAGCAGAGAGCTTCATAGTCCTCCCTGTGAGTGCTCATACTATACACTACCTTTTTCCACTCCTTCTTTTCTGCAGGTTGATGTACAGATTGCTGCTTCGGCTTTATGTTCATATCCTATCTGTATATCCAACAGCCAGATCACCTGTAACAGGGATAAACCATTTCCTCACACTTGTTAGAGACTATTCTCTCTGTAAGCTAAAGTGTCATGGTCTCGTAGTACCTGTTACATGATGATCCTTTTGCTGGAGTTGTGGTTACTTTAGTCCTTTACCTTTTCTTTCTTACCAGCTAAGGGATCGAAACGGTTCTGAATGCCTACGAATAGCACCCTCTTCTTTACTTCTGTATGTCGATGGTCCTTCTTCGGCAGTACCTTTGATTCATCAAGAGACAACCCTTCGATAAACTGCTTCAAACTGTGGTTCAGTATACAGTCATTCTTGACATCTACTACAAACCCGTCTTCAGTTTGGTAAAGATCGTATTCTCCAAAAAGTGCATGGAATGATCCACTACGTTCTGATGCAGCTATGAACTGCTTCTCTACTTTTTTCAGTCCTACAGGTAGTTCTGACAACTCAAAGAACTGTACATCTCCCTGATGAAAAGCCTTTCCGGTAAACTTCATTTTCGTTAACATGTTGTTTTGTTTTATTGTTTTGTGA
>Ga0007859_1000408_pt1 | contig 12181 bp, 12 predicted proteins | sample CryBogCBH27Jul07_FD_71222 | JGI IMG/M metagenome (GOLD analysis project Ga0007859, IMG submission 71222) | Freshwater microbial communities from Crystal Bog, Wisconsin, USA - CBH27Jul07 | ecosystem: Environmental > Aquatic > Freshwater > Lake | place: Crystal Bog, Wisconsin, USA | collected...
GATAGAACAGCGCCAGAACCCCCTCCCTGTCAGGAAACGCCATCCCTCCCACGATGAGCCGGGCTTCCCCTTTCGGTCCCGGTGTGGTGATGGGAGACATCGTGATCGTGTTCATGGTCTCCGGGGCGCCGCCGTGTTCCACGCCTGAGTCAAACTTTTCCAGGAACGGGATCGCCTTCTTCGCCTTCAGGTCGATCTCGAAACCCTGTGTCCATTCCCGCTTGCCATTCTCGAGCCCCCACACCGTGGTCGCCGTCGACCTGAGGGCGACCAGACGATGGTCATTGATCCAGTAGAGGTCGCGGATCTTGATGCTGGGAAGTTGCGACATCTGCGCGGGCTTGTGTGTCGCAGCGTCCGTCACCAAAAGCACCATGCCCTCGGTCCGGTGCGCGACCTGGGCCACCTGCGCGCCGTCCGCAGAGAGGGCGAGATCCGTGATCAGGGGCAACCGACCGAACGCCTCGAGCGTCTTGGCCGGATCGGCGGCGGACTTGGCTTCCTCGGCCGACGTGTGTGAAACGGCGACGAGCGACACGAGGACACTGACCACCACTGCGGCCGCAGATCGCCCCAAAGACCAGACCACGCAAACTCTCCCCCGATACGCGACACTGAGGACAAACAATCCATCCTAAGCGCGCGATTGTCGAGTGGCGCGTGATCACAGCTACGCCCAATTCGGTGACTTCAAAGAAAAAGCCGCCCCTCCAGAGGAGAGACGGCCCTGAACTCCAGTCATTAACCTCGACGCGCAGATCAGCGCGGGGCGAGGATCATGATCATCTGTTTGCCTTCCATGCGCGGCTCATACTCCACCTTTGCGATGGGGTCGAAGTCCAGCTTGACCTGCTGCAGCAGCTTCATGCCGAGCTCAGGGTGTGCAAGCTCACGACCGCGGAAGCGAAGGGTCACCTTGACCTTGTCGCCTTCTTCAAAGAAGCGGTTCATCGCCTTGGCCTTCACCTCATAGTCATGGGTGTCGATATTCGGCCGCAGCTTGATTTCCTTGATTTCCACGACCTTCTGGCGCTTGCGCGCCTCGTTCTTTTTCTTTTGTTCCTGGAACTTGTACTTGCCGTAGTCGAGGATCTTGCAGACAGGCGGGTCGGAGTTGGGAGAGACCTCAACCAGATCCAGACCTGCTTCCTCCGCCGCTTCCAGCGCGGAGCTTGTCGGCATGACGCCCTGTTTTTCGCCGTTTTGATCGATCAGAAGCACCCGAGGGACGCGGATGTCATCGTTGATGCGCGGACCATCCTTGGTCGGCGGAGTTTGCATGGGGCGGCGAATAGGGTGGTCTCCGGGTTCTGTTGATGTGACGGCGGGCGGGACGCGACTGTCCCGATTCCCACGCATTAAATATGGAAAATATTTACGTAAAGTTCAAGCGGCGCGGACAGTTGCAACGGCGCTGAGGACGGTATTCACGTCGAGATCCCTCAAAAGTGGCCGCTGAAGCACACAAACGCTGCGCCCGCGAGGCGCGCAGAGGTCGGGATCGGAGTCGGCGGAGAAGACCACCACCGTCGGCGCCCCCGCCGCCGCGATCAGGTGCGTGGGTCCGGTGTCGTTGCCGACCGCGACGGTCGCACGAGCGCCCAGCGCCGCGACCTGAGCAAAATCTGTCTTACCCGTGAGGTCGATCACGTCAGGAGCTGCGGCCTTGATCTCCTGCGCCAGCGCCGCCTCGCCCGGCCCGCCGATGACGGCGACGGCCATCCCCTCGCCCGCCAGCCTCTGGGCCAGCAAGCCGTAATGGTCCGCAGGCCAGCGTTTGAGCGGTCGATGGGGCGAGGCGCCGGGGATCAGCAGCGCATAGGGCGTCGTCAGGCCAAAGTGTTCAGGCGACAGGCGCGGATCCTCGCTCGCCAGCATGAACTGCAGATCGGGCGGCGGGGCGGCTCCGGGGGCGATCGGCGCGTCCGGCCAGATCCCGGCGGCCATGAGTTGATCCGCCTGTCGCTCCAGCGTGTGCATGTGATCGCGGTTCGGATTGGCGTGGGGGTGCGAGGCGCCGAACGCTATTCCCGACCACTCCGGCGGGTTGGGCAGGAGCCCGTAGAAATAGCGGCTGGAGCGGCTGGAGGTCTGCAGGTCATAGACCCGGTCGAACCTCCCCCGCCTTAGCCGACGCAGCATGCCGATCTCGGCGATAAGCCCCCTGGGGCGCCCATCCGTCCAGATCTCGTCGAACAGGCCGCTCGCTTTGACCAGCGCCTCGAAAGGCGGCGTGGTCAGAAGCGTAATGTGCGCGTTAACATGCGCATTGCGGATGCGCTGCATGGCCGCAAAGGCCAGCACGACATCGCCAAGCGCCGCCAGCTTGATCACCAGGATACGCATCAGCCGTCGCCCTTGAGCACCCGGCGGTAGACCTCCAGCGTCCGCGCGCACATGGTCTCCAGGGAATAGAGCCGGCGAACGCGTTCCCGTCCCGCTGCGCCCATCGCCCTGCGCTGGTCGGGCGTCGTGAGCGCGGCGGTCGTCATCGCCTCCGCCCAGGCGTCCGTCGAGCCTGGCGCGACCAGCCAGCCGCTCACCCCATCCACCACCGTTTCAGTCGCAGCGCCGTGCAGCGCGGCGAGGACAGGACGGCCCATGGCCTGCGGCTCCACCGCGGTGCGGCCGAAGGCTTCCGGCTCCAGCGAAGGGGCGAGCGCGAAATCGCAGGCGAGGTAGGCCGCGGGCATGTCCGTGCAGTGGCCGACCATGCGTACGCGCTCCGAAAGTCCTGCCGATTTCGCGGCCTCCTTGAGTTCCGCGCTATAGGCCGTGCGGCCCTGGTCGGAGCCGGCGAAGACCGCGATCACCGGCGGCGCGCCCGCCTTGTCCATCGCCGCCAGCGCCTCGACGATCAGCCCCTGCCCCTTCCAGCGGGTCAGGCGACCGGCGAGCAGGAAGCTGGGGCGCGCGTCCCCCGCCGCCAGTCCGAACGCCGCGCGCTGGGCCGCGATCCGCTCCGGCGACACGAGGTCGGCGGAGAAACGCGCAAGGTCGACGCCGCGGGGGATGGAGGTCACATCGTTCCGCGTCACCGGATGCGTCGCCAGCACGTGATCGCGGGTGAAGTCGGAATTGGCGATGGTGTGATCGCCCCTTGTCATCACCCCGTTGTACCAGCGCTTGATCGCTGTCCGCCCACCATAGACGCCGTGATAGGTTGTCACGACAGGTGTCTGCGTCGCTCGCGCCGCCCAAAGGGCTGCAAAGGCCGGGGCGCGGCTGCGGATGTGAACGAGGCCAACCTTCTCGCGCGCGATCAGGTCCTTCAGCGCCCGGGCTTTGGAGAGCATGATCAGCGGGTTCTTGGTGTCGACGGGCAGACGGATCAGCTCCCCGCCTCTGGCCGCAAGCTCCCCCTCCATAACGCCGCCTGCCGAGGCGACCAGCGCCCGGCCGCCCGCCTCGCGAATGGCGCGCACGAGGTCGAGGGTGGTCTGCTCCACCCCACCGGTATCCAGCGCCGGCGTCACCTGCAGGACCGTGACGCCCTGCAGCGACGGCGAAGAGGACGGCTGAACGGTCAAATCAGAAGGGCAGCCAGTGGCGTTTGCGGCTGTAGGCAAGGTAGCCGACATTCGCTCCCGCCCCCATGCCGACGCCCGCGCGGATCGGCGCCAGTGTGATCTCGTTGGCGCGCTGATAGTTCACGCCAAGACCGCCGATGAAGTAGGCCGAGCCCTCGACCCCCGGGAAGCGCTGATAGATCGCGTCCGTGTACTGGAGGTTATAGCAGAGGGTGAAGACACGGCTGGCGTTGATGCGCAGGTCAAAGCCGATGGACGGCCCCTGCCAGAACACCCGCTGGGTCGGCTTGTTCTTCATGTAGAGCAGACCCTTGCCGTAGCGAAGGCCGACCGTGACCGCCCCGGCCGTCTCCTCGCCCGCAATGTAACCGGTGGGGCGGCCGTTTTCGGCGAATATGCGTTCTATCGCCGATCCCGCCGCCTCGGCGGTGACGCCCAGGAAGTCAGACGCGGCGTGGACAATCTCGTCCTTCTCGAAGCTCGGCGCCTTTTCGGTGTTGCTGTATTTCGGCCCGCCCGGGGGCGGCAGGGTGTTCGTGGCGTCCTGCGCATCGGCCGACGCGCCCGCAGCCGCCAGCCCGGCGAGGCTCGCCCCCGTGATGATCAGTTTGCGTCGGTCCAAGGCGCGTCTCCCGCTATGGTCGGCTTTCGCCGCGAATCTGTCAGTCGAACTAGCATCTCTAGGCAAGCAATGCGGCGAAATCGCGATCCGTCAACGCCATACGCCGTCAATCTCGGGCGAGCTTCGCTTGGCGTGAGCCCGGGCCGATGCTAAGCGCAGCCCCATGACCCCAACCGCCCAGATCCGCAACTTCTCCGTTGTCGCCCATATCGACCACGGCAAGTCCACACTCTCCGACCGACTGATCCAGGAAACCGGCGGCCTGACCGCCCGGGAAATGAAGGAGCAGGTGCTCGACAATATGGAGATCGAGCGCGAACGGGGCATCACCATCAAGGCCCAGACCGTTCGCCTGCACTACAAGGCCAGGGACGGTCTCGACTATGTGCTGAACCTGATCGACACCCCTGGCCACGTCGACTTCGCCTACGAAGTCAGCCGCAGCCTCGCCGCATGCGAGGGCTCGCTGCTGGTGGTGGACGCCAGCCAGGGCGTGGAGGCGCAGACGCTCGCCAACGTCTATCAGGCCATCGACAACAATCACGAGATCGTGCCGGTCCTCAACAAGGTCGACCTGCCCGCCGCCGATGTGGACCGGGTGAAGGCGCAGATCGAGGACGTCATCGGCCTCGACGCCTCCGACGCGGTGCTGTGCTCGGCCAAGACCGGCCTTGGCATTCAGGACGTGCTGGAGGCCATCGTCACGCGCCTGCCTGCCCCCAAGGGCGACGAGAAGGCGCCGTTGAAGGCGCTGCTGGTCGACGCCTGGTACGATGCGTATCTGGGCGTCGTCGTGCTGGTCCGTGTGCTGGAAGGCCGCATGACCGTGGGCCAGAAGCTGAAGATGATGCAGACGGGCGCGGTCTACAACGCCGAGCGGCTGGGCGTGTTCCTGCCCAAGGCCACCCCGGTCGACAGCCTCGGCCCCGGCGAGATCGGCTTCCTCACCGCCTCGATCAAGGAGGTGGCCGACGCCGCGGTGGGCGCCACCATCACCGACGACCGCCGCCCGACCGCCGAACCGCTGGGCGGGTTCAAGCATGCTCAGCCCGTGGTGTTCTGCGGCCTCTTCCCCGTGGACGCCGCTGACTTCGAGGACCTGCGCGCCGCAGTGGGCAAGCTGCGCCTGAATGACGCGAGCTTCAGCCACGAGATGGAGACCTCCGCAGCCCTCGGCTTTGGCTTCCGTTGCGGGTTCCTGGGACTTCTCCACCTCGAGATCATTCAGGAGCGCCTGAGCCGCGAGTTCAATCTCGACCTGATCGCGACAGCGCCCAGCGTGATCTACAAGATCACGCTGACCAACGGCGACGAGATCGAGCTGCACAACCCCGCCGACATGCCCGATCCCGTGCGGATCGACAGCATCGCCGAGCCGTGGATCAAGGCGACCATCTTCACGCCGGACGAGTATCTCGGCGCCGTCATCAAGCTCTGTCAGGACCGGCGCGGAAACCAGCGGGAGCTGTCCTACGTCGGCAGCCGCGCCATGGTCGTTTACGACCTGCCGCTGAACGAGGTCGTGTTCGACTTCTATGACCGGCTGAAGTCGATCTCGAAGGGCTACGCCTCCTTCGACTACGTGCTGGAAGAATACCGCACCGGCGATCTGGTGAAGATGTCGATCCTTGTGAACGCCGAGCCTGTGGACGCCCTCAGCATGCTCGTGCACCGCGGGCGGGCCGAGGCGCGGGGCCGCTCCATGTGCGAGAAGATGAAGGACCTGATCCCGCCGCACATGTTCGTCATCCCGATCCAGGCGGCCATCGGCGGCAAGATCATCGCCCGCGAGACCGTCCGGGCCCTGCGCAAGGACGTGACGGCCAAGTGCTATGGCGGCGACGCCAGCCGCAAGCGCAAGCTCCTCGACAAGCAGAAGGAAGGCAAGAAGCGCCTGCGCCAGTTCGGCAAGGTCGAGATCCCGCAGGAAGCTTTCATCGCCGCGCTCAAGATGGACGAGGATTGAGCAGATCCGCTCAAGCGGCGCCTTTCGATGGGCGCGCAATTGCGGCGGGGCTTTGCTTGACCTAGCCTGACGACTTCAGGTTCGCGCTTAGGTGAGATCCCATGCTCCGTTCCACGCTCCTCGCAGCCGTTGGGCTGTCCGCCGTCCTTGCGACCAGCGCCCTCGCGGATCCCGCCTTCTCCCCCGCCCAGATCGCGGCCTTCAAGGCGGAGGCGGTAAAGGGCGTGGAGAGTCGGACCAAGCTCGCCCAGGTGATGAACGACCAGATCTTCAGTTTCGGCGAGCTGGGGTATCAGGAGATCGAGACCTCGAAATACATCACCGGCGTGCTTGAGAAGAACGGCTTCAAAGTCGTACGAGGCGTGGCGGGCCTGCCCACGGGCTGGACCGCGACCTGGAGCAACGGGACCGGCGGGCCGGTGATTGCGCTCGGCAGCGACATCGACTGCATCCCCAAGGCCAGCCAGAAGCCCGGGGTCGCCGCGCATGATCCCATCGTGCCGGGCGCTCCGGGCCACGGCGAGGGCCATAACTCCGGACAGGCCCTGAACGTGGTCGCGGCGCTGGCGCTGAAGGACGTGATGATCCGCGATCACATCAACGGAACGCTTGTGCTCTGGCCAGGCGTCGCCGAGGAGTTGCTGGGCGGCAAGGCCTACATGGTCCGCGACGGCGTGTTCAACGGTATCGACGCGACCATCTTCACCCATGTGGGCGACAACCTGAAAACGACCTGGGGCTTCGACTGGGGCACGGGTCTCGTCTCGGTGAAGTACCGCTTTCATGGCGAAGCTGCGCACGCCGCAGGCGCACCCTGGCGAGGCCGCAGCGCGCTGGACGCCGTCGAGCTGATGGACATCGGCTGGAGCTTCCACCGGGAGCACGTCAAGCCGGAGCAGCGGTCCCACCGGGTGATCTTCGACGGCGGCGACCAGCCCAATGTCGTGCCGTCGGAAGCGGACGTCTGGTACTATTTCCGTCAGCAGTCCTTCGCCGACATCAAGGCGCTCTACGATGCGGGCAACCGGATGGCGGACGGCGCCGCGCTGATGACCGAGACCACGGTGGATCACCAGGTGGTGGGCGCGGCGGCGCCGACCCACTTCAACAAGCCGATCGCCGAGGCCGCACAGGCCAATATCGACGCCGTCGGGCTCCCCGTCTGGACGCCGGAAGAGCACGCCTTCGCCAAATCCGTGCAGAAGCTCGTCGGCGCCAAGGAGGAAGGCCTCGCGACCAAGCTCACAGGACTGAAGGCGCCGCCGGAAGACCCGAAGAGCGGCGGCTCTGACGATATCGGCGACATTTCCTGGATCATGCCGACCATCACGCTGAACTATCCGTCCAACATTCCGGGCCTTCAGGGCCATCACTGGTCGAACGCCATCTCCATGGCCACGCCCATCGCGCACAAGGGCGTTGTCGCCGGCTCAAAGGTGATGGCGATGACCGTGCTGGACCTGCTCACGAAGCCCGAGCTGCTGGCGCAGGCCAAGGCCTATTTCAAGGACGTCCAGAACAAGGACCAGCACTACATCTCGTTCCTGAGCCCGACGGACAAGCCGCAGATCCAGCAGAACGCCGCCATCATGGCCCAGTTCCGCCCGGCCATGGCGAAGTTCTACTACGACCCTTCCAAGTACCCGACCTATCTCGACCAGCTCGGGATCAAGTGGCCAGCAGCGCCGACGGCGTCCGGGAAGTAGGTGGCCGGGCGTTGAGGCTGGACTAGCCGTCCCGGCTCAGAAGGTTGCTGATCAGGCCGCCGACGGCGGAGTCGATGACCCGGTCGTCAGTGTGGTGACGCTGATTTTCGGGGAGGTGCCGCGCGATCTCTTCGGCGAGGTTCAGGATCGGCATGGACTGCAGATGCACCTTGCCGGGGCCGGTGAGGCTGGCCAGAAACAGGCCCTCCCCTCCGAACAGGATGTTGCCGAAGCCGCGCACCATCTCGATGTCGAAGGTGATCGTGGCGTCATGTACGCCGACGTGGCCGGCGTGGACGAGAAGGCGTTCGCCGGGGGCGAGTTCCTTGTTCACCACCTCACCCGAGAGGTCGAGGAAGACTGTGCCTGGTCCGGTCACGCTCTGCAGGATGAAGCCCGTGCCACCGAAGAAACCTGCGCCGATGCGGCGCTGCCAGGCGATGTCCACCGTTACCGACTTCTCGGCGCAGAGAAACGTCTCCTTGCGACAGATCAGCTGCTCGCCGGGTTTCAAGGGATAGGCGATGATGGATCCGGGGAAGCGGGGCGCGAAGGCCACCTGCGCCTTGGGTCCCGTCGCCGAGAATTCGGTGATGAAGAAACTGCCGCCGGTCAGGGTGCGCTTGATGCCGTCGAACAGGCCCCCGCCGGCGCCCGTGCTCATGTGCACGGTATCGGTCATCCAGGCCATGGAGGCGGTCTGACTGTAGATCACATCGCCCGGATCGAGTTCGATCTCGAGCGTCTGCATGACTGTGCCGGATTTTCTGTACCTCATGCCCCGAAGACTAGGGGCCGAGTTTTAACAACGCGTTGACCATATGGGCGGTCCAGCGTCCGGAGCGATGGCCCCGGACGCTGTCCCAGGTCTCACCTAGTAGTCGTCGTCGTGCAGATCGTGCTGCAGCCGATGACTGATATCGCCGAGGCGGTGATACAGGTCGCGCAGATCCGGATCATACAGGACGCCGCCGTTGCGATAGAGAAGGTCCGACTCCTCATGGCGCAGGCCTTCCACTCGATCGTTCAGGCGGCGCAGCTCCCGCGGGGAGAGGAAGCCGTCACGGTTCGCCTGATTGATCTGCCGCTGCAGATACTCGATCCGGTCATGCACGCCCTCCGGGGCGCCGTACCAGAAGTCTCCGGGCGGCGGCGGCGGCGGCCGGTAGGACGAGGGCGGCGGCGGGGGCGCCCGGTACGCCTGCGGCTGATACTGAGGTGGCGGAGGCGGCGGCGGCGCCCGATAGTAGCCGGGAGGGCAAGGCTGGGCGCTAGACTGCCCGACGACATTGCCGAGCAGCGCGCCGCCGACGCCGCCGACTGCAGCGCCCTCGAGTTTCTGGTGCTTGCCGGCGACGGCAGTGCCCAGAAGGGCGCCCGCGAGACCGCCGACAATGGTGTCGTTGGTCGCAGCCTGATTGTTGGCCTGACGGCAGGCCGGGTCCACGGACTGGGCTGAGGCGACTCCGCCTCCGATGAGGCCGAGCCCGACGCCAACCGCGATGGCCGCCATCCACGTACGCTTGATCATTGTCTTCATCCTTCGTCTCGCCGCCCGTGCAAACTCCAGCACAGGTCAGCTTGGAGAACATCTTGGCAGATGTCAGATGAACCCAGAATGAAGCGAATTTCCGTCGCTTCGGCTTATTTTCAGATCAATCCCGCGAGGGGACTGGAAGGATCGGCGTACATGCGGCGGGGCATGCGGCCTGCCAGATAGGCCTCCCGACCGGCGATGACCGCGTGCTTCATGGCGGTGGCCATGCGGATCGGATCCTTGGCCTCGGCGATGGCGGTGTTCATGAGAATCCCGTCGCAGCCAAGCTCCATGCCGATGGTGGCGTCAGACGCCGTGCCGACGCCGGCGTCCACCAGCACCGGCACCTTCGCCTGCTCCACGATCAGGCGCAGATTGACCCGGTTCTGAATGCCGAGCCCCGAGCCGATCGGCGCCCCCAGCGGCATGATCGCCGCAGCCCCCTCCGCCTCAAGCTTGCGGGCGAAGACGGGATCGTCCGTGCAGTAGACCATGACCTGAAAGCCCTCCGCGACCAGCAGCTTCAGCGCGCGTAGCGTCTCCTCCATGTCCGGATAAAGGGTCTTTGGGTCGGACAGGACTTCCAGCTTGACGAGGGTCCACCCCCCCGCCTCCCGCGCCAGCCGAAGGGTTCGCACCGCCTCCTCGCCCGTGAAGCACCCGGCCGTGTTGGGCAGATAGGTGAAGCGATCAGGCTTCACGTAGTCGACCAGCATCGGCTTGTCCCGGTCCGTCAGGTTCACCCTGCGAACCGCGACAGTGACGATTTCCGCTCCCGCCGCCTCGGCCGCCGCGGCGTTCTGGGCGTAGTCCTTGTATTTACCTGTGCCCACAATGAGCCGGGACCGGAAGGTGCGGCCTGCGACGGACCAGGTGTCATCTGCGCTCATGGATCGGCTCCGAAAATCAGGGGCCCGTCTTAGCGCCCCAGCCTCCCGCCGTCATCCGCCGCCGACGAATTGCACGATTTCTATGCGGTCTCCGTCGGCCAGAGCGGTGGTTGCGTGGAGCGAACGCGGCACGATCTCGAGATTGCGCTCCACCGCGACCTTGCGCGGATCCAGGCCCAGGGCGGCCACCAGATCGGCGACGGTGCCCGGACCTTCGAGCCTCTGCGACTCCCCGTTGACGATAAGTTGCACGGTCAAGCTCCCCCGAAAAGGATACAGGAGCTTGTGGCGGTTTAGCCACAGGGATACAAGGTCGCCAAGGACTGCTTTTTCATCGTCGGGGCGAATGCCGAAACCGATCTTTGTGCTCAACGGACCGAATCTCAATCTGCTTGGGGTCCGGGAGCCTCACATCTACGGAACCACGACGCTGGACGAGGTGCGCGACCGCACGGCCGCCCGCGCGCAGTCGCTCGGCTTTTCGATAGATTTTCGCCAGTCAAATCATGAGGGTGTGCTGATTGATTGGGTGCAGGCCGCAAGGACGGACGCCAGCGCGCTGGTCATCAATCCGGCCGGTCTTGGCCACACGTCCGTCGCACTCCTTGACGCGCTCAAGGCGCTGACCATTCCGGTGGTGGAGTGCCATCTCTCCAACCCCGCGGCCCGCGAATCGTTTCGCCGGCACACCTACGTTTCCCTCGCGGCGACCGGTCAGGTGACCGGCTTCGGCGCCGTCTCCTACGAACTCGCGGTGGAAGCCGCGGCCCGATTGGCCACGAGCCAGTCCGAGGCCGCCGCCGCGCCCTCTTCTCAAGGTGCATAGATGAGTGATTCCAAAGTGACGACTGAACTTGGCGAAAAGCCGAAGGCGCCCGCCGACCCGATCGACACCCGGCTGGTCCGCCGCCTCGCGGACATCCTGAAGGATACCGGCCTCACGCAGATCGAGGTCGAGCGCGGAGATCTGAAGATCCGTGTGGCCCGGGAGCTGACCGCCGCTCCCGTCTACGCCACCGCGCCGATGGCTCCGCCGCCGCCGCCTGCTGCGCCTGCTCCGGCGCCGGTCGCCGCCGCCCCGGTCGCAGCGGCCGCCCCCGCGCCCGCCGTGCGCGCCGGAGACCTCGTCAAGTCGCCGATGGTCGGCACGGTTTATCTGCAGCCGCAGCCGGGCGCTGATCCCTTCGTCAAGGTCGGCGACACGGTCGCCCAGGGCCAGACGCTTCTGATCATCGAGGCGATGAAGACGATGAACCCCGTGCCCGCCCCCAGAGCCGGCAAGGTGGTGGAGCTTCTGGTTGGCGACAGCCAGCCCGTCGAATTCGGCGAACCCCTGATCGTCATCGAATAGGCCGCCCGGTATGTTCGACAAGATATTGATCGCCAACCGCGGCGAGATCGCGCTCCGGGTCCATCGGGCCTGCAAGGAGATGGGCATCGCCACGGTCGCGGTCCATTCCGAAGCCGACGCCGGCGCCATGCATGTCCGCCTCGCCGACGAGAGCGTGTGCATCGGCCCAGCGCAGGCGTCGAAGAGCTATCTCAACATCCCCTCGATCATGGCCGCCTGCGAGATCACCGGCGCCCAGGCCGTGCACCCGGGCTACGGCTTCCTGTCGGAGAATGCGCGCTTTGCCGAGATCGTCGAGGCGCACGGCCTGACGTTCATCGGTCCGCGTCCAGACCATATCCGCATGATGGGCGACAAGATCACCGCCAAGGCCGCTGCGAAGAACGCCGGGATCCCCGTCGTGCCCGGCTCCGACGGCGGCGTCGCGACCGACGAGGAGGCCATGGAGGCCGCCGAGAAGATCGGTTTTCCCGTACTGATCAAGGCCGCATCCGGCGGCGGCGGTCGCGGGATGAAGGTCGCCAAGGACAGGGACAGCCTGCTCGAAGCCGTCTCCACCGCCCGCTCGGAGGCGGCGGC
>Ga0007859_1000415_pt1 | contig 12074 bp, 9 predicted proteins | sample CryBogCBH27Jul07_FD_71222 | JGI IMG/M metagenome (GOLD analysis project Ga0007859, IMG submission 71222) | Freshwater microbial communities from Crystal Bog, Wisconsin, USA - CBH27Jul07 | ecosystem: Environmental > Aquatic > Freshwater > Lake | place: Crystal Bog, Wisconsin, USA | collected...
TTCCTGATGGAACTTCCCTCCTACAAGGTGCCGGATCCCGCCAATGTCCTGCGCAACGTCGCCCTGCGCGGCCACATCTTCCTGCGCCGGGCGGGCACAACCATCCTGTCGATGATGGTGCTGATCTGGTTCCTGTGCACGGTCCCCGGCAAACCCGCGTCCGCCGCGGGGCCGGCCATCGACTACAGCTTCGCCGGTGTCATCGGTCATGCCATCGCCCCCCTGCTCGCCCCCATCGGCTTCTCCTGGCAGATGAGCGTGGCCCTGATCCCGGGCATGGCGGCGCGGGAGGTGGCGGTGGGGGCGTTGGGAACGGTCTATGCGGTCTCCGGCGAGACGGATGCCAGCCGCGTTCTCGGCGCGAGCCTGGCCCACCAGTGGTCCCTGGCCTCCGCCCTCGCCTTCCTGGCCTGGTACGTGTTCGCCCCCCAGTGCGCCTCGACGCTGGCCGTGGTGAAGCGGGAGACCAATTCCTGGCGCTGGCCGCTGATCATGTTCGGCTACATGACCGGCCTCGCCTATCTGGCGGCCTTCGTCGTCTATCACTCCGCCTTGGCCATGGGCGCGGGCTGAGATGGGACAGACGGTTCTCGTCTATCTGATCGTCGCGGCAGCAGCCGGCTGGACCGGCTGGACGCTCGGCCTGCAGGGCTGGTGGGCCCGCCTCCGGGCCGCCCGGCACGGGGCCGACCGGAGCAGGACGGACCGGGCCGCGACCGGCTGCGGTCCGGATTGCGGCTGCGGCCGCTGACACCGCCGAGCCTCTAGGGCTGCGCAGCCTTCAGCCGTCGGACGCGATGCACGGCGTAACCGACCAGCAGGGCGTGGATACCGAGCGCGACACCCAGCGCAGCCGGATGCGCCGCAGGCGGGGCTGGAGCGATGACCGCCGCGGCCCCGCCCAGCGGGAAGAAGACGACGAGACTGGTGGCGAGCCCCGGATTGTATCCGAACCGGAGGGCGCTGAGGCTGTGCACCAAGGCGTTCACCAGCATCAGATAGACCGCGACGAGGGCAAGTTCGGACCGCCCGGTTGCGGCACAGATCCAGGCCCCCAGATTGACGCCCCAGACCAGCGGAACATTGATCACGAAGACGGCGGCGGGTGTCAGAGCCTCCGTCCCGCCGAAGACCCGGTCATTGATGAAGCGGCGAAACCGGTCGCGCCAGTGTTCCTCGAGTTGATGGAGCATGTAGGCGGGCGACAGCAGGTAGACCAGCAGCACGAACAGGGGCGTCTGCGGCCAGACCAGCGGAAGCGCCAGTAGTACCGGCATCAGCGCCACACAAAACCAGAGCCAGTTGCGCATCAGCATGACGCCACTCCGTGTTCACCCACCCCTTATTCCCACTCAATTGTTCGATAGCTCCATAATATTTTGTTTTTATTGGGAAAACAAAATGCTCAACTCCACTTTTCCCGTCAGCCTTACCGTCAAAAATTCGAGCTTCTGAATTCATTGGGAAATTTCGAACGCTAGAAAATTCCTCCTATCGCAGTCTATCGGCAGCAGTCTCCACCTCGCCTCTTCGTTTGGCCCCCGACCGAAATCATCTGCGGTGGGAGCCGCCGAAAAGAATTACCGTCAAAACCCAGAATTACTCAATTTGATCAGAATGTTACAAAATCCTCTAAGATGCAGTCGAACCGGATCTACGCCGTTCACTGATGGCCTCACGCTGGTGAAATCAGCGGCACTTTCGGAAAGTAGCCTGCGTACCGGCGAGCGTCACGCGTCAACAAGCTCATGCCCGAGACAGCCGCGTGTGCGCCGATATAGAAATCCGGAAGCGGCGAGGTCCGAACGCCGCCGCGCCGGCGGTATTCCACGAAGGCCCGGCCGGCGACAAATCCGGCCTCGTAAGGCAGCGCCAGTCTTCGGAACGTATCGGCGCCGAGACAGCCATCAAGATCGCCGATCGTAGCGAAACCGGAGGCAATCTCGGCGTAGATGATAGGATTGATCGCGACGTCGTCACGATTGGCGGCATCGCTGAGCGCAGCCTCTGACCAGGCCTGCCAGGATGAGTCCTTGGTCAGGACATCAATGATGACGTTGGAGTCCACGAGGATCATGGTCGGTCAACTCAGCCGTCGTCCGCCGAGGGCCCTCGCATTAACGCGACGATCTCATCCGTGGTCATCTTGAAGTCGCCGCGTCCGCGCAGGCCTTCAATCAGCTTTCGCCCCCTGGTCTGGCGAGCGCCGCCCGACGCCGACTTGACCAGTCGGACGACCCCGGCCTCAATCTCGAATTCAACGTCGGTTCCAGGCATTAGGCCCGCGCGTTCTCTGACCTCCTGCGGGATGGTGACCTGACCCTTTGTCGTGATCCTCATGGCAAAAGCCTTTCTTACCGCGCCGAGTAAGAATACTGCGATCACCACTCCAATTCAATATCGACGCTCAGTCTCTCAGGGCCACCTGCAGCCCAAGCCGGGTTCTGAGACCAACTTCCAGTCCACACCGACGCCACATCGAGGGTTCGGACTGTCGCGGCTGACCTGGCACGCCCAAAAGCAGACTCCGCCAATTTCTGGGTTGGGCTCTCAGCTGCCGTTGGGAATGTCTGCTTTCCGGCTCTGACCCAACCGGACCCGGAACGGCTGGTTTCCGGACCGGCGCGCGCGGCAGGTTTCGACCCGAACCGGACTCTGGCCTTACCGAACTTCGATGCCAGCTGTGGGCTCGTTATGCGACCTTCGGAACGTCCGCTTTCTGGAGGCGATCCGAGCATGGCTGGTCCTGCCAGCCATTCGATTGCAGACGGCCTGTCGCGCCATCTTTGGATCGGGACGCCGTTTGTTACCCGGCAAGCGCCGACCAGACGGCATTGGCCAGGCCCATGGCCCGCGCGTCGCCGATCGTGGTCACGCCCATCTTGTTCATGGCGTAGCTGATCGTTAGCCGGGCATCCATGTCGATGATGGCCAGCGAACCGCCGTAGCCACCCCAGAACATGGTGTTGGGGTTGGGAAGGGGGATCATGTCCGGAAGTCCGAAACCAAGGCCGAACTTCACCGGGATTCCCAGAACGAGATCCATCCCTTGGGAGAGGGGCGTCAGGGCTTTTCGGCAGCCAGCCTCCGACAGGAACCTCCGCCCCTTCGCTACCCCGCCATTGGCCAGGATGGAGTGGACGAGGCCAATCGAACGCGCATTGCCATGTCCGCCCGCCGCGGGGATTTCCGCAGCCTTCCAGGCTCGGGTCCGGGTCGTCAGCGGATCGATTGGCGGATTCGTGGCCATGTTCAGCAGCAGCTCGTTTGGAGCGGCGTCCCCCATGCCGTCATCTATGGCGCCCCCGGCCGGGGGGGGAATGAGGTCGGCGACCCGATGGTCATGTTCCGCGGAAAAGCCGATGTGGAAGTCGGCGCCCAGGGGATCAGCGACCTCCTCGCGGAAGAAGGTTCCGAGGGAGCGCCCCGTGACCCGTCTCACAACTTCGCCGACTAGATAGCCTTGAGTGATCGCGTGATATCCCGGTGCGCTCCCTGGCGGCCAGAACGGCGCCTGGGCCGCGAGCCGCGACGTGGCAGTATCCCAGTCGTAGAGATCCTCCTGGCTCATGGCCGCCGCCCAGCCGGAGAGGCCCGCTGAGTGCGACATAATCTGGCTGACCCGGATATCACCCTTGCCGCTCGCAGAAAATTCCGGCCAGTAGCGCGAAACCGGCGCATCGAAGTCGATTGCACCCTCGTCCGCCAGGATCAGGGCGCACAAGGCCGTCATCGTCTTGGTGGTGGAATAGACATTGACGATGGTGTCCCGTCGCCAGGGACGTGTCTGGGCCTCGTCCGCATGGCCGCCCCACAGGTCGACGACCACCTCCCCGTCCAGAGTGGCGCAGAAGCTCGCCCCGATATCGTCGCCACTAGAAAGATTGGCGTGTAACAGGTCGAAGAGTCCGGCAAACCGGCCGTCTGCAAATCCCGCGACATCGACCTCAGCCATAGGGGCACTCCTCCATTTCAGTTCTGACCAGGCGACTGGCCTCGCCCGACCGTTGTCGCTTCACACCGGAATCACCGAAGGTGCTGCATCTGCTCCAGAGTCAGACCCAGAGCGCTCATCAACGGCGACTCCACAGTCGGGTCCCAGGCGTGCCGGGGACCGATTGTCAGGGCGCCATCAACCATCAGGTTGGCGCCGCTGATGAAGGATGAGGCGTCGGTGGCGAGAAACAGGCAGGCCTTGGCGACATCTTCCGGTAGGCCGGATTTCGGCACCGGCTGGAGGTCGTGGGCATTCTGGGCAATGTGGAGCGCAGTCTTCTCGGACTCAGCCTCCGACATGCCGAAGGTGTCACCAAGCCCGGTGGTGGCGATAAGACCGGGGCTGATGGCGTTCACGCGGATCTTCAGGGACGCCAGTTGAGCGGCGGCGACCTTGGTCAGCTGGATGACACCGGCCTTCGCCGTGGAATAGCCCGCCGGACCCCAGCCCACCTGAACGCCTGCGATCGAAGCGGTATTGATGATGGCGCCCCCGCCACGGGCCCGCAGATGCGGGATGGCGTATTTCATTCCCAGTGCCACGGACCGTAGCACCAGGTTCATCGTGTTGTCCCACCCGTCCGGGGTCATGTCCTCGATCGAGCTGGTGTCACCGGGCGCCGCGGCGTTGTTGAAAAGGATATCGACGCCGCCGAAGGTCTCCGCGGCCTTGTCGAACAAGGCCTTCAGGTCTGCCGGCCGGGTCACGTCGGTGCGGAGATAGACGAGGCGCCCCGGAAGACTGGCCTCCAGCGCATGGCCCTTGGCGTCCTTCACGTCACCGACGACGACCTTGGCACCCTCCGCGATGAAAAGGTCCACGGTTCCTCTACCGATGCCGGAACATCCACCGGTTATCACCGCCACCTTGCCTTCCAGTTGACCCGCCATGTCGTCTCCCGATGTCCTGCTATTTGGCGCTAGCCGAGCGCCAGGCCGTTCATGTCGCCCTGCTCGCGCCAGGCGGCCATCAGCGCATTGAAGGCGTTGATCCCGGCGGCATACGCTTCGCCTCCGAAGCCGAGGCCCGGACGCTCGCCGATCTTGCCTTCGGCATTGTAGTAGCCCGGTGTGCAGGTTTCAAAAAAGGCTGCAGCGCCGGCGGACATTTCCCGGATCTCCGCGACCCAGCTGGCCTCTGCTGCGGCGGTCGGCTCGACGACATCGGCGCCACGGCTCATCACCTCCTTCACAAGGTAGCTGATGTGCTTGGCCTGATCGTCCGCCATGGCCGTGTAGTTGATAGAAAACCCGTTCTGGGACATCCCCATCAGAAAATAGTTCGGAAATCCGTGCACCGTGAACCCGTGAAAGGTCTTCATGCCGTCAGACCAGTATTGGCTGAGCGGCTGGCCGTCCCGGCCCACCACGTCGTAGCCCTGGCGCCGCACCCACGGCGTATTGAACTCGAACCCGGTGGAGAAGATGATGCAATCCACGTCGTACTCGACCCCGTTGGCGACGATGCCGGTCGGGGTGATGCGTTCGACACCCTTGCTCGCGCTGGTGTCGATCAGATGGACGTTCGGTCGGTTGAAGGTCGCCAGATAGTCGTCGTTGAACGTGGGCCGCTTGCAGAAGACGCGGTACCAGGGCTTCAGGGCCTCCGCCGTGTCCGGGTCATGGACGATCGTTTCGATCCGGGTGCGGGCGTTGCTCATCCACTTGAAATCCGCCAGCTCGACCCGCTTGATCGCCTCTTCGATTTCCTTGGCGTCCCCCCCGGCAGGAATGCCTGCGACGGAAGAAAAGAGCTCCGTCCACGGATCGTTCACGAGATCCTCCTTCACGGAGACACCCATGTTGATTTCATTGAAATTCTCACGGCGGGCGCGCTGCCAGCCCGGCTTGAGCGAAGCCGCCCACTCAGGGTCTGTCGGCTTGTTGCAGCGTGGTCCCACCGTGGTCGGCGTCCGCTGGAACACGTAGAGTTCTCTTGCGTGTGCCCCCAGATGCGGCACTGCCTGCACCGCGGTGCTGCCGGTGCCGATGAAGGCAATGCGCTTGTCCGCGAGCTTGGTCAGTCCGCCCGAATTGTCGCCGCCCGTGTAATCGAAATCCCAGCGACTGGTATGGAAGGTGTGGCCCTTGAAACTCTCAAGGCCGGGGATGCCGGGGAGCTTGGGACGGTTCAGGATGCCTGTGCCGGTCACGACAAACCGGGCGCGGAGGGCGTCATTCCGGTCGGTCTGGACCTCCCAGCGCCGCGCGGTCTCATCCCACTTGAGCCCTGTCACGCGGGTATTGAATATCGCACTGTGCCGCAGGTCGAACGCATCTGCGATGCGACCGGAGTGCTCATAGATCTCCGGAGCATAGGAGTACTTTTCCTTGGGCATGTAGCCCGTCTCTTCCAGCAGGGGCAGATAGCAGTAACTGTCGACGTCGCACTGGCACCCCGGGTAGCGGTTCCAGTACCAGGTTCCGCCAAAGTCACCGCCGGCGTCGATGATACGCAGGTCCTTCACACCGGCCTCTCGAAGCCGCGCACCAGCGAGCAGGCCAGCGAAGCCAGCGCCGATGATCACCACATCGACCTCGTCGGTCAGCGGCGCCCGGGTGCCGTCCGCCGCGTTTCGTGTATCCCCGACGATGTGAGCCAGGTCTCCCGTGACCTCCAGATACTGGTCCTCGCCGTCCGACCGCATGCGCTTGGCGCGTTCCGCCATGTACTTTTCCCGGAGCGCTTCCGGATCGAGGTCGAGGACAGAGCCGTCAGCGGTTGGGGCGTTGCTCATACTGCTATTCCTTGCAGAGCATCATTTTTGGAGCCGAACGCGGCCGCTGCTCGGATCGCTCCTGCAGCGGGATGCAACCTTGATGCACGCATCGATCTCGCGTCCGGAAGTCGTGGCGCGTCTGATCCCTACCGGGCCCGGTTGAAAACCGAGCCCGGTGGGATCGACCTGTCACCTTCAGAAATTCCTGCGGAGTGTCACCCCGACAGTCCGTCCCGGTGCCAGGGTGCCGTAGGCCGGTGCGCCGAGGATGGTCGATGCGACGACCCCGGTGGTCCGCACGATCTCGTCCGTGAGGTTCTTGGCGAACAGGGAACCGGTCCAGACGCCGTCGCCGGACGTGTAGTTCAGGCTGAGGTCAACCCGCCCCACGGCCGCCTGCGACATGACCGGCACATTGAATGAGTCGAGGTATTCCTTGCCCTGCCAGTAATATCGACCGCCGGCCGTCAAGCTTCCGCCTGCGACTCCCTCGAACGTGTAGTAACCGCCGAGGCTGAACGCACTCCGCGCCGTGTTCGGCAGGCGGTTTCCCGCCAGGTTCAGGTCCACCGGAACCGGGTCGGCGGGGTTGGCGCTCGTGAAGCTGTCGAACCGCGCATCCAGCAGCGACCCGCTGAACTCAACCCGGAAGTCCTTGGTGGCATGCCAGTTCACTTCCAGTTCTGCCCCATCGATGGTCGCCTGGGCGGCATTCTGGTAGCCTGGAACCAGACCACGGACCTTGGTCAGCTGAAGGTCCTTGTAGGGCATATGGAAGACCGCGAGGTTCGCCTCGAGGCTCCGGGAAAAGAACAGTCCCTTGAGCCCTGCTTCGGTGCTTTCATTGGTTTCTGGTCTCGCGGGAGGTGATAGGTCGCCCAGCTGGACGCCGCCGCCCTTGAAACCCGTCGAATATTTGACGTAGCCATTCACCTGGTCGGTCAGCTTGGCTGACACACCGCCTTCATAGGTGGTCTGATCCCAGCTCGGCGCACCGGCATTGGTGCCGACGAAGTTGTTGAAGGTGTTGTAGACCTTCTCATCCGACGTGTGCCGGACGCCGCCGAAAACCTTGATCCGGTCCGTCAGGCTGTAGTCCGCATGGGCGAACTCGGCAAAGCTCCGATTGGACAGGTGCCCACCGAGGGCGATCGTCACCGTCGTCGGACCGAAGAGGAACGAAATCGGGACGTCGAAGTTCTGTCTGTTGTCCTGGCGGAAACCGTTCGCGCCGACGATCAGGTCCAGCCCTTTGATTGGACTGAACTCATAGGTCACCTCGCCGAAGGTCTGATGGGACGTATATCGGATGTCGTAGTGGACAAGATCGACTGCGGTGTTGTCGCCGTCGGTCTGCACAAATGATGTGACACGTCCCGTGGACACAATGAACTTGAGTTTGCCGGGGCCGACCTTGACTGTGCCATCGACCGTCGCCAGCTGGAACTCGCCCCGCGCGATGCCCTGGTTGGCATAGACGTCGTGGCTGTCCAGCGGAGCGGGCTTGCCTCCCAGCAGTTCAGCCGTGGTGGGCAGCCCGGACGTTCCGCCACGGCCGAGCAGTTGATAGCCCGGGCCGTTGCCGTCAGCCTTCTGGTAGTTGATGGCGCCGTGCAGCTCGAACGCATCATTCGGCTTGTAGAGCAGTTGGCCGCGCACACCGACGCTGTCGTCATTGTCCAGATGCCTGGGGCCGGTGGTCGAAAGGTTTCGGGCGAAGCCCTCGTTGTAGGTCTTGAGCACGCTTAGCCGGCCGGCCAGTGTGCCATTGGCGTCCAGGGGACCGTTCAACACGCCTTCGAGGCTGTAGAGCGTCGGGTCTGCGCCCACTGTCACACTGGCATAGCCGCCAGCCTGAGGGGTCGGGCGATTGGGGATGAGGTTGACCGAGCCGCCGGTCGCATTCTGACCAAACAGCGTGCCCTGCGGGCCCCGCAGAACCTCGATGCGCGAAACGTCAAAGAAGGAGTTTCCGGCGGGACCAGTGGCCCCGACATAGACCCCATCCAGATGGTAGGCGACGCCGGGATCGGCGCCACCGGTCAGGTCATTGGTCCCGATCCCGCGGATCGTCACGTGGCCCGTACCATAGGAACTGCCGAACTGGAGGTTGGGGACAAGGCTGCTGAGGTCACCCACATCGCCGATCTGGTGGGCCTGGAGGGCGGCGCCGCCAAACGCTGAAACGGCCACCGGAGCGTCTCGGACAGTCACTTCGCGACGGGTCGCCGTGACCACCAATTCCTGGACCGTGTTGGAGTCTGCTGCGGACTCAGCGGCGAAGGCTGCCGGGGCCGCCAGGGTGAACGCCGTCATCGAGGCCCATGCCGCGCCCGCCAAGAGGGCCGATTTGTAGAGATTCAGTCGCACTGCCTGTCGCTTGGACATATCCTTAGCTCCCCTATGTCCGGAACTTCTGATGAGCCGGTTTGGGCAATGTTCTAGACTGGCGCCCCCCGTGAGAAAGGTCGGAAACAATCAGTGGACGGGGACATTTTGCAGCACCGCCCCCGAAGTCAGGGACGATTCTGCGGGACTAGACGGTAGCCCAGGCGCCTATTGACAGATGAGCGACAGGACGCACATCCTCGCGTCAGCCAAATTGCGAATGCCTGTCATAAGGTGCGGACCTCGGCAGCATCGTCCAACGAATATGGGCTGATCAGCTGGGGGCACTGCCGAAGAGGGTCATTTGAACAACATGATTCCTTTGGCTTGGGCGACCAAGCACAGCGCAGGAGCTACGCGCCAAGGGATGGACTTTGAGTCCCTGATGGCCTCGGCCATGATCGATATTCGCCATGGCGATCACCGAGATATGATCAGCCCAGCGCAGTGGCTTCTGCTCTGCATGAACACCTCTATGAGTCTGGACGATGCGACCCACGGCCTAGCCCGCGAAGGCTTTGCCTCGGGTTTCACCCTGGTAGGCCTTCGGGCCATGCGAGGCTGCACCACCCTTGAAGCGGCCATACGGACTGTCCAGCATCTCTACAGCCTGACGTCGCACAGCATACGGATGGACCTGACGACCAGCCATGATCAGGCGATCATCAGCGTAGAGGCCGACTGCCCATTCGAGGACGATCGGGCTGTGCTAGAGGACACATACCTCAGCTGGATCTACATGCACTGCATGTACTACCTGGGTCGCTCCCTTCCCGTCATCGGCGTCACGACACGGGATCATGCACACTTCAACATGGGCCACGCCCATTACGCCATAGGCTCCCCAACGAGGCATGGCCGTTGCGCAACCTTGCGCTTTGCCAAGTCGCTCCTGTCACTGCGAGGAGTCGCTCGCGCAGATGACAACCCTCATTGGGAATGCTGCAGGTTGTGGCTGGACTCTGGGGTGGCAAACGACGCACCTCACGTCCTGCCGGAAGGGCCGACAAGACTGGCGATGCCGCGAATAAGCGAATTGGCATTGCAGTCCGGGGTCAGTCGATCGACGATTTATCGACGCCTCCTCGCGAATGAAGGCGGGAGCCGTCAACAGCGGCAGCGGGTCTTGACGGAAGCCGCAATCCGATTGCTGCGGGAGACCGACGACAGCGTGGAGGCCATCGGGGCCGAGTTGGGGTATTCCGATGGTCGCAGTTTCAGACGGTTCTTGAAGACCGCGACCGGCAGAACCCCTCACGAGCTTCGCAGATCGGTCCTGACAGATAGCCCGCAGGTCGATCACCAGGTACGCCAGCGCCTAAGGGCGATCGGCAAGGAAGTCGGCTACTAGCACGGTTCTGAACGGCCCGGATCCGGCCGTGCTTGGTTTGGGCGCCATGTATCCGGGCGTCGCCGCCTTCAGCGCGAGCCCAGGCCCTCTGTGAAAATTGTCCCCGCCATTTGGGCGCTTCAGACCTTCTCGGTCTGGGCGCCGACGCTAGCTTGCGTTGCCGCGCTGATGATTGGCGTTCCCGACGGGCGACAAAGCGTGCCTGGGCTGCACAGCTCAATGCAGCCTGGTCTCGAGAGCGGCGACCACCGTCGCTGCCCCAAAGCAGTTTCAACAACCCATCGCCGGCCTCGGCCAGCCACACCCATCCAAAAAGATATATGAGAAGCGGAAACATGAAGACGCGCATCACGGAAATGTTCGGGGTCGAGACGCCCATCGTCATGGGCGGCATGACCGGTGTCGGCTATGGCGAGCTGGTCGCGGCCGTGGCCAATGCCGGGGCGCTGGGCTTCATCACCGCCCACATGTTCCCCTCGGGCGAGGCCCTGCTCGCCGAGATCGAGAAGACCAAGGCCCTCACCAAGAAGCCCTTCGGCGTGAACCTGACCCTGCTGCCCTCGATCAATCCGATCCCCTATGACGCCTATCGCGAGGCGATCATCGCGTCCGGCGTGAAGATCGTCGAGACCGCCGGCCGGGCGCCGGTGGACCACCTGCCGCGCTTCAAGGAGGCGGGCGTGAAGGTGATCCACAAGTGCACCTCCGTCCGTCACTCGGTCTCGGCCGTGCGGCACGGGGTCGACGTGATCAGCATCGACGGCTTCGAATGCGCCGGTCACCCCGGGGAGGACGACATCGGCCTCGTCGTGCTGCTGCCCGCCACGGTGGACGCGGTGGACGTGCCGGTGATCGCGTCCGGCGGCATGGCCGACGGCCGCAGCCTGGTGGCGGCCCTGGCGCTGGGCGCCGAGGGCGTGAATATGGGCACCCGCTTCTGCGCCACGGTGGAGGCGCAGATCCACCCGAACGTGAAGCAGCAGATCGTCGACTTCACGGAACGGGACACGGTCCTGGTCGGCCGCTCGCTGAGGAACACCGCCCGGGTGGCGCGCAATTCCATCTCCGAGCAGGTGGCCGAGATCCAGAGGGATCCGACCAAGACCTTTGCCGACGTGAAGGAGCTGATGGCTGGCGTTCGCGGCCGTGAGAACGTGTTGTGGGACGGAGACCTGAACGGCGGCATCTGGACCACGGGCCAGAGCCAGGCGCTGATCCATGACGTGCCCACCTGCGCCGAGCTGGTGCGCAACATCATGAGCCAGGCCGATGCCATTCTGGCGGATCGCCTTCCTGCCATATCGAGCCGTCAGCCCGCATGACAAGACGCCTGTGTCACGGCGTCATCAAAGCAAAAGGGGAAACGACCCATGACCATCGGGCGGGACGGGAAAGGTCTGCGGCTTGAGACGCTCGTAACCTCTTCCGGGACATTGAGACTGGAACTGGTGGAGTTCGACATTCCCGAACCTCGCCCGGACGAGGTGCTGGTTCGGATCGATGCGGCTCCAATCAATCCTTCCGACATCGTTCTCTTGCTGGGCAGTGCCGATATCAGCACCGCCAAGGTCAGCGGGACGGAGAATTACCCCGCCCTGGTTTGCGAAGTCCCCGGGGCC